>WOYI011273862.1_pt1 | contig 11060 bp, 9 predicted proteins | sample 6423411 | NCBI WGS metagenome assembly WOYI01 (sample SAMN13441803, study PRJNA592873) | oil field metagenome | biome: oil field; feature: oil-well bore; material: oil-contaminated soil; isolation source: oil-contaminated soil from oil-well borehole | place: Germany: Wietze | collected 2016-10-18 ... | reverse complement strand
CCTTCCACGAAGGCATCGAGCAACAATCCATGGGCGTCCGCATAACGGGCCGCGCATTCTACCAAATCCACTCCCGGCTTGACGCGTATCGCCTTCAAATAAGGACGACTGAACTGGCGGCAGAATTCAGGCGTTTCGTCGCCATGGAATTGCAATACATCGAGAGGTAGCTGCGCCAGCACTTCGCGAACCGTATCCGCCGTCGGATCGACGAACAGACCGACACTGGTCACGAAAGGCGGCAAGGCACGCAACAGCTCAGCCGCTTGAGGCATCCCGATATTGCGCGGACTTTTTTGATAGAACACGAAACCGAGCGCATCCGCGCCGGCCGCTACCGCAGCCAGCAGGTCTTGTTCACGGGTGATACCGCATATCTTGATCCGGGTCATCGGGATGTCAGTCGTTTTCCGAGGCGGACATTGTACCTTGCGGCAGCCCCCACTTAGCGCCATAGCCGATGTGACGCAGATAGAGACCGTCCGGCATGAATGTCGGCGCCGCCAGCTTGCGCTCGCGCGATTCAAGGATCTGCTTCATCCACGCGGGCGGATATTTGCCTTTGCCGACATACACCAGACAACCGACGATGTTGCGCACCATGTGATGCAGGAAAGCATTCGCGGTCAGGTCAAAAATGATGATGTCGCCCTGCTGCCGGATCTCCAGCTTGGCCAGCGTCTTGATCGGCGACTTGGCCTGGCATTGCGAAGCGCGGAAAGCACTGAAATCATGCTCGCCCAGCAGATAATTCGCCGCTTCCTGCATCGCCTTCACATCCAGCGGTGCATGGAACCAGCCCGCCTTGCCCGCGTGCACGGCCAACCTTGTAGGGCGATTGAACAGCACATATTGATAGCTGCGCGAGCATGCCGAGAAGCGCGCATGGAATTCATCGGACACCTCATGCGCCCACAACACCGCGATACCCGCCGGCAATAGCGCATTGCAGCCGCGCACCCAGGCTGTGAGCTGGCGCACCGTGGCAGTATCGAAATGCACCACCTGCTCCAGCGCATGCACGCCGGTATCGGTACGCCCCGCCGCGATGATACTTATCCGTTCGCAGGCGATGTCCGACAGCGCATCCTGCAAAGCATCCTGTACGTTTGCCATATCCGGCTGGCTCTGCCAGCCGTGATAACGGCTGCCGTCATATTCCACACCGAGTGCGATCCTCATCTCCAGCCCCCGCAAAGTAGCGCTGCGCACAACAGCAAACAAAGGCCGTCAATCGCCTTCAGCGAGATTCTATCCAGTCGCACCTGATGCCCGGATTCCCGTGGCGGCAGCAGAGAATCCTTGATGGTCTGCCGCCAGTCTTCCGCAGTATCGCGCATGGTGGGCTCTGCATATTGCAGCGTCAAAGCCAGCCGCACGGCAACGCGCTCTCGCGAACCGCCGCACCAGTTCAACGGATATGCCAGCGCATGGATGCCGCTGATGAATTGCGACTCCGACAGCAACGACAACAGGATCGCCAATCCGGAAAGCATCGACAGCAAGCGCCCCAGTTGCATGATTCCATCCGACAGCCCTTCCAGCGTCGGCGAGTAGCGCCCCAAGCCTGACAGCAGCGCGACGCCGGGCGTGGTGTACGCATAGATCAGCAGCAGGGAAAACAATATCCAGCGTGTACGACGGATCAGACTGAAAAGTTGGCGAGAATTGAGTTTCGCTGCCGCGATGAACAGCACGAAAGTCATCACAAGCAAGCCCGGTGCGGCCAAAGCCTGTGCCGAGATAGCCAGAGTTATCCAGATAAGTATCTGTGTCGCAGGATGGGGCATCTGCCTATCCAATCGTTCAAATAAAAACGGCAGCCGTGATGGCTGCCGTCGTATTCATGCAATGTGCTCAGAGTTGGTCAAGAATGCTTTGCGCACTGGCCCGCTGCTGCTCATCGCCGTCACGCATCACTTCATCCAGTATCTCTTTCGCACCTGCTCCATCGCCCATCTCCTGGTAGGCTTTGGCAAGGTCGAGTTTGGTTGCGACTTCCTGCCAACGCTCGTCCTTAATCCCGCCTGCCGGATTGGGCTGTTCGCTGCCACCCAGCGCATCCAGATTCAGGCTGATCTCGCCCAAACCGATGTCCACTGGTGCCGATGGCTTCTCTTCATCAGGCTTGAAATCCGACGGGATATCCAGCGTGAAGGTCAGGCCGTCATCGGTCGCTTCTTCCGCTGCGGGTGCTGCAGCGGATTTCTCGCTCTGCCCTGATGTCACATCAAACATCAGATCATCCAGCCCCTCCGATGCAGCAGGCTCAACTGCCTTTGCCGAGTCTGCCGACGCTTGAAAACCGGGGTGAGTGGCTGTGATATCGAACATCAAGTCGTCGGAAGGTGAAGCTTGCCCAGCCGAAGCTGCTGCCTCGGCCATCCGACCGGGAACACCCGGATGCGTTGATGTGACATCGAAGATCAGATCGTCAGAAGTTGCCGAACCGGCACTATTCGCATCTGCCGCTTCTTCCACTTCAGACTTGGCACCCTGCATTGCACCGGTAATATCGAAATCCATCGGGGCTTCACTTGCGGCCTGCATTTCGGAAGGAGAGAGAATGGTCGTCGTCTCGCCGGATTTCGCCTGCGGCTGCGTCACAACTGCAGACAGGGAGTCCTCAACCGGCGCGGCTTCCGCGCGCGCCCCAGTCGCGAAAGTTTCCATCAACATGGTATCCAGCGCGCTGGGCTCGTCTTTCTCGGTAGCCGGGGTGCCGAATCCCAGATCGAAGTCGACTGCCGGTTCGGCCGCCTCTTCTGCTTGTGACGGCGCGACATCGCCTGCCTCACCCTCTCCACCGTAGAACGGATTTCCTGGTTCCAGCTCGCGCCCCATTGCAGCAGCCTGCTGCCAGGCCGCTTCATTGCCGGAATCCTCGATCTGGCGCGCATAGGTCATGAATGCGTTCGTATCCTTACGTGTCGCGTAGATCGACAGCAGCTTGAGAATGATTTGCGCGTCACCCGGCTTCGAATTCAGCGCTTCTTTCAATACTTCCTCGGCTTGCACGTCGCGTCCAAAAGTAAGGAACAGATCAGCCTCGGCGATCGGATCGACTTCATCGGAAGAAGACTCCTCGGCAGTATCCACAGCCTGCCGGGTAAAGTCGCCCGTGTCCGGAGAAGGCATCACCGGCTCGGCAATACGTCCGGTAGAATTGCCGATGTCTTGGGCACCGGAGGATGCGGCGACTTTCTTGGCGACCGGTTGTCCGCGACGGCGCGACAGCCAGAAACCACCGCCCAGCAAAGCGATCAATCCGGCAGCACCGCCACCCAACAAGACCGGGTCTCCCAACAAACTATCCATCAGGGAAACCTCAACCGGCGGCACCGCTACCGGCGCGGGAAGCGCAGGCTTGGCGACAGGCTTCGCCGTCACAGGCGCACTTGCACTGATCGAAGCAGTTGCAGCACCCGCTTCAGGAGAAGGTGTGGCTTGTTGCGACTTTTCGGCTTGCTGCTTAAGTTCTGCCAGACGCTGCAGATCCTTGACGTTCTTTTCCAGCAGTGCCGTACGAGCCTCCGCCTCTTTCAGCGCCTTGGCCTTGGCAACGGATTCTTCTTCCTTGCTGCTGGCGGAACCGCCTGCAACTTCAGCTCCGGGCGCCTCGCCCTTGGAAAGTTTCAGCACTTCTGTGGGCGCTTCTTTGCTTGCCACTGTCTCGGTGACTGCGGCAGTCACTTTTCCCGAAGTTTCCTGCCGGGCAGTTTGCTCGCGTGCTTCAGTACGAACAGAGGCGAGCTGCTGACGATATGCGTTCCAATCTTCCACTTGCGCACGGTAAACCCTATCCGCCTCGCCTTGCTGCACAGCGTCGATCTCTGCGGCATCAGGCACGCGGATAATCTTGCCGGCTTTCAGGCGATTCATATTCCTGCCCATGAAGGCGTCGCTATTGGCGCGATACATGGCCACCAGCATGCGTTCGAGGCTGACATCGGAAGGCTTGATTTTCAGTGCGATCTTGCTCAGCGAGTCGCCGCGCACCACTTTGATGTTGGTGCTTTCGGCCACAGGAATCGCCTCTTCCTTGCTCAAAGCATCTTCAACCACCACAGGGGCTTCTACCTTCACAGGCTCCGAAGGCATTGCTGCAACTTCCTCAGTCACCGGCACCGGCGCTGCAGCGGCAGGCTCCGCATCACTGGCTTCAGCCTCTACGGCAGCAGGAGCCTCTTCAAGCGGCATTTCCGGAGAGGTCGGCGCGATTTCTGCTTCGGGCATAACTGCCGCAACAGGCAACGGCTCGCTCAGAACCGCAGGTGTCGAAACAACAGGCGTGACAGGTTTTACAGTTTCAGTTTGCGGCTCAATAATAAAATCGGTCGGATCAAGCAGGAAAGTGTATTCGCGCATGAGTTTGCCGGAAGGCCAGGCAACCTCGACCAGCAGCGTGACAAAGGGCTCATTCACAGGCTGGACAGAAGTGATTTGCACTCGCGGCTGGGCGCTATCACGATTGATGATGGCAAACTTCAACTTAGGCAGCGCATAGGGGTAGTCGATACCGGCTGCCTTGAATGCTTCTACTGATGCAAGCTTGGCGACAATGCTGTTTCTGTCCGCTTTATCCACAGCGACCAGCTCGATCTCCGCCTTCAGTGGTTGTCCCAAATTGGAACTGACATCCATACCACCAAGACCCGTCGCACTGGCGATACCGGATACCAGCAAGCAGGCAATATAGCCCGATGTTTTTAGAATCGTTTTCAGCACACTGCCACCCTCATTCTTTCCCTGACGATATTCAGACTAACATCAGAGGGTTAGTGATGCAAGCTCACCTGCCCTCTAGATTCAGGCACTAACCAGCGGTAATCAACCGGATTTTTACCTTTAGCCCAGCAAAATTCGCAACATACGACGCAGCGGCTCAGCAGCGCCCCACAACAACTGGTCTCCGCAAACAAAGGCACTCACATACTCGGGGCCCAATTCCATCTTGCGCACGCGGCCCACTGCAACATCCAGCTTTCCCGTTACGGCAGCCGGTGTCAGTTCGCGCATGGATAACTCGCGCTGGTTCGGCACGAATTTGACCCAGGGATTACCGCTCTTGATCAACGATTCGATCTCTTCCAATGACACATCTTTATTCAGCTTGATCGTAAGCGCCAGGCTGTGGCTGCGCATCGCACCGATACGCACACACAGCCCATCCACCGGAATAACGGAAGTCGTACCCAATATCTTGTTTACCTCGGCCTTGCCTTTCCATTCTTCTTTGGATTGGCCATTGTCGAGCTGCTTGTCGATCCAGGGGATCAGGCTGCCGGCCAGCGGCGCGCCAAAATTCGCCACGGGCATGGCATCGGAGCGCATGGTCTCGGTCAGCACACGGTCGATCTCAAGGATGGGCGATTCGGGGTCGGCCAGCAAACTGGCGACAGAGGCGTGCGCAACCCCCATCTGGCTCAGCAGTTCGCGCATATTCTGTGCGCCAGCCCCGGAGGCGGCCTGGTAAGTCATCGATGAAACCCATTCCACCAGCCCCGCATGGAACAAACCGCCCAAACCCATCAGCAGGATGCTGTTGGTACAGTTGCCGCCGATGTAGTTCTTGATGCCTTTTTGCAGCGCCGCATCGATCACATTGCGATTGACTGCATCAAGAATGATCACCGCATCGTCTTCCATGCGCAAAGTGGAAGCCGCATCGATCCAGTAACCTTCCCAACCGGCCGCGCGCAACTTCGGGAATATCCCGGTCGTGTAATCACCGCCCTGACAGGAGATGATGGTATCCATCATTTTCAGCTCGTTGATGTCCATGGCATCTTTCAACGCCACACCGCGACCTTCGGCAGGTGCTTCGCCGCCCGCATTGGAAGTGGTGAATAACACCGCATCGATCAGGTCGAAGTCCTTCTCCTCGCGCATACGCTGCATGAGTACCGAACCGACCATCCCGCGCCAACCGACCAAACCGACTTTCATGATATTTCCTTAACTCTGAAGTTAGAGTGCCGCAACCACTGCATCGCCCATCGCGGCGCAGCCCACTTTGTTGCAGCCCTCGGTGAAGATATCGGCAGTGCGATAACCTTGCGCAAGCGCCTTCTTCACTGCATCTTCGATACGCACCGCATTCGCTTCATCATCGAAGGTATAGCGCAACATCATCGCGGCGGACAGGATGGTCGCCAAAGGATTGGCGACATCCTTGCCGGCGATGTCGGGCGCGGAACCGTGGCTGGGTTCGTACATGCCCTTGTTGTTCGCATCCAGCGAGGCAGACGGCAGCATGCCGATGGAGCCGGTCAGCATCGAGGCTTCGTCGGACAGGATGTCGCCGAAGATGTTGCCGGTCACCATCACATCGAACTGCTTCGGTGCGCGAATAAGCTGCATCGCTGCGTTGTCGACATACATGTGAGACAGCTCCACTTCCGGATATTCCCTCGACAACTCGATCATCACCTGACGCCACAATTCAGTGGTCTCCAGCACGTTGGCCTTGTCCACGGAGCACACCTTCTTGTTGCGCTTCATGGCGATGTCGAAAGCCACACGACCGATGCGCTTGATCTCGGTTTCATTGTAGCGCATGGTGTTGATACCTTCGCGCTCGCCGTTCTCCAGGGTGGAAATGCCGCGCGGTTGCCCGAAGTAGATGTCGCCGGTCAGTTCGCGCACGATCATGATGTCGAGACCCGACACCACTTCCGGCTTCAGCGTGGAAGCGGAAGCCAGTTCGGGATAGAGCAATGCGGGACGCAGGTTGGCGAACAGATTCAGTTCCTTGCGGATGCGCAGCAGGCCGCGCTCTGGACGCAGATGTCGTTCCAGCTTGTCGTACTTCCAGTCGCCCACCGCACCCAGCAACACGGCATCGGACGCTTTGGCCAGCGCCAGTGTCGCATCCGGCAGCGGATCGCCCGCAGCTTCATAACCGGCACCGCCGATAGGTGCCTCTTGCATTTGCAGGCCGATATTCAGCGCGTTCAACACCTTCACGGCTTGCGCCACGATTTCCGGGCCGATGCCGTCACCCGGCAATACTGCGATCTTCATCTTTTCTTCCAATCGAAAAATAATTATGCGTACAGCCAGGGCTGCGCGGCGCGATGCTTCGCCTCAAAGGCCTTGATCTCTGCCACGTGCTGCAAGGTCAGACCGATGTCATCCAGACCGTTCAACAAGCAATGCTTGCGGAACGCATCCACCTCGAAGGCGGTCTCTTTTCCGTCAGGTGTCGTAATGACCTGGCGCTCCAGATCGACCTTCAGTTTATAGCCTTCGCTCGCAGCTACTGCTTTGAACAGCTCGTCAACGATGGCTGCATCCAGCTTGATCGGCAACAGGCCGTTCTTGAAGCAGTTGTTGAAGAAAATGTCGGCAAAACTGGGCGCGATGATGGCCTGAAAACCGTAATCTTCCAATGCCCACGGTGCATGCTCGCGCGACGAACCGCAACCGAAGTTCTCGCGCGCCAGCAACACTTGGGCGCCCCGGTAGCGCGGCTGGTTCAGCACGAAGTCAGGATTGAGCGGACGCTTGCTGTTGTCCATGCCCGGTTCACCGTGATCCAGATAACGCCATTCATCGAAGGCGTTGGGACCGAAGCCGGAACGCTTGATCGACTTCAGGAACTGCTTGGGAATGATGGCATCGGTATCCACGTTGGCACGATCCAACGGCACGACCAAACCATCAAGCAAGTTAAATTTGCGCATAATTATTTAGTGGCAGCCTTTTCGATCGCCTGTCCGCCCTTTTGAATATCTTCACCCAAGCCCTTGAACGTATTGCAGCCGGCCAATGCCACGAGAACGACAACACCCACAACGAATTTCTTCATATCCATTCCTTTCACAATTTGCTCACGTCAACAAAATGCCCCGCTATTGCTGCCGCTGCAGCCATCGCGGGACTCACCAGATGCGTGCGGCTGCCCTGCCCCTGACGTCCTTCGAAGTTGCGGTTCGAAGTCGAAGCACAACGTTCACCCGGCTCCAGGCGGTCATCATTCATCGCCAGACACATAGAGCACCCCGGATCGCGCCATTCAAAGCCGGCTTCGATGAACACCTTGTCCAAGCCTTCTTTTTCGGCCTGCGCCTTCACCAAGCCGGAACCCGGCACCACCATCGCCAGCTTGATGTTGGCCGCCACTTTCTTTCCTTTGGTTATTGCCGCAGCTTCGCGCATGTCTTCGATACGCGCATTGGTGCAAGAACCGATGAACACCTTGTCCACCTTGATCTCGGTGATCGGCATGTTCGCCTGCAAGCCCATGTACTGCAAAGCACGTTCCCAGTCGCCACGCCTGACCGCATCGGGCGCGCAAGCCGGATCGGGCACACGACCGTTGATGTCCGTCACCATCTCCGGCGACGTTCCCCAGGTCACTTGCGGCTTGATCTGCGCGGCATCCAGCTCCACCGTCGCGTCGAACTTCGCCCCCTCGTCCGAGTGCAATGTCTTCCAGTAGGCAACGGCCTTGTCCCAATTCTCGCCTTGCGGCGCGAACGGGCGGCCTTTCACGTATTCGATGGTCGTATCGTCAGCCGCCACCATGCCGGCGCGCGCACCGGCCTCGATAGCCATGTTGCACAAGGTCATGCGGCCCTCCATGCTCAAGCCGCGAATGGCAGAGCCCGAGAATTCGATGGCATAGCCGGTGCCGCCCGCCGTACCGATCTTGCCGATCACCGCCAGCGCGATGTCCTTGGCGGTGATGCCGCGCCCGAGCAGGCCTTCAACCTTGACCAGCATGGCTTTGGATTTCTTGGCAACCAGACACTGCGTCGCCATCACATGTTCGACCTCGGAAGTGCCAATGCCGTGTGCCAGTGCGGCGAATGCACCGTGGGTACTGGTATGCGAATCGCCGCACACCACAGTCATGCCGGGCAAGGTCGCGCCCTGCTCCGGCCCCATCACGTGCACCACGCCCTGGCGGATATCGCCCATCTTGAATTCGACGATGCCGAACTCGGCACAGTTCGCATCCAGCGTCTCAACTTGCAAGCGCGAGATCGGATCGGCGATACCGGCGGCGCGGTTGGTGGTCGGCACGTTATGGTCAGGCACGGCCAGCATCGAAGCTGTGCGCCACGGCTTGCGCTGCGCCAGCTTCAGACCTTCGAAGGCTTGCGGGCTGGTGACTTCATGCACCAATTGGCGGTCGATATAGATCAGCGCGGTGCCGTCGGCATCCTGCCGCACCACATGCGAATCCCAGAGTTTGTCGTATAAGGTTTTGCTGTTCATTTGATGTTCCCGAAGAAGCGCGCGATTATGCCACAGCGGATGCACCATCCAAAGCAACTGTGCTTGTTTCAAAATCCCGCCCGACCGGACATATTCCCGCCCGATTCGCGCCGCTCACAAGCGCCCGGATGGATGCCGTCACGATATTGGCATCGATGCCCACGCCATAGCATCCCTCATTCCCCTGCGCATTGACCACCTCCATAAAAGCACAGGCACGTGCATCGCTTGCCTCACCGCCGGCATCCACCGAGCGCTCTTCATAACTGCGAATCCGCACGTTGACACCCGCACCTTGCAATGCATGCACCGCAGCATCAATCGGACCATTGCCTTCACCCGCCAGCAAATGCGCCACGCCATGGATCGCCACATTCAGGCGAATGCCCTGCAAGTCGCCATGCCCGAACAAGTGGTGCCCAATGTAACGGATCGGCTCGACCGGATCGAGATAGGTTGCCGAGAACAGCCCCCATAGCCCGGCGGCACTAATCTCGCCGCCATGACTGTCTGCATGCTGTTGCACGACGCCCGAAAATTCCACCTGCAAGCGGCGCGGCATGACGATGCCGTATTCCGACTCCAGCAGATAGGCGACACCACCCTTTCCGGACTGGCTGTTCACCCGGATCACCGAATCGTAATTCCTCCCCACATCCCTGGGATCCACCGGCAAGTAAGGCACCTGCCATACCGCGTCCGGCTGCTGGGCGGAAAAACCCTTCTTGATCGCATCCTGGTGCGAACCCGAAAAAGCGGTGAACACCAGATCGCCGGCATAAGGATGGCGCGGATGGATAGCCAGTTGGTTGCAATATTCAACGGTACGCGCAACCTCATCGATATCGGAAAAATCCAGTCCGGGATGGATGCCTTGCGTATAGAGATTCATCGCCAGCGTCACGATATCCGCATTGCCGGTGCGCTCCCCGTTGCCGAACAAACAGCCTTCGACGCGGTCGGCACCCGCCAACAGCGCAAGCTCGGCTGCCGCGACGGCACAACCCCGGTCATTGTGGGTATGCAAACTGAGGATAACGCTGTCGCGCCGGGCCAGATGTCGGTGCATCCATTCGATCTGGTCGGCATAGACATTGGGCGTGGCGAGCTCCACGGTAGTGGGCAGATTGAGGATTACTTTGCGAACCGGCGTCGCGCCCCAGGCCTCGGTCACGGCATTGCATATCTCCAGCGAGAAATCGAGTTCGGCCGCCGTAAAAGTTTCCGGACTGTATTCAAGCATCCATTCCGTATCCGGCTGCGCCTCGGCCAACTGCCTGATCAGCTTCACAGCCGACACCGCCATATCGACGACTTCGGCCTTGCTCATGCCGAATACGATGTCCCGAAACGATTCAGAGATGGGGTTGTACACATGCACGATGGCGCGTTTCGCGCCTTGCAGCGATGCCATGGTGCGCCTGATCAAGTGCTCGCGCGCCTGCGTCAACACCTCGATGGTGACATCCTGCGGGATATGCCCGCCCTCGATCAGTCCGCGCACGAAGTTGAAATCCGTTGCCGAAGCCGAAGGGAAAGCCACCTCGATCTCCTTGAAGCCGATCTCGCACAGCATGCGAAACATGCGCATCTTGCGCTCGGCATCCATCGGCTCGAACAGCGATTGATTGCCGTCGCGCAGATCGGTACTCATCCAGATCGGCGGCCGGGTGATGGTGCGGCTCGGCCACTGGCGGTCGGCAAGATCGATGGCCGGGAACGGCCGGTATTTGATTTCAGGATGCTGCAACATGATCACTTCCTCCTTGGGCGATTGGAAAATCTCAACAAGGTGAATCATAGAAACAAACCCTTGGCAGACGGTTGCGTAT
>WOYI010271168.1_pt1 | contig 11063 bp, 11 predicted proteins | sample 6423411 | NCBI WGS metagenome assembly WOYI01 (sample SAMN13441803, study PRJNA592873) | oil field metagenome | biome: oil field; feature: oil-well bore; material: oil-contaminated soil; isolation source: oil-contaminated soil from oil-well borehole | place: Germany: Wietze | collected 2016-10-18 ... | reverse complement strand
ATGTGCGGAATTCTGGGTGTGGTGGCGACCACGCCAGTGAATCAGTTGCTATATGACGGCTTGCAGGTGCTACAGCACCGCGGGCAGGATGCGGCAGGCATAGCCACCGGAGAAGGTGGCCGTTTTCATATGCACAAAGGCTCTGGCCTGGTGCGCGATGTGTTTCGCACGCGCAATATGCGCAGCTTGGTCGGCAACTGGGGCATTGGCCATTGCCGCTATCCCACTGCGGGCTCTGCAGATAACGCGGCTGAGGCGCAGCCGTTTTATGTGAATTCGCCGTTTGGTTTGATGCTTGCTCACAATGGCAATTTGACCAATGCGGCACAGCTTAAGCAGGATATGTTTTTGCAAGACTTGCGTCACATGAACACCAATTCCGATTCGGAAGTGTTGTTGAATGTGTTTGCGCACGAGTTACAGGTAGCATCGAATACGCATCAAGTCGATGCGGAGACTATTTTCAAAGCAGTTGCTGGCGTTCATCGTCGCGTGCGTGGTGCCTATGCGGTAGTGGCGATGATTGCCGGTTATGGCCTGGTTGCGTTTCGTGATCCGTTTGGCATTCGCCCGTTGGTGATAGGTCGCAACGATACCCTGGATGGGGCTGAATATCTCGTGGCCTCAGAGAGTGTGGCGATTGACACGCTGGGCTTCAAGTTGTTACGGGATGTCGAGCCAGGCGAAGCGATCCTGATTGATATGCGCGGCAATTTTGTTAGTCGGCAGTGTGCGGAACATACCGTGCATGCACCCTGCATGTTCGAGTTTGTTTATCTGGCGCGCCCTGATTCCGTCATGGACGGCATTTCGGTGTATGAGACACGGGCGCGTATGGGCGACTTTCTGGCCGATAAAATCCGCCGTACCATGCCTCATCTGGTCATTGATGCCGTGATTCCCATTCCGGATTCGAGTCGCCATTCGGCCATGGATCTGGCCGCAAGGCTCGATCTGCCGTATCGCGAAGGCTTTGTTAAAAACCGCTATATCGGGCGCACTTTCATCATGCCTGGCCAGGCGACGCGGCGTAAATCGGTACGCCAGAAGCTCAATGCCATCGCCCAGGAATTCAAGGGCCGCAATGTATTGCTGGTGGATGATTCCATCGTGCGAGGTACCACCAGCCGTGAAATCATCATGATGGCGCGTGAAGCGGGCGCAAAGAAAGTTTACTTTGCTTCGGCCTCGCCCCCGGTGCGCTTTGCCAACGTCTATGGCATTGATATGCCCTCGCGATCCGAGCTCATTGCCTCGTTTCGCTCGGACGAAGAAATTTGCCGTGAAATCGGTGCGGATGCGCTGATCTATCAGGATCTTGATGATCTCAAATCGGCTGTGCGCTCGGTGAATCCCAGCATTACGCAGTTTGAGACATCCTGTTTCGATGGTCATTACATCACGGGCGATATCACTTCTGCGTATTTGCAAAAAATGGAGCATGACCGTGACCAGCCCACAGTGCGTCATCAGGAAGATGAAGATAACGATGATGAGGGCAGTGATCGTTATGACCATAACAACGGGTCCCAGCTTGATTTGAATTTAGGACGAGGTTGATCGATGAAGGATATTTTCTCTGAAAAAACTGTGCCAGAAAATGATTGGTCGCTAGAAACCCTGGCTGTACGTGCGGGACAAACGCGTAGTCAATTCAATGAGCACTCCGAAGCGCTCTATCTGACATCCAGCTTTGTGTTCGACAGCGCAGCCCAGGCCGCTGCCCGGTTTTCCGGTGCGGAAGACGGCATGGTCTATGCCCGCTTCACTAATCCTACCGTGACCATGATGCAAACAAGGCTGGCAGCGCTGGAAGGTGCAGAAGCCTGTGTCGCAACAGCCAGCGGCATGGCGGCGATCCTGGCCACGGTGATGGCGCTCATGAAGTCCGGAGAACACATTGTGTCTTCGCGCAGCATTTTTGGCGCGACGCAGCAGTTGTTTGGCACGATCCTCGCGCGTTTTGGCATTGAGACAACATTCATTGATTCAACCGATAGCGCAGCCTTTGCCGCTGCGCTACGCCCAAACACGCGCTTGCTCTTCATTGAAACGCCCTCCAATCCGTTGACCGAGGTACTCGATATTGCCGCGCTGGCCGCCGTTGCCCATGCGCGCGGCGTGTTACTGATGGTTGATAACTGTTTTTGCAGCCCGGCGCTACAGCAACCGTTAAAGCTGGGGGCCGATCTGATCATCCATTCTGCGACCAAATATCTTGACGGGCAGGGCCGGGTGCTGGGTGGAGCCGTCTGCGGGCCAAAGACATTAACGGATGAAGTCTTCAAGTTTTTGCGCACAGCCGGGCCGACGATTTCGCCCTTCAATGCCTGGGTCATTCTCAAAGGCATGGAAACCTTGTCGCTACGCATGAAGCAGCAATCGGCCAATGCGCTTGAACTAGCGCAGTGGCTAGAGCAACAACCGCAAGTCGCTCGCGTTTACTATCCCGGTTTGCCCTCACATCCGCAGCATGCGCTGGCAATGAAACAACAATCCAGCGGTGGTGCGATCGTGGCGTTTGAAGTCAAGGGCGAACGTGAAGCGGCATGGCGGGTGGTCGACAATTGTCGGTTACTGTCGATTACGGCCAATCTGGGTGACACTAAAACCACCATCACTCATCCTTCTTCGACCACGCATGGTCGCATTTCGCCGGAAGCACGTGCTGCCTCCGGCATCAAAGAAGGCTTGCTGCGTATTGCGGTGGGCTTGGAGAGTCCGCGTGATCTTGAGGCAGATATTGCGCGCGGCCTAAAAGCCTGAACAGTCCATTTTTCATTCGCCGGATTGATCAATCCGGCGAATGCTGCCCTCGGCGCTGACTTCAAGCGCATCGCCACGATGGCTATCCCAGTCAGAAAGCACCCAGCGTTCGGCGACGCCATCAGTTCCATCAGCCAACAGTATTTGCTCGCAGCCTGGGCGATGCGTATGGCCGTGAATCAGGCGACGACAGCCTGAAGTGATAAGTGCCTGGCGAACTACCTCGGCGTTGACATCCATGATGGTTTGCGATTTTTCTTTGGTCGCGGCCCTGCTTTTTTGACGCAATGCGGCAGCCTCTGCCCGACGTTCCGCCAGGGGGCGGGCAAGAAAACTATCTTGCCAGGCGGGGTTGCGCACCTGCTGACGAAAGGCTTGGTAATCCGTATCGTCGGTGCATAACGTATCGCCGTGCATGATCAATATCGCCGTCTCGCCAGCGCCGACTTTTTCGACCTCAGTTAGCCGTTGCAGCCCTGCCGCTTGTGCAAACGTGTCGCCGATCAAGAAATCACGATTGCCGGCTATAAAAAACAGCTGTGTGCCTTGATCGGAAAGTTTTCGCAGCAGGCTGCAGACTTCGGCATTAAAAGGCTGCGCAAGGTCATCATCGCCTATCCATGCGTCAAACAGATCACCAAGAATAAACAGCGCGGTGATCTTCGATGCAGCGGTATCCGCGAGAAAAGCGGCAAAGCGCGCGGTGAGATCAGGGCGCTCGGCACTGAGATGCAGATCAGAAACAAAACGGGTGATGCCGGTCTTATGCATGAGAGCACCACCCATAACTGTTTTTAATTACCGAGGCAAGGCAATGGATCGGGCCGCCCTGGGTGACTTCAGACGACTTCGGCGCGTTCGATGATCACATTCTCTGAGGGCACATTTTGATGTCCGCTGACGGTGCCCGTTGGTACTGCCTTGATTTTATCGACCACGTCCCTGCCATCAATCACCTGGCCGAAAACGCAGTAACCCCAGCCATCCTGGCAGGTGCCGTAGTTCAGGAAATCGTTATCGGCCACATTGATGAAAAACTGTGCCGTGGCTGAGTGCGGGTCGGATGTGCGGGCCATGGCGACGGTGTAGGAATCGTTTTTCAGGCCATTGTTGGCCTCATTGTCGATGGGTGCACCTACGGGTTTTTGTTTCATGCCTGGCTCAAAGCCGCCGCCTTGCACCATGAAGCCAGGAATCACACGATGAAAAATCGTGTTGTCGAACTGGCCGGTTTTAACGTAATTGATAAAGTTGGTAACGGTCTTCGGTGCTTTCTCTGCATTGAGTTCAAGCGTAATGACACCGTGATTGGTCGTGAGTTTGATCATGAGGTTTCTTTCCAGGGAGATTATTTTTTATCTGTCAAAATCTTGACGGATTCGATGACGATAGGTGTCGTGGGAACGTCCTGGTAAAAGCCTGAACTGCCAGTGGTTGTTTTACCGATCTTTTGCACGACATCCAATCCCTTGACGACTTTGCCAAATACGGCATAACCCCAGCCATCAGGGTTGGGATAATCCAGCGACGTATTATTTTTTAGGTTGATAAAAAATTGCGCCGTTGCTGAATGCGGGTCGCCGGTGCGTGCCATGGCAATAGTGCCCATCTCGTTTTTCACACCATTTTTGGCTTCATTCTGAATTGGCTCACGCGTGGGTTTTTCTTTCATGCCAGAAGAAAAGCCGCCACCTTGAATCATGAAGCCATCGATTACCCGGTGGAACAGGGTGCCTTTGTAAAAATCCTCTTTCACATAGCGCAAGAAATTTTCTACAGACTGAGGCGCCTTGTCGCGATAGAGCTCAATAATGATGATCCCTTGCGATGTTTTCATTTCAACCTGAGGATTAGCTGCAAAAGCGGTCAGACTGAAAAATAGTGTGGCAAATAAAACAAGAAGACGTTGCATTTTTTAAGCTCCTGAAAGTAGGTTTTATGGATTGGTGAGGCTGTTTAGCAAGGTGAGCTTGCGTTGTGCGCTGGTATTGGCAGCATCGAGTTGCTTTGCCTGGCTATACGCCTGGCTTGCCAGGCGCGCGTAAATATCGCCCAGATTTTCATGCGCGGTAGCGTAGGAGGGGTTTGTGCGAATCGCCATTTCCAGAGCGCGGCGCGCATTTTCCAACTGGTTTTGTTTGGCATAGATTACTGCCAGATTATTGTAGGGTTCGGGCATCTCAGGGAAATCTTCCGTTAAGCTCGTGAATACGGCAATGGCCTCAGCCGGTTGATTTAATTCGCCAAGCGCCACGCCTTTGAGAAAACGGCCTTGTGCATCGGTGGGGTTCGTTGCGAGGTAAGGTTCAAGCGCTGCCAGTGCGGGCGCATACTGGCGTTGATTGATCAAAGCCGTGATGTCGGCCAGCGATGTGGCGTGCGTGGCAAAAGGCAATAGGCACAAGACGAAAAATAAAGCGTTAGCGAGCGAACGGAGGGGGTTAAATCGGGTTTTGGTCATGATGTATACTTCTCGAGGTGGTTGCCTGCAAACGCATTTTATGCAGCTAAACCATGATGAATCCGGTGGTGAATTCTAACAACAAGCAGCACCATCCCACAACCAAACCAACATCCACTATCCACGCCTATTCTGATGCTGAAGTTATACAACACCCTCGCGCGCGAAAAGCAGACCTTTGTTTCTATCCAGCCCGGCCACGCAAAAATGTATGTGTGCGGCATGACCGTGTACGACTATTGTCACCTGGGCCACGCCCGTGTGATGGTGGTGTTTGATCTGGTCGCGCGCTGGTTGCGCGCCAGTGGTTATCAGCTCACCTATGTGCGTAACATCACCGATATTGACGACAAGATCATTCGTCGCGCGCAGGAAAATAACGAAACCATCCATCAACTGACCGATCGCTTTATCGCGGCGATGCACGAAGACGCCACAGCGCTTGGCGTATTGCCGCCCGACGCTGAACCGCGCGCAACGGATTATGTGGCGCAGATGAAAGACATGATCGTCACGCTGGAAAAGCATGGCTACGCCTATGTGGCAGCGAACCGTGATGTTTGCTATTCGGTGCGCAAGTTCAATGGATATGGCAAGCTTTCTGGTAAATCGCTGGAAGATTTGCGTGCCGGTGAGCGGGTGGATGTGACCGCTGGCAAACAAGATCCACTGGATTTTGTGCTCTGGAAACAAGCCAAGGAAGAAGAGCCGGTCGAAGCTAAATGGGAATCCCCCTGGGGTACCGGTCGTCCCGGATGGCATATCGAGTGTTCGGCCATGGCTTCTGAACTGCTTGGGGCACACTTTGATATTCACGGTGGCGGCCAGGATTTGCAGTTCCCGCATCACGAGAACGAGATCGCGCAATCTGAAGGCGCCTGTGAGGATCAGTCCCACAGCCATTTTGTGAATTACTGGATGCACAACGGCTTTGTGCGGGTGGATGACGCGAAAATGTCCAAGTCGCTGGGCAATTTTTTTACCATACGCGAAGTCTTGAAAAAGTACGATGCCGAAGTCGTGCGATTTTTTATTTTGCGCGCTCACTACCGCAGCCCGCTCAATTATTCTGACGTTCATCTGGATGATGCACGCCAATCGCTCACGCGGCTGTACACCGCATTGAAAGGGCAGTCTGGTGCAGCTTCTGTTGATTGGAACGAAGCCCATGCGCAACGCTTCAAGGCGGCACTGGATGACGACTTTGGTACCCCCGAAGCCATGGCCGTGTTGTTTGATCTGGCAGCTGCCATCAATCGGGGGGAGGCTGCCTTGGCGGGGCAGCTCAGGGCGCTGGGTGGCGTCATGGGACTTTTGCAGCGCGATGCGCAGGTTTTTTTGCAGGCAACGCCTGCGGACGGGTTGAGCCACGAGATGATTGAAGAAAAAGTCGGCGCTCGCACCACGGCGAAAAAAGCCAAAAATTTTGCTGAAGCCGACCGCCTGCGTGAAGAACTCAAAGCCGCTGGTATTGTGCTCGAAGATAGCCCGCAAGGGACAACCTGGCGACGCGCGTAAGACGAGTGAGGTAATTAAGGCAGGGCAGAGTTGTTTGTAGTAGTAGTGCAATTGCAAAATTAAAAAAATGAAATGAGGGAAATGAAATGAGGAGAATGAAAACACTCCCCCGTTGTTTTTTTGCAGTCGCTACGAGCAGCTTGTTTGTCTGCGCTGGCTTGGCCGAAGCGGCAACTGACGCCGATGTGCTGAAAAGTTTTTCGCCCTATAGCGCAGGCATGCCATCATTTGCCGGGTTGAGTTCAGGTATGAACATCAACAAGGACAATGCAGATCGTTTCAAGGAAGTCCTTGATGTCGGCACTTTCATGATGCTGAAAAATGGCTGGTTTGAAATCAAGACAGCGCCCACGATGTCGTTTGATGTCGGGTAAGGTTGAGCGCTCATTGTTGGTCAATGTGCATGCGCTTAAATTCAAGTATCGGGTTGAAACGCCACCAACGCCGGAAATTCAGCCAGACCCTTCCAACCTGCTCAATGCCACTTATCTGATGGTCAATGAGCCCATGGACTTGAAAAATACCCAGTTATTGATCCAGCGCTACGACAACGATCTCAAGCTGGACGATGCCTATATGTATTTCAGCTTTCAGCGCCGTGTGCGGCGCTTGTCTACCGGACAGACGACGGATGCCTTTCTTGGGTCTGATGTCATGATTGAAGATTTTGGTGGCTACAACGCCCGCGTGTCGGAAACCAAGTGGACATTTAACGGCACACGCAACCTGCTGCTGCCTTTTTACAAGCATAACGATCTGGCGCTATCAGATGAATATAAAGACCCCACAGGTTTTCGCTATGTCGCTTTCACCGGGCAGGGCGGTTGCTTTCCGGATGTGCGCTGGCAATTGCGTAAAGTCCATGTGGTCCACTGGCGTACCGCTGGCCTCCAGCCATCCGGTGAGCCGTCGCGTGTTTTTATTCGACGCGCAAACCAACACCATTGCCGTGTCGCTCATTTATGATCGCAAAGGCGAGTTGTGGAAGGTCGCTATTCTGGGTAAAACCCATCCGGACTTTCAAATGGTCAGTAACAAAGGCGCTGGTGTGCCGATTGATGATTCCGGCACCATGATCGATGTGCAAGCCAAGCGATGTTCAACTGGGCAGTTCAAAAGTTTTATTGATCCTAAGCTTAACCCGCCAAGCTTTTTTCAAGTGCAGCAGTTACGTTCAGGAGATTAAGTCAGCTATGTGCGCAACGCACAGGAGAGCGTCATGTCGAAACGAATTACCAGAAAACTTATCCATGCCGGATGTGCGCTGGCCTTGATTTTGGTGCTGCCCGTACGGGCAGCACCGCGAGATGAAACCGTGAGCACAGCGGTTGATCAGAGTAGCGTTGCCGTGACGATCTACAACGATAATCTGGCGCTGGTCAAAGATGCCCGACGGGTAAAGCTGGCGCACAACTTGAATCAACTGGCCTGGCGCGAGGTGTCCGCCCAGATGCGGCCAGAAACAGCGCAATTGCGTAACCTCACGCAGCCTGCGGGGTTTCGTTTGCTCGAACAAAATTTTGATTTTGATCTGCTGACGCCGCAAAAATTACTGGAAAAATATGCCGGACGTGAGGTGATGGTGTTAAGAACGAATCCGGCCACTGGTGCTGAGACTCGTGAATCGGCAACGGTGTTGTCCACGCAGAATGGCATTGTACTCAAATTTGCTGATCGCATTGAAACTGGCGCGCCCGGCAGGTTGGCCTTTTCTGGTGTGCCTGATACCTTGCGTGACAAACCCACGCTGGTGATCTCGTTGGTTAGCCCGGCCCAAGGCCAGCAAAATCTTGAATTGTCTTATCTGACGGCGGGGTTGTCGTGGCGTGCTGATTACGTGGCCGAGCTCAATGCCGCTGACAACGCGCTCGACCTGAATGGCTGGGTGACGCTAACCAATCAAAGCGGTACCGCCTATACCAATGCCAAACTCCAACTGGTGGCGGGTGATCTCAATCGCGTTCGGGAAGCCACGCCGCAACCTCGAACCATGATGGCCATGGCAGAGAAAGTTGCCGATGCCGTCGAGATGCAGCAGGAATCGTTATTTGAATACCATCTCTATACCCTGCAGCGGCCCACTACGCTGGCTGAAAGTCAAACCAAGCAAGTGGCTTTGATGACAGCGACCCAGGTGCCGGTAAAGAAAACCTTCTTGCTCGAAGGTGCGCCTTATTATTATTCCGCGCCTCATGGTGAGATAGGGCAAAAGCTGAAAGTTGGCGTGTTTGTGGATTTTCAAAACAAGGGCGAAGGCCTCGGTATCCCTCTGCCTAAAGGCGTGATCCGGGTGTACAAAAAAGACAGCCAGGGTAATGCGCAGTTTGTGGGCGAAGACAGGCTCGACCACACGCCAAAAAATGAAACGGTGCGCTTGAAGCTAGGGGATGCGTTTGATTTAACGGCTGACAAAAAACAAACCATTTTTCAAAAACTGCCCAACACAGGCCGCTACAACATCACGACCGAATCCGCCTACCAGATCGTGCTGAAAAATGCGAAGTCGGAAGCGGTGATCGTGACGGTGCGTGAACCTGTGCCGGGGGATTGGTCGATGATCAGCGAATCGCAACCGCATACCAAGCGCGCTGCGGGTGTTGCAGAATGGCAGATCAATGTGCCTGCCGAGGGCCGCGCCACCCTTGATTACCGCGTGCGAGTGAAATACTGAGCACGGGTTTATACACGCCAAGCTAGCCCCTGCATGTGCCTGGCACGCATACTCTGCCGCGCGTGCCAGGCGTTTTTATTACTTCTTGACGGCGCCAAACACTTTCTGGAGCAAATTACTGCCCGATTGCAGGGGGTTGGCGCGGATGGCGCGTTCTTGTTCCCCCACCACTTTATACAGCCGATCAAGCGATTGTTGAGTGACATACTCTTCAACCGTGGCCTGGCCCTTTTTACTCACGCCAAATTTCGAGGCCATGCCGACATAGCTATTGTATTGCTGCGCCAGGTCTGATTTATCCGTGTTTGTTTTCACAATGGGTAAAAAGCGTTTGGTTAGCGTAGCCTCCGTTTTTTTGCGGAAAAAATCGGTTGCCGAGGTTTCGCCACCGGTCAAAATACCTTTGGCATCTTCAACCGACATATCCTTTACCGCATTCATCAGCAAGGTTTTCGCTTCGGGAACGGCCGCTTCAGCAGCCCGATTCATTGACAACACCAAATCATCCGCTTGCTTGCCCATGCCTACCGCACGCATCACTTTCTCGGCCTTTTGCAACGTTGGCGGAAGGGGAATTTTCAAAGCGTCATTACCAAAAAAGCCATCCTTCTGACCTAGCTGTGCCACCGCAACTTCTACCCCACGGCCAAGCGCCTCTTTCAGGCCGGATGTCATTTCCGTTGAGGTCAGGCTACCCACGCCAGCACCCGTAGCGCCAGCCGGTGTGGCGGTAGTGCCTTTATTTTTGTCCAGCACCTTGAGTGCATCTTGATAGTCAAACGCCTGAGCCGCCGAGCCCATGCTCAAAGTACAAAAGCCGACAATCCATGCCAAGAAAATTGGTTTCATGTATTACTCCTTTAATGAACGACGTAGTGCAGGCTAATGATCATTGTATGTCTGCGTATATCAGACAATTGAATTCTGACATGCGATGTCCATATAGGCAAAAGGCGACACAGCAAAGAAAACCAGACATCCCCTTGGCGGGATCGCTTTGTCGGGATGCTACTGGTTTCGGATGTGCTATGAGACAGGCTACCTAGTGCCTGGCCCCACGATTACCCGCCACGCACTGATCTTTTGCGCTAACGACATTGAGGCATGCGCCGGACTGGTCGAAGGAAGTCGCAGATAGCTGATCGGGCCTGTTTCGATCCCGCGCAGTGCATGCCGGTTGAAACAAGATTCCGCTTTGGCCCCGTTGAAAAACACTTGCGTGATCTTCGTGTGCATTTGGAAGAACGTCTGGAAGTCGTTCGCAACCTCTGTATCGCGCGCTATCATCGCATCCAGACTGCCTTCCCGAGTGCAGGACTGCAACACATCCCAGAGCGCAATGCGGGCCGACTTTAGCGCTGCAATCCTGACTGCATAAGGAGAAGCAGCATCGAACCCAAGCAGTTCAGAGACGATGCGCCAAAAAGCATTTTGCGTATGCGCGTAGTACTGGCCGGCTGCTAGCGAGGCCCGTCCGGGCATGCTGCCCAGAATGAGGATCTCTGCGTTTTTGGTTTCGATCGGCTCGAAACTCCGGATGCGCGGCATGGTTACCGGGCCCACGTAAATCGCGCTTCTGCGGTGTTTCCAGCCGGTTGGCATCGGAGAGAATTTTTCACGGTTCGGTGCGGGTCGATTGCGGAAAAA
>WOYI011112084.1_pt1 | contig 11072 bp, 9 predicted proteins | sample 6423411 | NCBI WGS metagenome assembly WOYI01 (sample SAMN13441803, study PRJNA592873) | oil field metagenome | biome: oil field; feature: oil-well bore; material: oil-contaminated soil; isolation source: oil-contaminated soil from oil-well borehole | place: Germany: Wietze | collected 2016-10-18 ... | reverse complement strand
CGCCAACCGCCTGTTATTAGATTGTCGGCAAGCGATTCAAGGGCAGGTTTATTCAATGGTTCGCTCTGAACGATCAACGCAAAAGGCGGAGTCATCAGCGCTGAAACCCCAATTTCTCCGCTTCCATTTCTGACCAGTGCCAACAAAGGGTTCTCCTCCCCATAAGCATGCAAGTCGGACATCAATCGCAATGACAACCCCAGGATCAGGTTATTACGCGTCTCAGCCCCTTCCCAGAGATGGTGAGCTTGTTCGTAGAACGCATGAGCATCATTATCGAACGTAACAGTGAACATATTTTCCTCCTTGGAGGCACCTCTTATGGCTTCCAGCCAAATTCTTCCAGATCGATCACACCATCGGCATTAAAACGTACGCCCTCATCTTCCAACAATGCCCGCTGCAGCGCGGCATCGGGACCCGTCAGGCTGATTTTGCCTTGACGGTTGATCACTCGCTGCCACGGTACCCTTCGGCCCCCTGCGTAGCGCAGAGAAGCCAGGGCAAAACCAACAAGCTGCCCGCTGCATCCGCCAACCGAGCTGCCAATTTGACCATATGTGGCAACCTTACCAACGGGGATGGCTTCCACCACATCAAAAATGCGCTCATGAAGCTGATGTTTCCCATTGGGTTCCATCGTCAACTCCCTTGAACAAAATCCTTGAGGGAATTGCGTCGTTTGGGATCCCGCAGCTTACGCAAACCGGCGCTTTCAATTTGCCTGATGCGTTCACGCGTCAGACCGAAGTGGTTACTGATCTCTTCCAGCGAGTGGTAGACGCCATCTTTCAGACCAAAACGTAATTCCAGGACCTCCCGTTCGCGTTCGGGCAAGCCATCCAGAGATTCACGGACAGACTCGCGCAGATTGTCACGCATGACTTCTTCCATCGGTTCGATCGCGTCCAAATCGGGGATATAGTCCCCCAAAGTGCTGTCTTCCGCATCTCCCACCGGGCTTTCCAGTGAGACAGGTTCCTCGGATGCCTTCAATACCGCTTCCACCTTTTGAGTGGCTTCATCCCAGCGATGCAGCAATCCTGGATCCGCTAATTCGCGGCTTCCACCGAGCTCCAGGATGGCGTTGACATCCTCTTCCGAAAGAAAACCCGATTTGACTGCCATTTCAGCAAAGGTTGGGTCCCGCCCCAGGCTCTGCACCAGCCGGTGCTGCACTTTTACCAATTTGCTAATGGATTCGACGATGTGCACCGGGATGCGAATGGTGCGTGCATTTTCGTGGATATAACGCGTGATCGCCTGGCGGATCCACCAGGTGGCATAAGTGCTGAAGCGGAAACCCTTGGCAGGGTCAAACTTCTGGATGCCCCGCAGCAGGCCCATATTGCCTTCCTGGATCAAGTCCTCCATGGCAATGCCCTTATTGTTGTATCGCTTTGCGATGCTGACGACCAGGCGCAGATTGTACTCTACGAGTTTCTGGCTGGCAAAGCTGGCGCTTTCCTCCACCCGTTCAATGCTTTTTTGCATTTCCATCAGGCTGGCATTTAGGGCTAGTGAATCACTGCCGCTTGTCCAATTGAGGCGGATTTGTTCAATCAAACCTTCGGGAAGAATATAGGCGTCCATGAGGAAGCGCAGCAGATCCCGAGCCAGATCCTCCCAATGCTTATCGCTGCCCCAACGGGGATCGTCAAGGTAGGTGTAGATGTAAGGCGGATCAGGCATCTCCATAAGTTTCTGCAATTGCAGAGCTTCAGCAAGTACTTTCTCCACATCTGGTGACGGATACGAAAGCCGGGCGGCATCCATTTCCACCTGCGCCCAGGTGGACCGCATATCAGCACAGATTCCATCCAGGTTCAAACCAGCTTCTGCCACTCGATAGAGGTTCAGCTGTTCCTTCGCCTGGACAATGATTGCCAGGTAGAATTCCTGTTCTGCCAGCAGCAGCTCTTCACGGCTGATATCTCTCAGGTAAAGTTGGATTGGGTCATCGAGAATTTCACCCTGATGGATTTCAGAGATTGCGTCAGTTTGATCGTCGCTCAGTTCAAAATCTTCAGTATTTTTGTCTGACATTTGCTCAAGCCTTATTTCTGGATTTACTCTTGATGGAGGATGTTCCGCGTGCGCGCGTGCTGCCGCCGGCTTCTGGTGCAAGCAAGGCTTTATCCAACAGGCGACGCTTTTGTAACAACTCGAGATAAAGGAATTGTACTTCTTCATCCGTATATGTCTTTGAATCGACATCAGCCGATTGCAGGAACTTAATTTCTTCCAGTCGGTCTTCCAAACGATTCAACCGCATGCGTACCACTGCTCTGATCTGGTGCTGGTCACGTTTTTCTTTGGTTGGGGCATAATGGTCCTCAACAAGATTCGGATTTTCTTCAAATTCCAGCGCGGGGGTCATGCGAGCCTCAATATAATCTACAGGTGTATAGTCCACCTGCCGCAGGCTTTCTGTGATCAATCGGAAGCCGGTAAGGGTATCACCGTTTTGAAAATCCGATTCCATGATCGGGTCAAGCCCGAGGTTGCACAGAGTCTTATTCAAGCGGAACAATCCTTCCGGATCAAGGAAGAGATCATGCAAAAGATAGCGCTCAAGTTTCTGGTTCTTTTGCGCTGGCTTGCTTAATATGCTGGCAGGAATGACTTCCGCCTGGTCACTTTCAATTTTCTTCCGGCGGGTATGCGCCAGGTCAGTTCGCGTGCTTTTCAAAGAGCGCTCATCTACGCGCAAGAAAGTCGCCAGTTGCTGACGGTAGGCCTCACGCTCCACCGCGTCAGCCACGTCATCGATCAATGGCATCACCTGGGCAGCGATGTCGCGTTTAACCTTGGCATCCCGTAGATCCTGGTCTGCAGCCAGCGTCTCCATGACATGCACCACTACCGGTTTTGCGTTCGCGATGATCTGCCTCCAGGCCTCGGGGTCTTCAAGCACAATTTCGTCCGGGTCTTTCTGACCAGGCAGTGCGGTCACGCGGATATCGGCGTTCAAATGCTGTTCCACCCGCAAGAGCCCGCGGGAATCAAACCGGATCTCAGACTCCTGGTCCATGGCTTTGCGCGCCGTTTCAAGCCCCTTGAGGGTGGCATTCTGACCAGCAGCGTCGGGGTCCAACGCCAGGACAATGTTTCGCGTTAGACGCTTGATGAGGCGGAATTGATCTTCGGTCAGGGCGGTACCCATGGGAGAAACCGCGTTGCTGAAGCCAGCCTGGTGCAATCCGATCACATCCATGTAGCCTTCCACGATGACCGCCTGGTTCAGTGACCGAATGCTTTTCCGCGCCAGGTCGAGCCCGTAAAGCAGACGACCTTTATCAAACAGAACAGTCGCTGGAGAATTGAGGTACTTTGGTACGTCTTCAGGGTCCAACACGCGCCCGCCGAAACCAACAAGCTGACCGTAAGGTCCGCGGATTGGGAACATCAGGCGGTTGCGGAAACGATCATAGATGCTGCCATCATCCCGCTCGGTCATTAATCCCGCCTCTACCATGAGGTCAGGTTGAAAGTTTTTCAAACGCAAGTGGTCCAGCAGGGCATTCCAACTGCCAGGCGCGTAACCTAGCCCCCAAACTTTGATGGTTTCGTCTGTCAGACCTCGTTTGTGAAGGTAATCAAGGGCCTTATTTCCCACTGGAGTCGTGAGCATCTGCTGACGGTAGAAGCTGGCAGCTTCCTCGAGAACAGCGCTGAGGTCCTGCCTTGCTTTTCCATCGGCCTCGGTTTCGGGGGAATGCTGGACGAGGGTGACGCCAGCGCGTTCAGCCAGATTGCGCAGGGCTTCGTTGAAATCCCAGCCTTCGCGCTTCATCATGTAGCCAAAAACATCTCCACCTTCGTTGCACTGTCCGAAGCAGCGCCAGGTTTGCGTCTCCGGGAAAACCACAAACGCGGGGGTGCGGGTGTTGCTGTGGAAAGGGCAAAAACCAATATAGTTTTTACCAGTACGCCGCAGTTTTACCGTCTGACCTACGATTTCAACGATGTCGAGGCGATCTTTAATGTCATCTACAACAGTCATCACTTGCTCCAGGTTATTGGTGTGGTTCAGGGTTCAAGATTAGGTTGCTACACTACCCCACCTCGATAATTTTACCTTAGTTAAGCACAAGTTTACACAGCGTGAGAGGTTTAGGCCGATTTGTACATCTTTTGTAAAGAGATTGCTGACGAATGTTTGTTGATGGATGGCAAGCTTTACAATCACTAAAGGGGAAACAAAGCAGGGTCGTTGCTGGCACGACCCTGCTTCATCTATCAACAACACGTGATTACTTCATACTAGAAGAGGTATTGTCCTCACTCTTCAATTCCTCACCAGCTTCGCGTGCCGCTTCATTGGGGGTGGGGGGAACACCATTCGTCATCGCTGGATCGCTGGTGGGCTCAGAGGTTGAGCTTTCAGCAAAAGGTTCAGCGGTGGGAGTGCTCGCCTTGGCGCCTGCTTCACTTTCAGCTGTTTCAGCTGGTTTGGGAGCACTCGGCTTGGTCTCACCTGCTTTGTCAGGATCAACGGTAGGCTGCACCGGAGGTACACCATCCACAGTAGCTGCCATCAAGGAATAATCCATTTCAGCCATCTGCGAGTAGAGCGACCAACGGCGTTTGGCATCCGCTTCCGCGCCTTTCATAAGTTCTTCAGCGCGTTCTTCGTCCTGTTGGAGCAGCATACGATAGCGGGTTTCGTTATAAGCATAATCTGCCACGCTGATGCTGGGAGCCCTGGAGTCTATTTGCAGTGGGTTCTTGCCCTGAGCAGCCAGGCGTGGGTCATAGCGATAAAGAACCCAAGCGCCGGAGTTTACAGCCAGTTTCTGCTGGACAAGACCCTTCTTCATATCGATGCCATGATTGATGCAGTGCGAGTAAGCAATGACCAAAGAGGGACCATCGTAGGCATCGGCCTCATTGAGTGCACGCAGGGTCTGCGAGTCGCTGGCGCCCATTGCCACACGCGCCACGTAGATGTTGCCGTAGGTCATGGCAATCATGCCAAGGTCTTTCTTGGGTTTGTCCTTGCCATCAGCAGCGAATTTCGCCACGGCAGCGCGCGGGGTAGCCTTGGAACTCTGACCACCAGTATTCGAATAGACTTCAGTGTCAAGCACGAGCACGTTCACATTGCGACCAGAAGCCAGGACATGATCCAGACCACCGTAGCCAATATCGTAAGCCCAACCGTCACCGCCCATGATCCAGACGCTCTTCTTGACGAGGTAATCTGCCAGACTATAGAGGCTGCGCAGCTCGCCGCTCTGCTCGTCCTTGAGCAGTGCTTTCAATTGCTTGACACGCTTGCGCTGGGCATTGATCTCCGCCTCGCCATTCTGGCTGGCGTTGCATAGTTCATCTGCCAGTTCGCGGCCGATGAAGTCGGCATTCTTTTGTACCAATTCCTTGGCGTTGGTCATGAATTTGTCCACAGTCAGGCGCATGCCCATGCCAAACTCGGCGTTGTCTTCGAACAGGGAGTTCGACCAGGCAGGTCCCAATCCAAGGGTGTTTTTAGCCCAAGGAGTAGTCGGGTGGTTTCCACCATAAATGGAAGAACAACCCGTGGCATTGGCGACCAACATACGGTCACCAAACAACTGGGTTACAAGGCGCACGTAAGGCGTCTCACCGCAACCACCGCAGGCGCCTGAGAACTCAAACAAAGGTTCAAGCAGTTGTGAGTTCTTGACCAGGTGAGTCGAGATCTCTTCACGCGGGATGAGCGGCAGATTGAGGAAGAATTCCCAGTTTTTCGCTTCGCTCTCGCGGATGGGAGGCTGTGCGCCCATGTTGATGGCATGGCGATTGGGGTTGGTTTTGTCTCTTCCTGGGCAGTTTTCAACGCACAAGCCGCAGCCCACGCAATCTTCGGGCGCAATCTGGACAGTCCATGAGTATCCGTCTTTCCATTCGCGGAACTTGGAAGCGGTGGATTTGAAGGTCTCAGGGGCATCCTTAAGCAGCTCGGTGGGGTAAACCTTGGTGCGGATGGTTGCATGCGGGCAGACAAAGGAACAACGCGCGCACTGGATACACAGTTCGGGTTCCCAGACAGGAATCTCAAGGGCGATATTCCGTTTTTCCCATTTGGTTGTACCAACCGGGTAAGTGCCATCATCAGGGAGTTGGCTGACCCTGAGAGCATCACCATTGCGGTTGATCATCTCACCGAGGACTTCCTTCACGAATACGGGAGCCTCTGCCGGAACTGGCGGTCGGCGGTTGTGGAAGCTTGTAACCTCAGTGGGATAAACCACCTGGTGCAAATTCGCAACAGACTGATCCACTGCTTCGAAGTTCTTACGTACAACGGCTTCACCCTTGCGACCGTAAGTCTTCTCAATGGAGTGTTTAATCTGTGCCAGGGCTTCTTCGGGCGGCAAAACACCGCTGATCGCGAAGAAGCAGGTCTGCATGATGGTGTTGATGCGGCTGCCCATGTCGGTGGCTTCAGCCACCTTATAGGCATCGATCACATAAAATTTGAGCTGCTTTTCGATAATATCCTTCTGCATCTCGCGAGGCAGGGTATTCCAAACTTCGTCGGGACCGTAGATGGTATTCAGCAGGAAGACTGATCCTGGGCGTGAGTACTTGAGCATATCAAAATGATCCAGGTAGCTCATCTGGTGGCAGGCAACAAAGTTTGCCTGACCTTCAGAGATGAAGTAGGGCGCGCGGATCGGATCGGGTCCGAAACGCAGATGCGAGACAGTTACAGTGCCGGATTTCTTCGAGTCATACTCAAAGTAACCCTGGGCGTAGTTGGGGGTCTCATCGCCAATGATCTTGATCGAGTTCTTGTTGGCACCAACGGTACCATCAGAACCAAGACCAAAGAAAATCGCCTGGATGACATTCTCTGGCAAAATCTCAAAGGACGGGTCGTAATCAATGCTGAGATTGGTGACATCGTCCACGATGCCAACAGTAAACCTTTCCTTGGGCTGATCCTTGGCAAGTTCGTCAAAAACACCCTTGACCATTGCCGGGGTGAAATCCTTGGAAGAAAGGCCATACCGTCCGCCGGAGAGCAGAGGCATCTGCTGGCAGGGAGAAGTGCCATTCAAAATACCGGCTGTCAAAGCATTGACAACATCCTGGAAGAGCGGTTCGCCAATGGAACCAGGTTCCTTGGTGCGGTCGAGCACAGCGATTTTCTTGACGCTGGGAGGGATCACGCCCAGAAAGTGTTTGATCGAGAAGGGGCGATAGAGGCGTACAACCACCACACCCACTTTTTCGCCGCGAGCGTTGAGGTATTTGGCGACTTCGGCGGAAGTTTCCGCGCCGGAGCCCATGATCACGATCACACGTTCCGCGTCAGGTGCGCCATGATATTCCATGATCTTGTATTCGCGACCGGTAAGGTCAGCAAAGCGTTCCATTTCTTCTTCCACGATGCGAACGCTCTCGTCATAGTAGCGGTTGACCGTCTCGCGACCCTGGAAGTACACATCGGGGTTCTGGGAAGTACCGCGGATCACGGGCGCGTCGGGGGTCAGGGCGCGTTTTCGATGCGCGATGATCATATCTTCATTAATGAGGGTGCGCAGATCGTCGTCGGAGAGGCGCTCGATTTTATTAACCTCGTGCGAGGTGCGGAAGCCATCAAAGAAGTGCACGAATGGGATACGGGATCGCAAGGTTGCAGCTGTGGCAATCGCGGCAGTATCCTGGGCTTCCTGTACAGAGTTGGAGGCAATCAGACCCCAACCAGTCTGGCGTACCGCCATCACATCCTGGTGGTCGCCAAAAATGGAAAGTGCCTGGGCAGCCAATGAGCGCGCTGAAACGTGGAAAACCGCAGGGGTCAATTCGCCGGCGATCTTGTACATATTGGGAATCATCAGCAGCAAGCCCTGGGAAGCTGTGAAGGTAGTAGCAAGGGCGCCGGTTTGCAGCGCGCCGTGCACTGCGCCAGCAGCGCCGCCCTCAGACTGCATCTCAACCACTGTAGGTATCGTGCCCCAAATATTAGGAACGCGTTCCGCTGCCCACTGATCCGCAAACTCGCCCATGGTGGAAGAAGGCGTGATGGGATAAATTGCGATTACTTCGTTGAGCCTGTAGGCAACATAAGCGGTCGCCTCATTGGCATCTGTCATTACCATTTCACGTGTCATTTAAAAAAAACTCCTTAAAGTTGTTATCGAACGTTACCGTTTGTTAGTCACGATAATAGAACCCTCTGCAAAATAGCCGAGGTTCATGACTTTGAATTATACCTTATTACCCTAAATTGGGGCTGTTTGATTTTCATGTTTGATTTTCAAGAAACCTTTAAATACTTGGCGTTAGGGCTATTAATTGACAAGTTAAGTTACACACCCCGTTAGTAAATCTGAAAATTTGAACGCACTTATTGCCCATTACGTCATCTACACAGACTCTTTCCTGCCTGGGCAATTCTGGGGTTTTAGACGACTCTCGCAGGGACGACCTCAGGTATCGCCTTTAAAGCATGGGCGGTGCTTTGGGTGATGGCTTCCGCCTTGGACCCCTTAGCAGGTCAACCGTCTCTACCGGCGTAAAGCCATTGTTATCGTACATTCTTGTATGGTTGTGAGCGTTCATCACTAATTTGAACAACCCCATTTCCTCATCCATGTCCCTATACCGATATCTGGCACTGGTGAAATAATCGAGTTCATCTCTGATTGCAACTCCGAATTGAATCATCTCGTGCAGGTCAATCAGATCGCCGTCAACGCCCTCAATTCCTTCGCCGCGCGTGGTGAGTTTATGCTTCAGGATATATGCCTTCAGTTCAGCATAAGGTTTTTCGGGCTCACGATAAGAAAGATCGACATACTTCAAAAATTCCTCTTTGCTCGGAAGGTAGCGCGGCTTGCCTCTTTGAGCGTTCCGGATAGATCTCACATTATCCTCATAGTCATCAAAGTCGGGCTGGAATTCGGGTCCCGATATAATGCCGCCGAAAACTGAGTATTCAACGTCGTCGGTTCTGGCAAGGCGGATCAACGCCAACGAAGCCTCTTCCGCTGTCGTGTGGGCTTCCTCATAGTGGTTAAACACCTCAACAAATTCGTTCACACTAATAACCCCATAGAGACTTATCGCTGCTGTAGCGTACTGTGCGATCAACTCTTTGCGCTCGCGGCTAATTCGTATCGTAGTGGCTGCCATGGATATGCCCTCCAAATTTTTTGAGGCTTTCGTCCTCATTAGCTATTTCAGCCGTCTGCGGCTTCGGTAAATTGAAATACATACCATTTCCGTATCGACACTCAAAACTTGCCAGCACAATTGCACGCGCTTATAACAATCTGCGGATTTCAAGTTCCTGCCTGGCTAGCAGCAGTGTGGATAAACTTTTGCCGTCTTCAAGCTTGCCATCCTGCGCCATTTCCATTAACTCGGAAATCGGTATCACGACAGTCGTCAAAAATTCATCGTCATCATGATCAAGGCGAGAGTCTTTGAGGTTCAGCGCGAGGAAGACATGCATATACTCACTCGAGTATCCAGCCGCCATGTAGAAGCCGCCCAACCGGATCAACTCTCCACAGTCTTTGCCAATTTCTTCCTGCAATTCGCGGTGGGCAGTGACCTCGGGGCCCTCTCCAGGATCCATCACCCCCGCGGGTAGCTCGAGGAGTTCCTTCTCCGCCCCAATGCGGTACTGCTTCACCAGGTAAACCTGCCCCAGTTCGTCCACCGGCAGGATCGTGACCGCGTCCGCGTGCCTAACAAGGTCATAGTCGCGTTCCCGTCCATCCGGCAATCGAAAATGCACACGTTCAACATCGAAGGATCGCAGTTGCATGAGGGTTTTTCTTGAAAGAATGGCAGGGTCCATAATTTTCTCCGGTTAAATAAAATAGGAGGCTTACGCCTCCTGTATTGTAATCGGGTTTCGTTTATGGGATCTGCAAAGTTGCAATTCCGGTCAGATCGTAGGGTTCCTTCAGGCCATTTACCTGGATAATCTGCTCCGGCCACACGTCGCCATACGCACAGGCGATGTAGTAGACACTCTCGCCTGGGCTGACATTCCAGATATCCGGATGTTCGAGCAATGCACGATCGTCAGTCGGCCAGGAACCAGTCTGAGGAATATCAAGTACGTCGCCGATGCTGAGCATACTGCCAGCATAAAGATTATTGATCGCCAGCAAATCGCCCGGGTCCACATCGAAACGCCGTGCCAGGCAGTAGATGGTCTCGCCGCTCTGCACAGTCCAGGTGGTGGGTCTGGTCATCGGCTGGAGGGTGGGCAGAGGGGTTGGGGTGGCAGTCCCGACAGGGATGGGTGTGGGAGGAACCTGGGTGATCACTTCGGGTGTGCCCAGCGGATTCTGCACGATTTGCGTCGGCATGTTGAATTCCTGCATGATGGCCTGGGCGGTCATGGTCGCGCTGAGGATCTGTTGATCCACCGGCAAGGGGGTATTCGCCACATCGATCACATGCGGTGTGGTAGCAGGGGGCGTGGAAGCTTTCCGCACGCAGCCTGAGACCGCAAGCGCCATGATCAATGGAATTAGCAGTAAAAGTGATGATTTCTTCATGTCAATCTCCTTAAAACGGGCATACTTCGTGCTTTTTAGGTAGCAATATTTGTGCCATCTGCGCTTAAAATAATCGACCCTGTTGATCACAGGGTCGATATAAAAAACCTGATCGAGATTATTTCTTCTTCAGGACGGGCAGACCGGAAGCCAGTTCCACAACAGTCTTGCCAGCGGGAACTTTATCAACTTCCTGACCTTTGCGGATATCGGTTGAAAAGTAATAGAGCTCGGTTTCTTTCCCGGACGCACGTTTCACTTTCTTAACGTGGAGGAAATATTCTTTCCCTTTTGAGTTTTTAAAGCTGAATGCCATTTCTAACTACTCCTTTTTCTAGATAACAAAATTAATCTACCAACGAGAAAAGTGTACTCTTTGCCGGGAGCTTTGTCAATTTTAAAAGAGGCTAAGGTTTTACTGACTGCATTGCGGGATTAGACCGAACTGGTGAGTTCATCTTTTCCCAGTCCGGATTATGCAGCCTGCCCCGCGTCTTTGTGCGGGGTTCAATCCGGCTTTCATTTATCCCCGAATCAATGCCGGGTTCAAAAACGGAA
>WOYI011378417.1_pt1 | contig 11076 bp, 9 predicted proteins | sample 6423411 | NCBI WGS metagenome assembly WOYI01 (sample SAMN13441803, study PRJNA592873) | oil field metagenome | biome: oil field; feature: oil-well bore; material: oil-contaminated soil; isolation source: oil-contaminated soil from oil-well borehole | place: Germany: Wietze | collected 2016-10-18 ... | reverse complement strand
GCTTTGGGGCCCCCGTGCAGCCGGAACCCGGCCCGGCAGTAAGATAACGCCCGCATATTAACCATTAACGTGCATATCACGCTGCATAGATTCCTATTAGGGTTGTAAAGCGTTCTGAGACTTTAATTTACTTTTCTGTTCCCTGGTCAACCTTCCGATGTCGATCAAAAAAACGCAACATCTTTTTTCACCATCCGGGTTGGTCCGCAAAAATCCGATCAACGCCATAATACATTTCAGCGCAATTGTTATACCAATAATCAGGGTCAGGAGAGAGTTCACTGACATCCGTAATCAAACGGTCCAGTTCAATCACATGCACCTCGTCCGCATTTTGCCGGCCTGCTTCGACAAGAACCTGGTGCCTTTCATCCCATAAACGCGCCCATTTATGTGCTTTTGGATACTCCCCAACCGCCGACCGGATCAAACTGAGCGGCGCAAGCAGAACGAATAAGACCAGGACGAAGCTCAAGGCTGATAATGCCCTTGTCCGCGCCCGGGCCGGTTTGAAGACGAAGGATAGCAAATGGCGGAGAAGGACCGCAAGCCAAAGCCCCCCTCCCATTCCGCTGAAAACCAGGACCACCTGGGCCAAAATCAACGCCCGGGGCGGCGGATAATCAGCGAAAATATAGGATGCCGGCAGCAATATCAAACCAACCCAAAAGAGGGTCACCGCGATTAATCCCACCGGCCAGATAATAATCGTTTTCCACTTGTCCCAAGCGGTTTCTCCCATCGTCCCGCCCTCACCGCGTTTCACGAAATACAATCCCAAAGCCAGGCCGAACAAGATTGGCAGAATCGAAAAAAACGTTCGACGCATCACCGCCTGCCAAAAATACACCTTTATATTCCAACCCATTAAGGCAATCAGGGCGCCAATTGACAACGGCTCCGGCATACTGGCACGGCGAAGCGCGGTGGAAGGCGAGAAATACAGCAGAGCGACTGCCGCCAACGTCGCCGCCAGCAGCGTGCCGGCCATACCCAGCCAGTACCAGCCTGCTTTTTTCCCTCCCGCAATAGAAATAATGGCAGCAATGCCACCTAACCCCCAAACACCTGCCAAAAACGCCGCGCCTGTCTCCGAAAATCCTCCCACAATGACGGCCAGAAAAAATACAAGGACATACTGGTACCAATGGAATTGATTCCGTTGCCAAAAGCTCAAGATCAACCAGATGATGCTGATCCCGCCGACCAGAGGCATGAAATAAGGCAGCATACCTGAGCGCCAAAACAAACTCTGATCAAGGACCGGCGCGCTCCAAAATATAAGACAAGTAATGGCTTCTGCGACGATCAGGCTATCCATGAACTTAAGCTGCCACTTAAAAAAGCTGGCGCATTTTTGAATCACACCGGTCAGCCCACAAAGCCACAGCAATACACTGACAATCACGAGAAGCGGTGCGCCCAGAGCCGGCATCAAACCGAAGATGCCCGAAAAAAGGTTCAATGAATAACGGTTGCCGTTATACATGGAAACGTCAAAGTAGGAGACCTTTTGCATCCTCCATAGACCCTCCCGGACGAGGACAGCGTTATAACAATAATCGTCCCCGCTTAAGCGCATCTGGCTGGCAATGACCCATTGCGACAGGATGCCCAAAGAAAATACAAGCAGCAAGAGACCCTTGAAAATTTGCTGCCAATCTTTCCACACCGGTTTATGCGCCAAGGGGCTACTCCCGGTTTGTCTTTTTTGAAGGCTTTGAGAATTGGCGCTTTCTGCGCCAATTGATAACCGGCGCAGCCAGTTTCCGGACATAGTATTTAAACTGGATCCACGAGAGCCAGTGCCCCCCTTCGCGGTAGTGCACCTGCAGCATCTCCGGCCAGCAGCGCGCATCGGCCGTGACCGTCTTGGCGTCCCCATGCAGCCGGAACCCGGCCCAGGTCCGGCCCGGCAGGTAGACCAGGGGCGCTTCCCCGGCCAGCCGCACCCAGAGGTCATAGTCCATGGCGAAATAGAAGCTTGGGTCAAGCGGGCCGACTTTCTGCCAGAGGTCCCGCCGGAAGAACGAAGCCTGCTGCGGCACATGGACATACCCCCGCCGCAGGCGCTGATAATCTGTCTGGGCCGCCGGGAAACGGCCAATTACGCGACCTTGCGCGTCGATGAAATCACAATCCCCATACACCATACCAACTTCGGGATGCTGTTCCAAATAGGCTGCGGCCTCAGCGATCGCGTCTGGACGATAGACATCGTCCGAATTCAGCCAGGCGATATACTTCCCGGTCGCGCGCGAGAAACCCTTATTGATCGCGTCCGTCTGCCCCTTATCCGGGATCGACTCCCAATAGGCCAGGCGGTCTGCGTATTCCCGAATGATCTCCAGGCTGCCATCCTTCGAACCGCCGTCAATAATGATGTATTCGAGGTCGGGATAATCCTGACCCAGCACGGATTCAATCGTCCGGCGCAGGAATGGCGCCTGATTGAATGACGGGGTCACAATGGAGACGAGCGGTTGGTGAGACATGGGTTCTTTCAAAAAGGAATGCCGTCGGAGCTGCTATTCTGAGGCGGGCTGAGCATTGGCATTCACCAAATAGATCTGGATTCGACCGTCGGGTGAGTCGTAGTAAAGCGTGAAGGCTTCCGGATATTTTGCAAGTGTCGCGGCAACGACATCCGATGAATAAGGCAAATTGCTATCAACATATATCGCCTGGATATTGCGCGACTCCAGAAAATCCAGGAGTTCCTGCGTTGAGGATATATTCGGAGGCAGCAAGAAAGATGTCGTCTTACCTGCAATAGCCACAGTGTGGTAGGGCGTCAAGGTATGCGCGCCCACCGGCACAGCTTCCAACAGCGCGTGGACGCTCACTTCTTCCGGTGTTGTACCGATAGCCAGGCTGGGGAATCTAAAGGGATAACCAAAGAGCATCAAGCCAATCAGCAGGATCATCCCCGGCATGAGTCGCATTGTTTCTGACCCCTTTACTGTATCGAATAATGCCAACACGCCGACCACCAGCAAAAGCAGGCCATCGACGAAGGCGATCGCCGATCCGTTGATGATGCCGGAGATAACCAATCCAACTGCCATCAAAACAAGGATCGCCCGTTCAATGAGGAGCGACTTACCGGATAACGTGTAGGTGATGCCGATGGCAGCAAGCATGAAGACAGCATAACTGATCTGGGGAACGATATGGCGGGAGAAGAAGATCAGAGAGACAAAGGCATGCAGCGGCCAGATCAAAAGCAGCAATAATACCATCCACTGCTTCTGCCTTATCAAGGCATAGATCCCCCAGGCGCTGAAGAGAGTCATCAGCAGTGCCTGAGCACCGCCATAAAATGAGATCATCGACTTGGGAATCGCCAGCAGGTTCGCCAATGCACGTTCCGCGACGGCCAGGGGATTGCGGAGCACAGCCCGGATGACAGAGTAATTATTCTCCTCCGCCGTACCAAAGATCGCCTCCCCGTTTCTATAGGCGGTCTCATTCTTGCTGCCGGGGAGGAAAGCCTGGTTCATCTGGAAAGAAGCATAAGATTTCCCGCTCATGCCCAGGTTCGGCCCCCCAAAAGTAATGTAATTGACGGTTAAAAACAACGTCATCAAAACAGTTATCGGAACCAGAGCCGCAATGAGGACCCTGTAGACCTTATACTGTTTACGATTGATCACCAGAGCAAAAACGACGAGAGGGACGATCAGAAGGATCGTTTCCACCCGGGCAAATACACCCAAGGCCACACAAAGGGCCGAGAACCAGACGTATTTTAATTTGCGGTCCTCATTGAACCGGAGCATAAACATCAGCCCCAGCGCCGCCAGCGCGATGAACACGACATCGCTTTGGTTCTCGATAATTGGGAAAAACACCGTGGTCGAAAAAAGCAATCCGATGATAACGTACCTGGAAATGTATTTATTCAATTGACGCGCCAGCAGGTAAAAACTAACCCAAAGCATGCCAAAAAAGATAAAATTGCCGATCCACGTCTCAAGCATGAACCAGTTGGGGGAATTACCAACGAATAGATGAATGGCCGCATAAACAAAGGCAACCAGCGGCCCCCAGGAAAGATTCCGAAGTCCCCATGTGAACAAAAGCCGCCCGCTTTCAATATATTTCGCCCCATCATTCGGATTGATCTCCAACATAGATGGCTGCAGCCTGGACATGACCATGAACAGGTTTAATAGAAAAATCGCCGATATGGAAATAAATTCAATCCATTTCGGATGCCGCCGAGCAAAGAGCGAGACATTCTCAAAAAACCGGTTTTCATTCATTCTTCAATCACTCCTTCGTTGAAAAAATTACCTTTATTGGAGATAAAGGTTGTTTGTATCCTATTTACTCCGGGTGCAGTTCATACAAGATATATCCCGGACCTTCCGCATAAATGGGCAAGAGGGATAGTTTCTCCATCAAAAGCGGCTGCGAATTCAGCTCGCCGAAGTGAGTCACCAGAAAAAGATCAAAGGACGCGGTCCGGCTTTCGAAATAGGCATCAAAATCAGCGGTCAAATCCGTACCACGAATGGATTGGAGATTGAGATCCCCACCATAGGGCCACAGCGTCAGCATGCGGTAGCCGTAATAAGCCAGGTTGGTACCGTAATTATGTGTCAGGGCAATGATCTGCTGATCCTCGGGCAGTGCATCCCCTATCTGTTTCCAACCCGCCGGTTCACCCCGATAATCCTTTTCGTCCAGGTCCTTATAGACATTCCACGAAGCATAAGCGATTGCAAAAATCGCCACCAGCAGCAAACCCATTTTAATGATTCCTTTTTTGCCGGCGGCGTATTCCGCCACAACCTGACCGATCTGACCCAGAGCAATGGCCGTGATCGGCACCAGCACGATACTGTAATAATTGTGAGTATGAATATGGTGCGGGAAGAATACACCCAGGGCAACATATCCCACCCACAAGCCAATAGTGAGCAACTGCCCCGTCTGCTTATAAAGTAAGGTGCTCGCCAGCGCCGCGGCCAACACTGCAAAGGGGATAACGTCGGTGACAATGCTGCCCCATCCCAGAAAATAACGGGATGTTGGGATGATGCTGGTGATATCCAGCCAGAAATTGGTCAGGAAACCACCTGCCGAGGGGTTGAGTACCATATAGAAAACGAAGGCAAACACGCCCGACAATGCAGCGATCACCCAGACCTGTGGATTTTTAAGGTTTTTCCTGATCCCCCCAATGAAAACGATCGCCAGGACATAGGCTGGCAGCAGCATGAACAGCGGGTTCGGCTTGACGAGGATCGTCAACCCGGTCACCACGCCAGCGAGGATCGCATTTTTCCAACTTTGATCCTCCAGCCATACCAAGAAACAATAAAGCGACCAGATCATCCCGGCAACCATTAATGCTTCGGGCTGGAAGGATCGGCTGGCGATCACGCCGAAGGGCGCGAACAAATAAAACCCCAGGCTGATCAGGCCGGCATCCCGGGAGGTAAGACGCTTTACAAGCAAGTAAAGGCCGAAGCCGCCCCCACACCAGAAGATGGAAGTAACAATCCGTGATACCCATACGACCTCGCGTCCAATAAGCAAGTAGATCAGGGCCACGATCGATTCGGTAACAGGTGGTTCGCGCCGGGTGACGTAGTTATACAGGGCGGGATCCGTCGCGTAAGCGACGTGCTCGGGGTCAGCAGAGGGGTCCAACTGCAAGTAAATCCGACGAGCAATGATCGCCTCGCGCAGCTGGCGCGTGGCATGAAAATCCAAAGGCGGATCCGTCAGATCAATCATACGCACCAGGAAGCCCGCTGGCCAACAAGAAAATCAAGGCGATCGTGTAATACAATTTGCGCTTTGCAAATGAATTTGATTCGCCATTTGTCATACCCAAAAACTCCTTGCGCCGGGCCATCCCGTCTGATGGCCTGGAAGCTGTTCACCTGGATGGCAGCGGTTTCGTTCACTACCTCCATAAAATGGCATTCGCATTACAACTTCAAAATGAACGCCCCTATCATACCTCAAAACCTCATTACTTCGAGACCCAATGGATGCCGGCCTGATCCACAACCAGGTACTGATGGCGGTGAGTCAGCTTCCTCCGTACGCGCCGATACCACAGGAACAATCCGCTCAGCCCAAGCGCACCGCCCAGGGCCTGGAGCCATTTGTACCAAACCCGCAAAACCGCCCGGCGGTCAATACGCCAGGCCTGGCGGAAATGGTTTAATGCCTCTTTAGGACGATCCGAATCGATCAGCCGGCGGGCGGAAAAAATATGCAGCCCGGCCTCGATTTCCTTCCCATGCTCGGCAAATGTTGACGTAAAAGCGGGATCATCCCGCAAGCCATCCACAAAATGGAACGCTTCATCCACAAACTGCGCCGCTTGCGCAATCGTCTTGGCGTCTTCGTGGGTCCGTTCCACAGCCCAATAGGCATCCACATGCAAAATGGGATCAGCAGAGGCAATACGCACCCACAATTCATGGTCGAGGATCAAGTGGCTTTCCTGGCGCAGGTAGCCCGCCCCAGCCAACGCCTTGCGGCGCATGAAAACCGCCGGCTGCAAAAGCACGTTGAAGGCCAGCAGCTCCGCCAGCGTATATTGCCGGTAAGGATGCCAGTCCAGCAAGCGTCCATCCCCATCCACCATCACACCATTGCCATAAACCATGCCCAGGCTGGGGTTCGCCGTCAGCACGCTCACCGCCTGGCTGATCACATCGCAGCGATAGTAGAGGTCGTCTGAATTGACCCAGGCCACGATCTCGCCTGACGCCCGGTGAAAGCCCTTATTGATCGCCTCCGCCTGGCCGCTGTCCTTTTCCGAGGTCCAATAGGCCAGCCGACCCTCGTATCGGCGGATGATATCCTGCGAGCCGTCGGTTGAGCCGCCGTCAATGACAATATACTCAATCCGCGGATAATCCTGGCAGAGCACTGAAAGCAGGGTCTCCTCCAGATATTGCGCCTGGTTAAATGAGGGGGTTATGACGGAAACAAGCGGTTGTGGCATTCATTCCCTCAGAATAAACTCTCATAGTCAACTTTTGGAAAGACCGTCAACTTGCCGCCCACGGTCGCATCCAGCACCTGACGACCATCCGCCTCATAAGCCTCCCGCGCCATCCGGTAAGCCCGCTCGGAGCCTTCGAGGTCTGGCAACTGCCAGCGAAAGCCCTTGCCGAAATACTTCGCTGAGAAGTGGTTGGGGTCATCGCCCTCCGAGGTCACGGTCGCATTCGCGGGACCTTTGGTAACAAAATTATGGTCCACGCCAATCAGGATCGCTTTTTTGAAGCCCATGTAATAGGCCAACTGCAGGCAAACGTAGGTCACAGTGAATCCCTCAAACAGCCGATCGATGGCGTCACCGGTGAAGTTTTCCGGCAAAGTGTAATCCGTATCCAGGAACATCAGATCCGGACCAGCGGTAAAGAACCGCCGTGCCCGCCAGGTCACAAATTTAGGCAGATCCAAAGCAGATATGTCCTGGTAGCATTGCTCAAGCACCAGGTCGTTAACCGAAACCAGGCAGGAGGTCCTGAAGTCGTACTCGTCAAATGCCAGGTAGATCCGGTTCATGCCGAAGGTGAATTCACCTTCCAGCTTGGAGAGGTCCGTCTTCCGCAGGCTGGGGCCGTTGCCGACGATGAAACAACGCTCGCCGACGTGCGTGTCCCGCCATGCTTCCAGCCGTTCCTTATTCTTCATCCAGACGGGTGAAAACACCCGCGCCAAGAGGTGGCGGTCCCGATTGTACCAGGCCCAGTAGCGGTCGGAGCCAAACTGCCAGATTGGCTCGGGAATAACCTTTTTGAGCGTTTCCCTGGCTGTCATAATCACTCTGTGCTCAGGCGGGCCGTTGCGCCACCATCAACGATCATGGCCTGGCCGGTCATGAAGGAGGATTGAGTGCTATCTGCCAGGAAATAAATACAGGTGGCGATCTCTTCCGGCTGGCCCACACGGCCATTCACGGTCTTCCGAGCTAAATTCTCTAACCGGTCCATCATATCGCCATGACCGACGTGGCCGCGGTCCAACCCCGCCCGCAGCATGGGCGTATCCACCGCACCGGGCAGGATCGCATTCACCCGGATCTCGTCCGGAGCGAACTCGATCGCCATCGCCCGGGTGAGCGCCAGCAGCCCGCCTTTGCTGGCCGCATAAGTGGCGATATCCGCCGAGGTGGCCACCGCATGGACCGAAGAAACATTGACAATCGCGCCGCCCCCCTGCGCCTTTAAAAGCGGATATGCCAGTTTGGCGCCCAGGAACACGGAGCGCAGGTTCGAGGCCATCACCATATCCCATTCTTCCGCCGTGGTCTCCACCAGCGGTTTGGCGATCTGGAGGGCCGCGTTGTTCACCACTGCGTCCAGCGTCTCGGTCTCAGCCGCAACCTGCTTATAGATATCCTCAATCTGTTCAGGCAAGGAAATATCGGCCTGGATATAGATACCCTCTTTCGGGAAGTTCGCAAAACGCGGCTTGCGATCCACGCCGATCACGCGCCAGCCCCGCTCCGCAAAGGTCTTCACTGTCGCCCGGCCAATCCCGCCGGCCGCACCGGTAATGAGCAGGATCCTGTTTTTCATCTCAGTCATCATTCGTTATCCTTCCATCCATTGCAGGAATCATCAAGTTTGAGTAAAAGCCAAGGACGTCCGCTTTCGGGGCTGCTAAGCCCCATATGCCTTCTTCATCTCTTCCAACCGGTCGGCAGGTATCTCCAAACCGACCAATAAATTCCTGATCGTGTTCCAGTGGACAATCTCCCAAAACCGCTTACTGGAATTGGTGTTATGCGGCGAGAGAAGCACCTGGGCCATAGACAACAGCGGGCTATCGGCCGGGAGCGGTTCATCTTCAAAGACATCCAATGCAGCGCCGCCCAACCGGCCCGATTCCAGCGCAGTCACCAGGGCAGCCTGGTCCACAATCGGCCCGCGGGCCGTATTGATCAGAACAGCGCCCGGTTTGACCTTTGCCAGAGTCTCAGCGTTGATCAGATGCACGCTGGTCGGGTTCAGCGTGCAGTTCACGCTGATGAAATCAGACCTGGCGAGCAAGTCATCCAGGCTGGTCAGCTCAACGCCATATTCCAGCAGGAAATCCGGCGCCACAGGCGCGATATCATTCCCCAACAAAGTCATGCCAAAAGCACGCGCCCTGCGGAGGACCGCTTTGCCGATATTGCCCACCCCAATCACGCCCAGTGTGCATTCGCTCAGGCTGCGGCCGTTGATCTTTTCCCAGCGGCCGGCTTTCATCGCGTCATCCAGCCAGGGGATCTGCCTGGCGAATGAAAGTATAAAAGCCAACACACTTTCGGCCACCGGTACGGTAAACGCGTTGGGGGTGTTCCCCACCATCACGCCCAGGTCTGCAGCCGCTGCCTGATCAATCGAGTCAATCCCCGTCCCCCACTTGGAGATCACCCGCAGCCTCGGGACACAGGCCTCAATCACACGGCGGGTGTAGTGATCATCGCCGCAGATGGTCCCGTCAAACTGGCCGGCAAAAGCCAGGATCTCTTCTTCCGAGAGCCGTTCATGAACTTCGGGAACGATCAGCTCCAGGCCAAACGCTTCCAGCACCGGGCGAAAGCGTCCCAATTCAGGCAGCATGTATGGCGCGGAGACTAATACCGACTTCATAGCTTAAACCTCGTTTCGGAATCAGGTTACAGAGTGATTATTGCTCACCATGGATCTGGCGATAGAGTGTTTCCGCCACGGTGAAATCCAGCTCTTCATCGATGTCCCAGGCTTCAATCGCCGGGATTTGAAACATCAGCGGGCGTTCGCCCAGCCGGTTGCGGCGCGCGATCAGGGTCTCGCGTTTGAAGATATAGATGCAGGAGTTTTCTTCATAGATCGGCGGCAGGTCCTGGGTACGTAACAGCACATTGGGATTATGGTTCACCGGGCGGCCCAGTTGGTCCCACAACCGGGTCTGGAGGCGGGTCACGCCAAACATCGAATCATATTCAGGCAAGGACGCCAGGAACACCCGGATGGCTTCCGAGATCGTCGCTGCGCTCAGGAGCGGGTTGGTCGAGTGGGTCTGCAAGTAGAAATCCGCCGCCGCCTCGCCGGTGTCGTGGATCAGGATCTCATTCATCGGGACGGTATCCGCCCGGAGGTGGTCCGGCCGCCGGAGGGCCTTCACGGCGGGGAAATCCTTTTGCAGTCCCTCGAGGATCACGTCACTATCCGTATCCACAACAATCTCGCTGACGGCATTGACTGCCAGAAGTGTATTGAGAATGTGATAATATAGGGGCGTTCCGGCAAACGGACGATAGTTTTTCCCCGGCACCCGCATGGATTCATGCCGCATCGGGACCAGGGCTACGAGTTTTTTGGTCATACACAATCTTTCAGATCGGTTCCTGATTTCCAGGTGAGATATTATATCTCATAATCATTACATCTCTCTTAGCATATGAATTATAATTTAGATTGAACTGGGAGTGTCAAATGACCGGAAAAACAAAAACAACACGAATAATTATCATTCTAATACCTTTTATCATTGCAAGCTTGATCATCCTGCCCCGCTTATTGTCCCCGCAATTCGGTTTCTTTGATGATGCAAGTATGTTATCTCAATCTCAACGCTTTTTAAATGGCAATTTCGGCATGGACCACGATAAGCAGGCCGGGAGGTTCCGGCCGGTTCATTGGCTATATTATGCCGTTATCTATGCCCTTGCAGGTTATCATCCCTTCTGGTTTTTCCTGGCCAACTTATTCCTATTATTTATCCTATTGTTAGAGATCAGACAACTGATACAACGTATGGGCGGAAGTGAATGGCAAATCCTGATCACCAGCTTGCTTTTCGTTTTCTCGATGCCCATTATCGAGACTTTCTATACATTGTCCAAAGGCGAGCCGCTGCAACTGGTGTTCCTGCTGGCAGGGATCCTCATGTCCACGACACGGCGCGAACCGAGAGTCAGTTCCCTTTGGGTCACCAGTTCTCTATCAGCCTTGTTTTTCTTGCTGGCGCTCATGGTCAAAGAAACCACCATCGTGATGTTGCCGGTCACTTTGCTATGGGCACTATACGTGACACTTACAAAGGACAAAAGCCTTAAGC
>WOYI011071450.1_pt1 | contig 11080 bp, 9 predicted proteins | sample 6423411 | NCBI WGS metagenome assembly WOYI01 (sample SAMN13441803, study PRJNA592873) | oil field metagenome | biome: oil field; feature: oil-well bore; material: oil-contaminated soil; isolation source: oil-contaminated soil from oil-well borehole | place: Germany: Wietze | collected 2016-10-18 ... | reverse complement strand
AAAGCAATCAATTGATAATCGCCAGGCTCAACTCCTTCCAGGTAAATCCCTTCCAACACCACAATCCCAGCCTTCAATAACGGCAAATGACCACCATCCGGATCATCAAAAACCGCCACAGACAGGTAATCAATCCCCACCAATTTACAGCCTGTTTCAGCCAGGAACCTGGCACCACTGGCATCCAGTGCGACATAATTTTCGTGAAAAGAATGGGGGTCCGCCTTCACAATTTCACTATTTGCTGTTTTGAACAAGACGCGTTTCACTCCCTCAAATGCAACCGTCGCAAGAAAAGCCGCGCTGATAACCTTTACCTCAGGAGGTACAAGCACAACTCTTGCTCTGCCAATTAAAATATTCAGGTCGAGATCATCCAAGTTCTGCCCCTGATCCAAAAAGTGACTGGGCATATCAATATGAGTCCCCGCGTGAGCGCACATGTGGATTTCCGTCAGGTTGACCAGTGCGCCCTGGCTAATCTGTGAAAGCCAATTCAGCCTTACTTCCGGGTCACCAGGCCAAACCGGCATACCGTTTCGTATTGTCTGAGAAATATCATATATTCGCATTTTTCGAGCCTTTCTGGCAGGATTATACCGTTCTGATAGGTAATGATAGTCATAAGCGATAAAATAGATACTAATTGAGGTAGCAATGAGAAAAGTATACATTTCTGGCCTTGGCCAGGTGCCTGTCACTGAAAACTGGGAGAAATCAATAAGGGAACTTGCTGGTGATGCTGCGTTGCTTGCAATGCAGGATGCAGATATTGGCTATCCGGATGCCCTCTATGTTGGCAATATGATGGCCATCACGGCAAACAGGCAAGCCCAGCTTGGCACGATGATGTCCGACTGGCTCGGCTTCCACCATAAACCCGGATTGGCTGTCGAAGCGGCCTGTGGATCAGGAGCAGCAGCTTTTCGGGCAGCCGTAATTGCCATCGCGTCAGGTGAAATCGAGTCTGCCCTGGTTATCGGTGTCGAAAAAATGACAGATTCACCGGGATCAGAAATTACCGCCAGCTTGGCAACAGCCGCGGATGCAGAGCTCGAAGGCGATTTTGGGCTGTCCTTCGTCGCCATCAATGCCTTGATCATGCAGCGTTACATGTTCGAATATGGCTGGCGTCATGCAGATTTTGCGGATTTTTCACTCAATGCCCATGCTAACGCTGCCCACAACCCATACGCTCGATTCCAGAAAGCAATCTCCAGAAAATCTTTTTTGGACGCGCCCATGGTCGCTGAACCAATCAACCTGATGGATGCTTCCCCGATCGGGGATGGCGCGGCTGCTATTGTGCTTACCAGTCAGCCACTTTCTCACAATCATCCCCAAGTCTTTGTTGCGGCATCTGCCTCCTGTACAGACACCCTCTCGGTCCAAAACCGGAAAACACCCACCTTTCTGACTGCTGCTGCCAACTCAGCTAACCGCGCGTATGCGCAGGCTGGCATTGGACCGCAAGATATTGGTGTTTTCGAATACCATGACGCATTTTCGATCATGGCAGCCTTATCGCTTGAAGCTTGCGGTTTCGCCGAACCTGGCCGCGGTCCCCAATTGGCTTTGGATGGCAAGATAAAATTCGATTCGGAGATACCTGTTGCCACCATGGGTGGGCTTAAAGCCCGGGGGCATCCAGTTGGAGCTACCGGGGTTTATCAACTCCTCGAGGTCACGCAGCAGCTTCGCGGAGCTGCTGGTGCCACTCAAGTAAAACGCACCAAGTACGGGATGGCACAAAACATTGGTGGTTCGGGTTCAAATATCACTACCCACATCCTCCAGCGTGAATGATAAAATCATAAGGTACTCCAAATTCATCGAAATCAAGGAGATCATCCAACATGGAATTTCACATCACGCGTGCAGCCCGAGATAAGTACCAATTTGATGAGCTTCTTTTTTCCTACAATGGCAATGTCATCTTTGCCAATTTCCAGGCGTCCCGCAACTTTGCCCACCGGATGAATCAGCATCGAGCTAATGTTTCTGATGTCAGCACCTATGTTGCACCGGGACAGATCAACGCCCTGGGCCTGATAGACGAGGTTTTTCATCTCATTGTCAATCAATACTATAAGACAAACGGCACAACCCTGCGCCATGCGCTTTACACACATTTGGAGCAATCACTTGGCAAACCCAGGTTATTGGCGACCTTGAAATCCTTCAACCAACAATTTCCTCCCGTTGCTGTCTACACAGGTGAACAAACCGTTGACGAATATCTAAACGAAAGCACCGATGGCGTGCCCAACGCTGAAAATACTGTCGAAGAAATACTTCTCACCTGGCTGACAAACGTCAATCCAGCAGCTAATTCCTATCGTGAACTCTTTGATGACACGCTTCTCTATAAGAACAGCGCCTATCCACAGATTGTGGACGGCATCCAGATCTTCTTCAAGAATCAACCGGTTTTTGGACCGGAAAAACAGGACCTGGTTACCATGCTGCATACGCCTGCCCTGGTTGTGCCAACTTCGTTGACGGGTCAGCTCCAGTATATTCGTAACAATTGGTCTGAACTGCTGGGTTCGCTGCTCTACCGCTTGCTCGGTGGTCTCGACCTGCTCTCAGAAGAAGCCCGAGCGCTCCTGATTGGGGCGGGCGGCGGGTCCGGGCCTACGGTCGTCCCGGAATACGGCAAATACGATCCATGGGGCGAGAAACTCAGTGAAGAGGAAAATTTCAGCCTTGATAGTGACTGGATGCCAAAAGTGGTCATGATAGCCAAAAACACTTTCGTTTGGCTTAATCAGCTTTCAAAGCAGTATGGCAGGCAGATCGAGCGCCTGGATCAAATCCCGGATGAAACGCTCGACCAACTGGCAAGCTGGGGTTTCACCGGTCTATGGCTGATCGGTCTTTGGGAACGGAGTGACGCTTCACGTCGGATCAAGCAGATGTGTGGCAACCCGGACGCAGTTTCTTCCGCATATTCCCTCGCCCGTTATCAGATTGCTGAACGGCTCGGTGGAGAACTTTCTTACCAAAACCTCAACCAGCGCTGTACAGCTCGCGGTATTCGGCTTGCGAGCGATATGGTGCCCAACCACATGGGGATCGATTCAGATTGGGTTTACGAACATCCGGACTGGTTTATTCAATCCGATCAAAGCCCTTTCCCAGCCTATAGTTTCAATGGACCGGATCTCTCCACCAGACCTGGCACCAGCATCAACCTGGAAGATCATTACTACTCCCGCAGTGATGCTGCGGTCGTCTTCAAGCACTATGACCACGGAAATGGAAGAACGCGCTTTATTTATCACGGCAACGATGGCACCAGCATGCCGTGGAATGACACGGCGCAGTTGAACTACCTCAACCCTGAGGTGCGGGAAGCGGTCATTCAGACCATTCTCTCAGTTGCCCGGAAGTTTCCGATCATTCGCTTTGACGCAGCCATGACCCTGACCAAGAAGCATTATCAGCGTCTATGGTTCCCCCAACCAGGCAGCGGTGGAGATATTCCTTCCAGGGCAGAGCATGCCATGACGCGAGAAGCCTTTGATGCTGCCATGCCAGAAGAATTCTGGCGGGAAGTGGTTCAGCGGGTTGCCGAGGAAGTTCCCGACACCCTGCTGCTAGCAGAGGCATTCTGGCTGATGGAAGGCTACTTTGTGCGCACCCTCGGTATGCACCGGGTGTATAACAGCGCTTTTATGAACATGCTCCGCAACGAAGAGAATGAGAAGTACCGCCAGCTGATCAAAAACACGCTGGTTTATGACCCTGAGATTCTCAAGCGCTATGTGAATTTCATGAACAACCCGGATGAAAAAACCGCTGTCGAGCAATTTGGCAAGGGCGATAAATACTTCGGCATTTGTACTCTGCTCTCAACGATGCCTGGCTTGCCCATGTTTGGCCACGGTCAGATTGAAGGTTATTCCGAGAAATATGGCATGGAATACTACCGACCTTACTGGGATGAAACGCCAGATCAGGATCTGATCCGTCGTCACCAGGCAGTCATCTTCCCCCTGCTCCACCACCGCAAGTTATTTGCCAACGTCGATCGTTTCAGGCTGTATGATTTCCATGTCGATGGAGGTGCAGTAAACGAGGATGTGTTTGCTTATACCAATCACCAGGATGGTCAATCCGCACTGGTTGTCTACCACAACAAGTTTGCCGAAACTTCCGGTTGGATTCACACATCCGTTCCTTACCTTGTAAAGCAAGGCAGCGAAGGCCACCTTGAAACCCAAAATCTGGCGGACGCTTTGGGATTGAATGGCAATTATACTGACCTGGTTTTATTCCAGGATCAATCCTCCAAGCGCTATTACCTACGAAGACTCCAGGAATTCCGCGATCAAGGTCTTTTCGTCACACTGCAATCCTATGCCTGCCAGGTTTTCATGAACTTTAAGATCGTTTCCGGTCTCCACTACGAGCAGTTATTCCAACGGTTAAACGGACGCGGAGTCACGGATCTGGATAGAGCAATAGATGAAATTGTGTATGAGCACTTGCTAAATCCCTTGGAGCAGGCATTAAGCCTTACCAATCTTCACGAACTGTCAGTAATGGGCTCTGACCCTGGAGATGTTCTAAATGAGCAGATACTGATCGATCGCAACCTTGCCTGGCTCGATCAGGCTGATTTAGCAGCCAGATCTATCATGGGTTATCCCATTCACGATCGGGAAGCAGCACATCTATCCTGGACCAAACAACTTAAGATCCTGACCTCCCTGGAAGAATCGACCGAAAAACTCGGCCTGGCAGCCAGCAAAACTGCTGGCGACCTAAGCCAGACTCTGTTTGATGGGATCGAGAAGGATCCTCGTAAGTCTTTACTACTATTTGTATGGAATTTCTTCAGCAATCTTGCTGGTTCAATCGAAGAGCAGGATGTCGACGCCATCAATCGACAGATAGCCGATCGCAGACCAGTCAGTGAATTAATTGCATCGAAATTAAAGGAATTTGGCTTCAGCGACTACGAAGCTTATCGGGGTAGTCAGGCGGTCCGCTGGCTGCTAAACCAGGTTTCGGTCATCGATGAAGACACTACCAGCCAGAAATTCCTTGAATCGCTCCTGGCAGATCCGGTCATAACGGACTATCTTGAAATCAACACCTATAACGGCATTCGTTGGTTCAACAAGGAAAAGTTTACCGATCTTCTCTGGTACCAACGGGCTGTCAGATTTGTGCGACTGGCATCCGTTAATCTCGAATCCACAGAGGCATTTGCAACCATCCTCTTACAGGAAAGGTTGTTCAAAGAGCTTGAAAAGGCCGTTGAAGATTCAAGTTACCAGTTGGACCGGTTAATTGAGCTTCTTGCTTAATTCGTTTTGCTCATTTTCTGCTCGAATTAAGGTCTGAGACAGGATTGTATCTGCTCTCAGACCTGTTTTTTCACTTCGAACCTGGGACATCTCCTCGATTATCGCCGGATCAATTTGTTCTCCGGTAGCTTGCTGAGTAAGCCAGATCGCCTTCGCCGCATATGCAATATTATTCTGCGGTTCTATGCGGTGAAATTCATCAAAGAACCAGCCGCAAGAAGTAAACATGCGCTGGCATTCATACTGTGCTTTGAGCAGGGTGTCGAGTTTGTTCAGTTTTTGTTCATCCAAATCTGGTGCGCCACACTCGCTGCAGACATCTTTCAGTTTTTTCTGTCCGTGTTTCAGTTGCACAATTTGATTCCGAACTTCCCAGGGGTCAGAAACCAATTGGCTCGCATGTGTTTCGTATACCGCGTCCACCCAGGAGGAAATATGCCTCATCGCGTTGAAAAAGGGCTTCTTCCATCCGGCGCCAGGAGTACATGCGCATTCGGTGAACCAGCGATTGACCCCATGCATGCAAGACCAGGATGATGGCTCAATCAAGATTGCATGAGCCTCAGGCTGGTGATCACGCAGCCATAATCCAGGCCACGACCACTCTATCCCATTCCTCGTACCTCCTCCATCGAGAATGTACCGCAAAAAATGGTCGCGGAACACTTGATGATGACCGTAAAGTTCTCCATCACTGGCGATCAGGTTAAAATACGAGGTGTCCATCCCCTGGTGGAAGCGAATTGAAGATAAAAACTCATCGCCATTCTCAGTCGCTTTGGGTATGAAACTGACCTCGGTACTCAGTTCACGATGAAAAGGGAAAATGATGAAGGGTTTTCGTCCACCTGGGAGTTCGACAAAATAAGGACCGGGTTTTGATTCTAAAGGTTGAATTTGCCAGGGAGCCAGTATGGTGAACTCCAGGCCACAATCCTGCAGAACGCACAGGGTTTCAATATCAACTGCTGTTTCAGGTAACCATATCCCTTGCGGTTGATGACCGAAGCGATAAACAAAATCCTCCACACCCCAGCGTACATTGGTAACCTTGTCGCGATGTGGAAGCAACGGCAGAATGCTGTGATTATAGCCCTGTGCCAGGCCATTACCGACACCAAACTTCAGGAAATTGGCTCGCTCCAGTTCAACGATGCTTTCAGCAACATCCGGGGCATAGCCCCACATCCAGTCAAACAAGGTTGGCCCAATATTAAAGCTGATCTTGCCAAAGTTACCCATACGGGCATTCGGTTCATAGCATTCAGCCAGAATCTTTTCATTCCAATTATGAAATGGTTCAGCACCCCGCTCGTCCGGAACATAATTGGAAATCGGATCTTCCCTCGGGGGTTGGTAGAAATGTCCATGAACGCAAAGTGGCATCGTGTTATCTCCTCAGAGCTGCGTTTAGATAGTCAATTTTATGCTTCATGCGGGCTGGATTGATACCGAAGTTGCGCGGCATGCTGTCCAGATCACAAGTTCGGTTTTCAGCCAGGTAATCCATCCAAAAAACGGTTGTCGGAAAGTCCTTGATTCGATTTTCGAGTAACTGAGTCAAAAAGCTTAACTGAACAGGGTTAAAGTCCACGTATCGCCGCCTCAACTTCAGTTGCGTGCCAATCAACTTCATCACATCCAGAAAAGGAAGGTGTTCTGGCCCACCCACCTCGATGATCGTGTTTTCAGTTGAAGGCATATCCAACGCCCAGATCAGGCTGGTTACCAAGTCCTCCACCCAAAGAGGCTGGACCAATGTGCTGCCATCACCCGGCACCAAAACCAAGCCGGGAGACATCTTGATCAATTTTGCGAGGTTGATCGTGAAGTTATCACCCTCACCATACACCATGGAACTACGGATAATTGTGTAAGTCAAGCCAGATTTCCGGATAATGCTCTCCGCAATTCCTTTTGCTTTCATCAATCCATAAGCGGAGGCTCTATCTGCTCCTAAATGACTGAGGTAAAAGAATCGCCTGACACCAGCCCTCTTGGCGAGACTTGTCAACCGATCAAGGTCATTTACCTCGGTTTCCATCAGGTTAGCCTTTACACCAGCCCGCTCCACCCCAACAAGGTGATAGATCACCTCCACTCCTTTCAGAGCCGAACTAACTCCGCGCTCATCGTCCAAGGAGCTCAATGCAACGTTTATGCCAGTTTGTCTGGGAAGGTTAGCCTGATCTATTCCGGGCTGCAAAAGCAAACGATATGGCATTCCCAGTTCAGCGAGATGACGGACTAAATAACCACCAATGAAACCAGTCCCACCAGTTACTAAAATCATGGCGGCATTATAGCAGAAAAACCTATTTGGCATATTACTTGCACAATAAATGTAAGGCAAAATGTGACATGGACGGATGATATGGAAAAACGACTGGGCTTTCATTACTTTCAGGATTATGACCACTACCAGATGCGGGACCTTGAGCTTTGGATTCCAGAACTCGCATCTCTAAAAGCTTCCTGGCTGGTACTTAAAGCGCCCTCAACCGCTGCCATCCCGGAAGAATTCATAACAGGCTTGATCCAGGCAGGCATCCAGCCGATCTTGCACTTTGACTTTCAGGTGAATAGTGCTGTACGCCCGGAGGATTTGCGAGTTTTACTTTCATCCTACTCACGTTGGGGCATAAAATATGTCATCTTCTTTGATCGCCCTAACACCAAGGCTGCCTGGACCGATGGGAGTTGGTCCCAGGGAGACCTCGTGGAGCGGTTTCTTGATCGTTATTTACCTTTTGTCAGCCTGGCTGAACAAAACAGTATTATTCCTGTCTTCCCCCCTTTGGAACCAGGTGGTGATTATTGGGATCTGTCATTCCTCAAAAAGGTCCTGCAGCTGGTTCAACAACGGCGCTCATTTGACTTCAGCTCGAATTTCCATATGGCAGTCAGTTCTCAGACGTTTGACCATCCCCTCGATTGGGGTGCAGGTGGCCAGGCGCATTGGAAGACCCCGCGTCCATATAGCAAGGTGGACCTGGGTGAAGAAGATCATATTGGCTTTAACACCTGGCAGTGGTATGCTGACTTGGTCAAAGAGGTTATCAATGTCAATCCTAAGTTTTTCCTCTTTTACTATGGCATGTCGCGCGTAGCTGGGGATAAGCTGGACACCAATAACAGTTTCGAACAGATGGTTGATATTGCCCTGTCGCTATCTGAAGACACCGCCAAAGCTAATGCCCTGCCTGATACCGTTTTGGGCTGCTGCTTCTGGTTATTGAGCGCAGCTGAGAATGATCCTCACGGTAAAACCTCGTACTTTGACACAGCAGGAAAGCCAAAAGAAGCAGGTATCCCTGCGTTCAAGCAAAAGATAGAAGAAAGCAACAAACAAAAACAGGAATATGCAGTCTCGAACCGACTTGCGGAATGGATTTATCCAATTGACCACTATCTGCTCTTGCCTTCCTATGATTGGGGTATTCCTGAAAACACACTTGACCGCATCCGCCCCATCATCCGGGATGCCCGCCCAACGATTGGCTTTTCCGTCATCGAAGCCACAAATGCCCGAAAAGTTACGGTTTGGAATGAGAATGGGGCATTTTCCGAACATGACATCCAACTATTACGCGAAGCTGGTTGCCTGGTTGAAGAACAACTTGTCAACAGCATCGGCATCACTGTCTAAATGAGGAGAACAACATGAACAATTATTCCACTTATACCAGTCAGGTCCCACTCAACACAGCATTACCCAAGATTGTTGTCCTCGGTTTGGGTGGTGGCGGTTCAAATGCGATCAATCGCATGATTGAGAGCGGCATGCAAGGCGTGACCTTTATCGCCGCAAACACCGATGCACAAGCATTGGCGAACAATATGGCTCCCAACAAGATTCAGCTTGGACCAAAATCCACGCGTGGATTGGGAGCTGGCGGGCTGCCGGTAATCGGTGAAAGTGCGGCCGAAGAAAGCACAAAAGAGTTAGCCAACCTACTACACGGCGCAGATATGGTCTTTCTGACAGCTGGTATGGGAGGTGGGACCGGTACCGGTGCAATTCCGATCGCTGCCAAAGTTGCCAAAGCCTCTGGCGCAGTGACGATCGCGATTGTTACCAAACCTTTCTCGTTCGAACTCGGACGTCGTCAGCGCAATGCCGAAGAAGGTCTTGCCAAATTGAAGGAATATGTCGATACTCTGATCGTCATTCCCAATGACAAGCTCATAGAAATTGCACCCCGTGATCTCCCCTTGGAATTGGCGTTTACACTTGCCGACGATGTCCTGCGGCAGGGTGTCCAGGGAATTTCCGAGCTGATTACAGAAACCGGTCTGATCAATGTTGACTTCTCCCATATTAAGAACATTATGACCCGCGGCGGCGGTGCCCTGATGGCAATTGGCACTGGCAGCGGTCCGAATAAGGTGCAGCAGGCAATCGAAAAAGCACTGCATCACCCACTTTTGGACGATATTGACCTTTTTAGCGCTACTGGAATGATCGCCAACTTCACCGGCAGCAGTAATATGTCCTTCAAGGAGGTCACAGATGCCCTCCATACGCTCCAGCAAGCTACCGGCTCACATGCAGACATCATTCCTGGAATTATTACAGATCCACGCATGGAAGATCGCGTCCAGTTGATTTTGATTGTCACTGGTATAGGCAAAAAACCTGAACAGACACTTGCAGATGCTTTTGAAAAAGCCCCTGCACGATTTGAACAAGAAGAAACCAGCAGTAATTCAACCTATCAGGAAAAAGAAAGCCCTGTCCAGGAAAATTTCAATGAGATTAGCTTATCAAGCTATGGAAATCAGCCCAACATGACTGACAATTTGTCAGTACCAGCCTTTCTCCGTAGAAGGCAGAATAACAAGTAGGTTAAGTATGAAAGCAAGCTCCATACAAAAGGTTTCTGACAAAGTCAGCGCCAAATACCCCAAACTGAGCGGGAAACACCCAAAAGTGACGGAACAGTCCCCCGGGCGTTATCTGCTCATTTATGCTTTTGCGGATGAATTACCAGGCGGAAAAACTATCCAACAACAAGTACGGGTGGTTGCAGACGAAGAAGGTAATATCAGTAAGATGTCTGTCTCGAGAGGATAATATGGAGCGCTCTGTCTTATCCCCACGCGTATCCTTCCTTAAAAAGGCCGGTAAAGCCAGTCGGAGTTCAAGTGATCCCACAGATAGTTATCAGGATATCCGGTTATCCTTTGACACCCAACGAATTCAGAGAGCAAAGTCTCCGGAACCCGTTGAGTCCATCCTGCTGGACGCCTCATATACCCAGGAATTGAGTTATCAACCGACTGTGCCGGTAAGAACTAAATCCATAGATCCTGAATTACAACAGGGAGAGACTCTGGCAAATCGGATCGGACGTATGGACTTTAGGAAATCGCAGGCATTGATGCTTTTTTCAATCTCTGCGACGGGGTTAATGATAGGAATTCTAATTTCCTTAATCTTGTAAACAAACTTAATTATCCAGAAGTGATTGCGCTTTTTACCAGCTCAATCACTTTTTCGTGACTCCAATCAGGTTCAATTGCGAGTATCTGTAGCTTTTCAGTATGTGAAACAGTCTCTCCAGGTTTCAATTCCGTCCAGGGGCTCAAACCCTCTAACTCGAGCATATAGGTATCAAAGTAAACTTCAACATTGCTTCCCAGATCAGGGAAATCAGAAGCGCTTGCATCTTCTCTGTTGAAATCAAAGGTCTTGATCACTAAAGATTCCCCTAACCGATATGCGAGCCATGGATTACGGAGATATGTTCCAACCT
>WOYI010626099.1_pt1 | contig 11080 bp, 9 predicted proteins | sample 6423411 | NCBI WGS metagenome assembly WOYI01 (sample SAMN13441803, study PRJNA592873) | oil field metagenome | biome: oil field; feature: oil-well bore; material: oil-contaminated soil; isolation source: oil-contaminated soil from oil-well borehole | place: Germany: Wietze | collected 2016-10-18 ... | reverse complement strand
ACCATCCTCGCCAGCACCAGCTGGGCGGCACGGCTGGGCTGGCGGCGCGGGGCGGTGCACACGGCCAGCTGCAGGGGGCGCGCCTGCCAGCCGTGCAGGGGGACGAAGGCCAGGGTGCCCTGTTCGACATCGTGGGCCACGTCCACCAGGCTCAGCACGCCCACGCCGCCGCCGGCGCGGATCAGCGAGCGGATCAGGCGGGTGTCGTTGCAGGTGGTGACCCGGCGCGGGTCCACGCCGTGGCGCAGGTACAGGCTGCGGGTGCGCTCCTCGATCACCAGCGGCGCGGCCGGCACCAGCAGGCGTTGGTCCAGCAGCCGGCTCATGGCCAGGGTCTTCTCGCCGGCCAGGGCGTGAGCGGGCGGCAGGACCGCGCCCACCGGCACCTCGATGGCCGCGCGCACTTCCAGGTTGCCGTGCTCGACCGGGTCCAGCAGCAGGCCGAAGTCGACTTCGGCCGCGGCCACCAGCTCGCTGGCGATGCGGTTCTTGACCACGCGCAGGTCGAAGGAGAAGCCGGGATATTCGCAGGTCAGCTCGGCCAGCAGCTGCGGCACGAAGCCTTCGCTCAGGGCATCGATCAGGGCGATGCTGACGTGGCCGCGGCGCAGCCCGCGCAGGTCGCCCACGCGCTCCAGCGTTCGGGTGTGTTCCTTGCGCCAGCGGCTGAGATCGTCCAGCAGCAGCTCGCCGGCGGTGGTGAGCTTCATGCCGGTGGGCAGGCGTTCGAACAACTCGGTTTCCAGCTGCTGCTCGGCGCCCTGGATCTGCCGATGGATCGCCGAAGCCGAGACGTGCAGCACCTCGGCAGCCTTGCGCAGGTTGCCCTGGGCGGCGACCTCGATGAAGTAGCTGGCGAAACGGGAGAAGGGCAGCATGGCCTGGCCTGTTCTGTTTTTTGCAACGGGGAGCTGCAAAATCTCTTATAGACTGCAACACGGGCGGGCAGCAAGGTAGATGCGTTCCTCCGGTTCGCCATGGCCACGCTCCCGTGGGTCCATGGTCCCGGCGCCATCAGGTCGCCTGCCCCGCATGTCCGCCACTGCCGCCGCTCACCCCGCAAATCCGCACAGCGCGCTGCCGCCCAACTGCACCTTCACCGAGTCGGACTGGCAGCTGCTGGCGCGCCAGTGGTTCCCGGTGGCCAATGCCGCCGAGGTCACCGGCGCCCCGCACCAGGCCATGCTGCTGGACGAGCCCCTGGTGCTGTATCGGGTGGCGGGCGAAGTGGTGGTGGCGCGCGATGTCTGCCCGCACCGCGGCGTGCCGTTGAGCATGGGCCGCCACGATGACCAGGGCGTGGTGTGTCCATACCACGGCCTGCGCTTTGGCAGCGGCGGGCGCTGCAACCGGGTGCCGTCCAGCCCGGACAGGCCGATCCCGGCCAAGCTGCACCTGACCACCTATCCGGCGGTGGAGCGCTACGGCCTGGTCTGGACCTGCCTGGCGCCCGATCCGCAGTCGCCGGCGCCGCTGCCGGTGATGCCGCACTGGGACGATGCCGGCTTTCAGCAGATCAACTGCCCGGCCTTCGACATCAACGGCTTTGCCGGGCGCCAGATGGAAGGCTTCCTGGACGTGGCGCATTTTGCCTGGATCCACACCGGCACCTTCGCCGACCCGGACAACCAGCGGGTGCCGGACTACACGACGGTGGAAACCGAACACGGCTTCCGCGCCGACTACATCAGCAGCGTCAGCAACTACGGCGAGGGTTTGCGCCACCTGGCGCCGGCAGACTTCGCCTGGCTGCGCAGGTTCGAGACCCACCTGCCGTTCACCGCCTCGCTGACCATCCATTTCCCGGGCCAGGACCGGCTGGTGATCTTCAATTGCGCCAGCCCGATGTCGGCGCGCAAGACCCGGCTGTTCGTGCCGATCGCACGCAACTTCAACCTGGCCCAGCCGGTGGAGGAGGTGCACGCCTTCAACCTGCGGGTGTTCGAGGAGGACCGGGCCATGGTCGAGATGCAGAAGCCCGAGCGCCTGCCGCTGGACATGGCGCTGGAGGCGCACATTCCCGCCGACCGCAGTTCCATCGCCTATCGCCGCGGCCTGAAGAAAATGGGCTTTGGCGCGTTCTTCCTGGCCTGATCGCCATGGCCCTGCTGCCGGTGATCGTGGATGCGATGAGCCGCCAGGGCGCGGGCAACATGGCCCTGGAGCTGGTCTCGGCCGATGGCGCGCCGTTACCGGCGTTCGAGGCCGGGGCACATGTGGACCTGCACCTGCCCGGCGGGCTGGTGCGCCAGTATTCGATTGCCAGCACCCCGGCCGAGCTGTCGCGCTACGTGCTGTGCGTGCGGCGCCAAGCGGCCTCGCGCGGCGGCTCGGCCTGCGTGCACGAACGCCTGCGGGTGGGCGATACGCTGACCATCTCCGCGCCGCGCAACCTGTTCGCGCTGCAACCGGGCGCGCACCACGTGCTGGTCGCCGGCGGCATCGGGGTCACCCCGCTGCTGGCCATGGCCCAGCAGCTGCACGCGCGCGGCGCGTCCTTCGAGCTGCATTACTACACCCGCAGCCGCAGCGAAGTGGCCTTCGAACGCCTGCTGCAGGAACGGCTCGGCCCGCAGCATGTGCAGGTGCATTGTGGCGATGAGGGCCGCCACGCGCGCCAGCACCTGCCCGCGGCACTGCAGGCCGGCGGCGCGGACCATCAGCTCTACCTGTGCGGCCCGGCGGCCTTCATGGAACACATCGCCGCCGCGGCGCGCGCGCACGGCTGGGCGGCCGAGCGCATCCACAGCGAGGCCTTTGCGCCGCCGGCGGCCGTCGTGCAGGGCGACGGTGACGACGCCGGCTTCGAGGTCGAACTGGCCTCGTCCGGCCAGGTCTTCGCCATCCCCCCGGACCGGACCATCGCCGCGGTGCTGCAGGAAGCCGGCGTGGCCCTGAGCCTGTCGTGCGAGATGGGCATGTGCGGCGCCTGCCTGACCGATGTGGTCGATGGCATTCCCGACCACCGCGACAGCGTGCAGAGCGCGCAGGAAAAACGCAGCAACCGGCAGATGACCCTGTGCTGCTCGCGCAGCCACAGCCCGCGGCTGGTCCTGGCGCTGTGAGCGTGGCCGGCGCACATTGGGGTCTGCGCCGCGCGCCGGCTGCGGGCATGATGCAGCTCACGGCATCCAAGCGGCGCACTTTTTGCCCCCTGCCTTTTGCGCAGCAAAGGGGAGGGCCGGGGTGGGGTCGCTCTTGCTCTGGCTGCACAGCGCAAGCAAAAGCAACCCCTCCCCAGCCCTCCCCTGCTGTGCAGGGGAGGGGGCCAGAATGCTCCCCAGCCCTTCCCGTGCAGGGGAGGGGGCCAGAATGCTCTTCAGCCCTCCTCTGCTGCGCAGGGCAGGGACCAAGCCTGCACTGACCCGACCGGATCTTGTTTTCGCATGAGCCTTGCATCAGCCACCGCCGCCGACCTCGATCCGCGCCACCGTCCGGGCGTGGTCCAGAACCTGGCGTTGCTGGCCGAATACACCAGCGCGCTGGCAGGCTTCGCGCCCGAGCTGCCCGCGACCCATGAAACCGACGCCGCCACGCCCGCCAATACGGTCGGCGGCGAGCACGCGGCGCTGATCGAGCAGCTGCACGCGCGCAATTCGGCGCTAGTGGCCTTCACTCGCATCTTCGCGGTGGACCGCAGCGGGCCGGGTGTTCGCACGCCGGCCGAGGGCGCGCTGGCCGGGGTGCCGTTCGCGGTCAAGGATCTGTTCGACGTGCAGGGCCTGCCGACCACGGCCGGTGCGGCCATGCGCGTGGACGCTGCCCCTGCCGCGCGCGATGCCGAAGTGGTGCGCCGGCTCAAGGCCGCCGGCGCGGTGCTGGTGGGCACGACCAACATGGACGAATTCGCCTACGGCTTCGCCACGGTCAACGCGCACTTCGGCACCACCCGCAACCCGCACGATCCGGCGCGCCTGGCCGGCGGCTCGTCGGGCGGCTCGGCGGCGGCGGTCGCCGCAGGCCTGGTGCCGTTCGCGCTGGGCTCGGACACCAACGGTTCGATCCGCGTGCCGGCGGCGCTGTGCGGGATCTATGGCCTGCGCAGCACGCATGGGCAGGTGCCGCTGCAAGGGGTGTTCCCGTTCGTCCAGGCACTGGATGTGGCCGGCCCGTTTGCGCGGTCGCTGGACCTGCTGCAGACCGTGCATGAAGTGATGGCGGGCGCCGCCCTGGCGAAGGTCGATGTGGCCGGCCTGCGGATCGCGCGCCTGGGCGGCTGGTTCGCGCGCAATCTCGATCCGGACCTGCGCGCCGGGCTGGACGGCATCAGCGCCGCGCTGGAGATTTCCAGCCCGGTGGAGCTGCCGCAGGCCGAGCAGTCGCGCCGGGCCGCGTTCGTGATGACCGCGATGGAAGGTGGTTTCTTGCACCGCCAGGCGCTGCGCACCAACCCCGATGGCTTCGATCCCGCGGTGCGCGACCGCCTGCTGGCCGGGCTGTTGCAGCCGGCCGAACACTGGCTGCAGGTGCAGCGCTTCGCCGAATGGTTCGGCCAGGCGATGGCGCGGCTGTGGCAGCACTTGGATGTGCTGATCGCACCGGCGGTGCCGTGCGTGGCCCCGCGCATCGACCAGGCGAGCATCGAGGTCGATGGCCAGCAGGTCTCCGCGCGCGCCAACCTGGGCATGTTCACCCAGCCGCTGGGCCTGGCCGGCTGCCCGGTGCTGGCGGTGCCGCTGCATCGCCCGGGACGGCTGCCGCTGGGCGTGCAGCTGGTGGCTGCGCCGGGGCGCGAGGATCGCCTGTTTGCGCTGGCCCGGCAGCTGGAGGCCATCGGCCTGACCGGGGTCAGCGCACCGCCGGCCGAGGGCCAAGCCTGATGCTGCACACCTTGCGCGCGCGCCGCGGCATGGCGGTGGCCCCGCACCACCTGGCAGCGCAGGCCGGGCGCGATGTGCTGCGCGAGGGCGGCAGCGCGGTCGAAGCCTGCGTGGCCATGGCCGCGACCCTGGCGGTGGTGTATCCGCACATGACCGGGATCGGTGGCGACGGCTTCTGGCTGGTGCGCGAAGCCGACGGCCGGGTGCATGCCATCGATGCCTGCGGGCGCAGCGCCCAGGCGGCGACGCTGGCCTTCTACGCCGGCCAGACCCGGATCCCCTGGCGCGGTCCGGGCGCGGCCAACACGGTGGCCGGTACGGTCTCCGGCTGGGCGCTGGCGCTGGCCGGCGAAGGCAACCGCCTGCCGCTGGCGCGGCTGCTGGAGGAGGCGATCGCGCACGCCCGCGCCGGGGTGCCGGTGACCGCTGGCGGCGCCCAGGTCGCCGCGGCCAAGGGCGCCGAGCTGCGCGCGCAGCCCGGTGCCTACGCGGCCACGTTCGAACCGGATGGCCGTGCGCTGCGCGAGGGCGAGCTGCTGCGCCAGCCGCGGCTGGCCGACACGCTGGCGCAGCTGGCCCGCGCCGGCCTGGACGATTTCTACCGCGGCGCGCTGGCCCGGACCATCGCCGCCGACCTGGCCGCGCTGGGCAGTCCGCTGGCGCTGGCCGACCTGCAGGCCCACCGCGCGCAGGCCAGCACCCCGCTGCACGTGCGCCTGGAGCAGGCCACGCTGTACAACCACGCGCCGCCGACCCAGGGCCTGGCCTCGCTGCTGATCCTGGCGCTGTTCGAGCGCCTGCAGGTGCAGCAGGGTGAGGGCTTCGCGCACGTGCATGGCCTGGTCGAGGCGACCAAGCAGGCGTTCCTGATCCGCGATGCGCATGTCGGCGACCCGGCCTGGATGTCGCTCGATCCGCAGGCGCTGCTGGACGATGCCGCCGCCCTGGACGGCCTGGCCGCGCGCATCGACCCGGCCCGCGCCCTGCCGTGGCCCCAGCCCGCGCAGGCCGGCGACACCACCTGGTTCGGCGCGATCGATGGGCGCGGCCAGGCGGTGAGCTGCATCCAGTCCACGTATTTCGAATTCGGCTCCGGGCTGGTGCTGCCGGCGACCGGGATCACCTGGCAGAACCGCGGCTGCAGCTTCGGCCTGGCCGCCGATGGCTGGAATGCGCTCAAGCCTGGGCGCAAGCCGTTCCACACGCTCAACCCGGCGCTGGCGGTGTTCGACGATGGCCGGGTGATGAGCTACGGCACCATGGGCGGCGAAGGCCAGCCGCAGACCCAGGCGGCGATCTTCAGCCGCTATGCGCGCTTCGGCATGCCGCTGCAGCAGGCGGTGAGCGCGCCGCGCTGGCTGCTGGGCCGCACCTGGGGCGAGGACAGCACCTCGCTGAAGCTGGAGGACCGCTTCGCGCCCGAGCTCATCCAGGCGCTGCGCGCTGCCGGCCATGTGGTCGAACTGCTGCCGGCCCATACCTCGGTGATGGGCCACGCCGGCGCCCTGGTGCGCGAAGCCGATGGCACCCTCAGCGGCGCCAGCGATCCACGCAGCGACGGGGTGGTGGCCGGATGGTAGATCTGCAGGCCGCAGGGCAACGCGCCATCGCCCGCTGCGACGCGCTGGGCGTGGCGCCGTACAGCGACTCGCACACCGGCCTGTATCGCGCCTGGCTCACGCCCGCCCATCGTGCCGCGCAGGACAAGGTGGCCCAGTGGATGGGCCAGGCCGGCATGGCCACGCGCATCGATGCGGCCAGCAACCTGGTCGGCCGTTACCAGGGCAACATGCCGCACGCCCCGGCGCTGCTGATCGGCAGCCACCTGGACAGCGTGCGCGACGCCGGCCGCTACGACGGCCCGCTCGGGATCATGCTGGGCATCGAATGCGTGGCCGCGCTGCACGCATCGGGGACGCGGCTGCCGTTTGCCATCGAGGTGATCGCCTTCGGCGACGAGGAGGGCTCGCGCTTTCCCGCTTCGATGTTCACCAGTCGCGCGGTGGCCGGCACGCTGTCGGCCGAGGCGCTGGACGGGATCGTCGATGCGGCCGGCGTGTCGGTGGCCGAGGCCTTGCGTGGCTGGCAGCTCGACCCGGCCCGGATCGCCGAGGCTGCGCGCAGGCCCGAACAGGTCATCGGCTATCTCGAAGCCCATATCGAACAGGGCCCGGTGCTGGAAGCCGAGGGCCTGGCGCTGGGGGTGGTCACCGGCATCGCCGCGCAGCTGCGCTTTGAGGTCACCGTGACCGGGCGCGCCGGCCATGCCGGCACCTCGCCGATGTCGCTGCGCGCCGATGCGCTGGCGGCGGCGGCCGAATGCGTGCTGGCGGTCGAAGCCATCGCGCGTGCCGACGACAGCGACCTGGTCGCCACCGTCGGCCGGCTGCAGGTGCTGCCCGGCGCGACCAATGTCGTGCCCGGGCAGGTGCCGTTCTCGCTGGACGTGCGCGCCGGCGACGACGCCACCCGCGATGCCGGGGCGGCGCAGATCCTGGGCCGGTTCCAGGCCATCGCCGCCGCGCGCGGGGTGCAGGTCCAGGCCATCCAGGTGCAGGACCTGCCCGCAAGCCCGTGCGATGTGCACTTCATCGCGCTGCTGGAACAGGCCGTGGCCGCGCAGGACATCGCCCCGTACCGGCTGGTGTCCGGGGCCGGGCACGATGCGATGGTGATGCGTGCGCTGTGCCCGACCGCCATGCTGTTCGTCCGCTGCGACGGCGGCATCTCGCACAACCCGGCCGAGCGCGCGCACGCGGCCGACGCCGGCGTGGCCGTGGCGGCGATGCTGGATTTCATCGAACGATTGGGAGCAACCCGTGGCACCTGAAGTCTTTGCCGAGATCGATCCGCCGCAGCGCCTGCTGATGGGCCCGGGCCCGGTCAATGCCCATCCGCGCGTGCTGCGCGCCATGTCCGCCGACCTGCTGGGCCAGTTCGATCCGGAGATGACCGCGTACATGAACGAGGTCATGGCGCTGTATCGGCCGATCTTCGGCACACGCAACACCTGGACCTTCCTGGTCGATGGCACCGCCCGGGCCGGGATCGAGGCGGCGCTGGTGTCGCTGGTGGCGCCGGGACAGACGGTGCTGGTGGTCGACTTCGGCCGCTTCGGCCTGCTGCTGGGCGAGATCCTGGCGCGGATCGGGGCCAGGATCGAAACCGTCAGCGCGCCCTGGGGCCAGGTCGTCGAACTGGACGCCATCGAGGACGCCCTCAAGCGGGTGCGGCCCTCGCTGGTGGCCACCATCCACGGCGACACCTCCACCACCATGGCCCAGCCGCTGGAAGGCTTCGGCGCGCTGTGCCGCAAGTACGGCGCGCTGTCCTACGTGGACGCCACCGCGACCATCGGCGGCATGGAACTGGCCGCCGACCGCTGGGCCGTGGACGTGGTCAGCGGCGGCCTGCAGAAATGCCTGGGCGGGCCGTCCGGTTCGGCGCCGATCACCCTGTCCGAGGCGGCGGCCGAACGCATCTTCGCGCGCCGGCACGTGGAGCGCGGCATCGTGCGCGATGACCTGGACGATGGTGAAGGCCCGCGCATCGGCTCCAACTATTTCGACCTGGCCATGGTCATGGACTACTGGTCGGACAAGCGCCTGAACCACCACACCGAGGCCACCACGATGCTCTACGGCGCCCGCGAGTGCGCGCGCATCGTGCTGCAGGAAGGCCTGGAAAACCGCTGTGCGCGCCATCGCGCCGCTGGCCGCGCGGTCACCGCCGGCGCGCGTGCGCTGGGGCTGGAGGTGTTCGGCGATCACCGCCATCGCATGAGCAACGTCACCGGCCTCGTGATCCCGGCCGGCGTCGATGGCGAAGCGGTGCGCCGGCGCATGCGCGAGGATTTCCAGATCGAGATCGGCAGCGCGTTCGGCCCGCTGCAGGGCCGGCTCTGGCGGATTGGCGCGATGGGCTACAACGCGGCCAAGCACAAGGTCCTGATCACCCTGGGCGCGCTGGAAACGGTCCTGCGCGCCGAAGGCTTCGCTGCGCCGGCCGGCGTGGCGGTGGAAGCGGCGCTGGCGGCATGGAACGCGGAGCTGTCCGCATGAGCGCAGGCCAGGGCATGGCGCTCAACGACCCGGCGGTGGTGGCCCAGGTGCGCGCGGCGCTCGACGCCTACGAGCGTGCGTTGATGGCCGATGACCTCGCCGCGCTGGATGCGCTGTTCCATGCCGCGCCGAGCACCGTGCGCTACGGCGTGGGCGAGGTGCTGTACGGGATCGAGGCGATCCGCGCGTTCCGCATCGGCCGTGGTGGCTCGCCGCAGCGCACCCTGGCGCGGGTGGAGATCGCCACCTTCGGACGCGATTTCGCCACCGCCAACGCCGAATTCTTCCGCGAAGGCAGCACCGGCCGCGGCCGCCAGAGCCAGAGCTGGGTGCGCTTTGCCGATGGCTGGAAGGTGGTCGCCGCGCACGTCTCGCTGGAGGGCCGCCACGCATGAGCCTGGCCGATCTGCAGGCGCGGCTGGCCCACGACCTGGCCTGCCTGGACCATGGCAGGCCGGACTGGACCCGGCCGCGCACGCACGGCGACGGTCATGTCTTCGATGTGGTGATCGTCGGCGGCGGCCAGAGCGGGCTCGGCGCGGCCTTCGCCCTGATGCGCGAGCGGGTGTCCAACCTGCTGGTGATCGACGAGAACCCGCAAGGGCGCGAAGGCCCGTGGCTCAGCTACGCGCGCATGCTCACCCTGCGCACGCCCAAGCACCTGACCTCGATCGATCTGGGGCTGCCATCGCTGACCTTCCGCGCCTGGTGGGAAGCCCAGCACGGCGTGCAGGGCTGGGAGGCGCTGGACAAGATCCCGCGCCAGGACTGGATGGCCTACCTGTGCTGGTACCGGCGCGTGCTGGCCCTGCCGGTGCGCAACGACACCCGCCTGGAACGGCTCGAACCGCTGCCCGAGGCTGGCCTGCACCGCCTGCACCTGCAGGACGGCCAGACGCTGCTGGCGCGCAAGGTGGTCCTGGCCACCGGCATCCAGGGCGGCGGCCAGTGGGTGGTGCCCAAGCTGGTCGCCGAGCGGCTGCCGCCATCGCTGTACGCGCACACCTCCGGGCCGCTGGACTACGACGCCCTGGCCGGCAAGCGCATCGGCATCCTCGGCGCCGGTGCCTCCGCATTCGACAACGCCCAGTACGCGCTGCAGCGCGGCGTGGCCCAGGCGCATGTGTTCGTGCGCCGCGCACAGCTGCCGCGGGTCAACCCGATCCGGCACATGGAGCAGGCCGGGATCATCGCGCGCTTTGCCGCGCTGCCCGATGCGGACAAGTACGCGCTGATGGCCAGCTTCTTCGCCCGCAACCAGCCGCCGACCAACGACACCTTCGCCCGCGCCGCGGCCATGCCCGGCTTTTACCTGCACCTGGGCGCGCCGTGGCTGGACCTGGCCGAACGCGACGGCCGCGCGGTGGTGACCACGCCGCAGGGCGAGCAGGTGTTCGACTTCCTGGCCATCGCCACCGGCCTTGTGACCGATCCGGACCTGCGCCCGGAGCTGGCCGCCATCGCGCCCGGCATCGCCCGCTGGCGCGACCGCTACAGCGCACCGGCCGCCATCGCCAACCCGCTGCTGGACGCGCATCCCTACCTGGGCCCGGGCTTCGAACTGCAGCCGCGCACGCCGGCAGATGCCGCCGCGCTGCACGGGCTGTTTGCCTTCAACTACTCGGCCCTGATCAACCTGGGGCTGTCGGCCGCGGCGTTGTCCGGCCTGAAGTACGCGCTGCCGCGCCTGGCCCAGGCGGTGGCCAACCAGCTGTTCGTCGACGACCGCCAGGCGGTGCTGGATGACTTTCTGGCCTTCGACGAAGAAGAATTCACCGGCCAGTGGCCCCTGCAGGGGACGCCGGCATGACCACGCTTTCCACCCACGTGCTCGACACCAGCCGCGGCGGCCCGGCCGCGGGCGTGGCGGTGCGCCTGTCCGACGCGGCCGGCACCGTCCTGTGGCAGGGGCAGACCGATGCCGACGGGCGCTGCCCGGGGCTGAAGACCCTGGCCCTGCAGGCAGGCCGCTACCGGCTGGTGTTCGCGGTGGCCGACTACTTCCGCGCGGTCGGCGTGGCCCTGCCCGAGCCGCCGTTCCTGGACCAGATCCCGCTGGAGTTCGGGCTCACCGCCCAGGGCCATTACCACGTGCCCTTGCTGGTGTCGCCGTTCGGCTATTCGACCTATCGCGGCAGCTGAGGCTCGCGCAGGTTCAGAGGCTGAGAAAAATTCGACCGCCGTAGCGAGAGCGCCGCC
>WOYI010547321.1_pt1 | contig 11081 bp, 7 predicted proteins | sample 6423411 | NCBI WGS metagenome assembly WOYI01 (sample SAMN13441803, study PRJNA592873) | oil field metagenome | biome: oil field; feature: oil-well bore; material: oil-contaminated soil; isolation source: oil-contaminated soil from oil-well borehole | place: Germany: Wietze | collected 2016-10-18 ... | reverse complement strand
GTCCGGACTGTCCTGGGCCGTGGTGCTGTAGGAGATCGAATCTTCGGCACGCGTCACCATCGGCCCGGCGATCGACCGGATCTTGCTGAGCTTGTCGACCCACTCCGCTTCGGTGACCTTCTCTTTCAGCAGCGTGGCGGCGTTCTGCCAGCTCGCGGCAAAGGCGTCCTGGTCGACCTGCTGCAGGAACGCCGCTGCCGCCACCCGTGCTGCCGCCGCCTTCTCCTTGGGGGGACGTTCGTTGAACTGGGGGAGAAAGATAATCACCAGCGCAACAAGGATCAGCATGGCATGAATACGATATTTGCTGGAAAGCACAGCCAACCTCCGGGAGCAAAAGAAGGGAACGGACAGGAATGTCCTACTATAAAAGGGATGGCCGCAGCAGGCAAGAGGAAGAAGGCCGGATAAAACGATGATTCGACTTGAACCGACGGCAACCGCGTTGCTAAACTGTTGCTCCGTCCGATCCGCGGGCGTCACCCCCTGACCCGAGACCGAGGCCAAGTGATGAGCAAAGCGAATACGATCTTCGAAAAAGGGCTGGCTCTCTTCAGCGCCCTCACCTCCTTCATCTTCGTCTACTATGCCCTCGCCCTGCTCAACGCCAGCGGCGTGCCGCAATGGGACCGGGTCTTCGGCTACGTCGCCATCGGCTACGGCCTCGGCAACATTTACATCCTCAGCGCGGTCTGGCGCCAGAGCGGCGGCTGGGCGTTGTGGGCCAACAAGCTGATCGCCCTTTGCTTTTACGGCGTCTTTCTCCTCGACCTGTTCCAGACCGGCGTCAAGAGCAACCTCGAGTATGTCGGCGCCCTCGGCGTCGCCGGCGCCCTCTGGCTCAACTGGTACGCGGTCAAGACCCTGGCCGGGCGCAGGCAGGAGCCGGCGACCGAAGACCGCCAACCGAAAAAACCGAAGGGGAGCCGCCACTGATCCGGCTCCCCTTCCTGCTGGAACAGAAGAGGCCGCCCGCCCGGAAAATCCCGGACCGGCGGCCTCTTGATTCTCCGCCTCCCCTCCCCTGCCGCCGCTACTCCTCGGCTTTCGGCATCAGCACCCAGAGCAGCAGGTAGATGAGGATCCCCGGAAAGGCGGCGCTGAGGATACTCACCAGGACATAGACAAAACGCACCACCCAAGGAGTCCAGCCAAAGTATTCTGCAATCCCGCCGCAGACCCCGCCGATCATCTTGTCGTTTCGGGAGCGCGCCAGTTTACGTTTTTCCAAATTCCTGTCCATGCCATCCTCCGCGAGGGTTGCCATTCGGACCAACCACTGCCCTTCAGTTACCATTCCTGGCCGTTTTCGTCAATCCGGTTACGCACCATTCCCTGCCAGGTGTTCATCAATCAGCGGCGCCACCTGGGTCAGAGGAAAGGGGTCAAGCTCGACAATTGGAGATTCTCAAGTTCTCCGCCACCTCCTCAAACTTCCTGGCCAGCAAGCCATCCGCTCCAATTCTCCGCTCCATTCGGCCCGCCGCCTGGCTGAGGCCCGAAAGATCCCGCTTTAAAAACGCGGCCGATTGAACCAGTGGCAAGTGTGGGGTCAAGTCTTTCCGTGCCACAAATATGGCAAAACAAGACCCCTCGCCTCGTGCTAGGCGAGAATCTCCGTTTGTCGAGCCTGACCCCTTATGGTGTCCCCCCGGTGGAAATTTGCTGCCCAGATGCTGTCAAAAACGGGTAATGCTCCCCGTGAATTGGGCATTGACCAGCCTCCTTAAAGCATAATGAATCAAGTAGTTACAAAAACCGCCCGTCCGGCGCAAGTCCGGTTCGGGCGGTTGGTTTTTGCTGATTGTCGCTGCGGTACGGCATGCCCCTCCTCCTTGCCATTCCAGAAGACATGGGCGTATTCAACCGCCTCGGGCCGGGAATGTCAAGAATTTTGGCGGCTTGCCGTTCGTATCCGGGGGGTTATTCCTCCTCGAAGGCCTTCTCCGGCCGCTCCACCGGGCACATCGCCGCCTGGTTCGGCGCCGCCAACTTGGCGAGGATGCGGTCGATCCACTCGGAGGGGAGCTCGAAGATCGACGAGCGCAGCCGCTCCATCCACCAGTTGGAGATTTCGCGCAGATCTTCCTGGCCGTAACGGTGCTCGACGATGCGGAAGGAGTCCTTCTCGTACATGATGACGTCCACCGGCAGGTCGACGTCGGTGGCGCTGATGCGGGTCGAGTCGAAGGCGAGGATGCCGACCTTGAGGGCGAAGTTGAGGGGGTCGTCATAGGTGAAGGTGCGATCGAGGATCGGCTTGCCGTAGCCGCTGGCGCCGACGATGGCGTAGGGGGTCCCCTTGGCGACCTCGACCCAGTTCCCCTGCGGGTAGAGAAGATAGAGCTTCGGCTCGGCGTCCCGCGCCATCTGGCCGCCGATCAGGCAGTGGATGTCGAAGATCAGGCCGCTGCGGGTCAGCGCCGGCTGGTCCTCCTCGGCGACCTTGCGGATCATCTCGGCGAAGGCGTTGACCGCCTTGTAGAGACGGTCGAAGGGGACCTCCCGGGTCTCGATGAACTCCTCGAAGTAGGTCAGCGCCTTGTCGCGCACCGAGCGCAGGCCGGAGGTCATCAGGAACATCGCCGATTTTTCGGAGTGAAAGATGGAGACCTTCTTGGCGGTAATCGCCTCATAGCCGGAGGTGATGCGGGTGTCGGCGATACCGACCAGCCCGGCGCTGGTGCGCATGCCGAGGCAAAAGGTCATTGCAGTTGCTCCTGATTGGAGGATCGGCTGGTTTCGTCCAGCGGCTGCAGGGCGAAAAAGGTTTCGGAAATGGCTTCGCCGACATTGTTGATGCGGGTCTGGGTGCTGTCAAGAAATTCGTGCAGGCCGCCGCTGAGGATCTCCTCAATGGTGATGTAATCGAGATCGGCGAGGAGCTTGCCGAGGGTCTTGTCGGCCAGGTTGGAAAAGGAGCCGCGCGGCCGGCCGGTGATGTTGCGCAGGGAGATCTCGGCGGTGGTCAGGCAGTAGTGGATCGCCCGCGGGAACTCGGTGTCGAGGACCAGGTAGTCGACGATCTTTTCGCGCTCGATGCGGCCGTGGCGCTTGCGGTACATCTCAAAAGCGCTCGCCGAACGCAGCAGCGCCGCCCAGAGGATGTTGTCGAAGGGAGTGCCGACATAGTCGACGGAGGGGAGCAGGATGTAGTACTTGACGTCGAGGATGCGCGAGGTCTTGTCGGCCCGCTCCAGCATCCGCCCGAGGCGGCCGAAGTGCCACCCCTGGCCGTGGGTCATGGTGCTCTCGGTGATGCCGACGAAGAGGTGGCTCGCCATCATGATATCGACGAAGAACTGGTGCGGCAGGTCCATGCTCAGGCCCCGCGGCGCCGCCTCGTTGACCATCAGGTAGAAGGTGTTGACCTGCTGCCACATCTCCGAGCTGATATGCTCGCGCACCGAGCGGGCATTCTCCCGGGCGGCGCGCAGACAGGAGAGGATCGAGTTGGGGTTGTTGCGGTCGAAGGTCAAAAACTGGATGACGTTGTCGCGGGTCATCCCCTGGTAATGTTCGGCGAAGAGCTCGTGGTCGCCGGTGGTGGCGACGAGGGGCTCCCACTGCTCGCTCGCCCCGCGCGGCAGGTCGAGGATCATGTGGTAGCTGGCGTCGATGAAGCGGGCGACATTCTCGGCCCGCTCGATGTAGCGGTTCATCCAGTAGATCGATTCGGCGACGCGGCTCAGCATGGCTCACTCCCCCCTTCCTTGATCGGCTGATTCTCCGGTATGGTCAGCGGGCAGCTGCTGTCGATGACCCAGGTGTCCTTGCTGCCACCCCCCTGCGAAGAGTTGACCACCAGCGACCCCTTCTTCAGGGCGACCCGGGTCAGGCCGCCGGGGAGGACGTAGGTCTCCTCGCCGTAGAGGATATAGGGGCGCAGATCGACGTGACGCCCCTCGAAGTGATCGTCGACCATCACCGGCACCCGGGAGAGGGCCAGGGTCGGCTGGGCGATGTAGTTGCGCGGCCTCGCCTTGATGCGCGCGGCGAACTCGGCCTGCTCCTCCCGGGTCGAGTGGGGTCCGACCAGCATGCCGTAGCCCCCCGACTCGTTGACCGTCTTGACCACCAGCTGATCGAGGTGCGCGAGGACGTAGTTGAGGTCGTTGGGGCGCCAGCAGGCATAGGTCGGCACGTTGGGGAGGATCGGCTCCTCGTCGAGGTAATACTTGATGATGGCGGGGACGTAGGCGTAGACCGCCTTGTCGTCGGCGACGCCGGTACCGGGCGCGTTGGCGAGCGCGACGTTACCGGCCTGGTAGGCGGCCATCAGCCCGGGGACGCCGAGCATCGAGTCGGCGCGGAAGGTCTGTGGGTCGATGAAGTCGTCGTCGATGCGCCGGTAGATGACATCGACCCGCTCCAGCCCCTTGGTGGTGCGCATCATCACTTTCCCGCGCTGCACCACCAGGTCCCGCCCTTCGACCAGCTGCACCCCCATCTGCTGGGCGAGGAAGCTGTGCTCGAAATAGGCCGAGTTGTAGACGCCGGGGGTCCAGACCGCAACCAGCGGGTCGCGCACCTTCTTCGGCGCCAGGTACTGCAGCATGTCGAGGAGCCGGCTCGGGTAGTCGGTGACCGGCAGGACGCTGCAGGCGTCGAAGACCATCGGGAAGGTGCGCTTCATCACCAGGCGGTTTTCCAGCACGTAGGAAACCCCGGACGGGCAGCGCAGGTTGTCTTCAAGGACGTAATACTGGCCGTCATTGTTCCGCACCAGGTCGGTGCCGGTGATGTGGCACCAGATCCCCTGCGGCGGCTTGAGGCCGAGACAGGGCTTGCGAAAACCGTCGGCGGAGAAGACGAGATCGGCCGGGACGACCTGGTCCTTGAGAATCTTCTGCTCGTTGTAGACGTCGTGGATGAAGAGATTGAGGGCGTGAACCCGCTGCTTCAAGCCCGCCTCCATCACCGCCCACTCGTGCGCCTGGACGATGCGCGGCACGATGTCGAAAGGAAAGATCCGCTCGGTCCCCGAGTCGTCGCCGTAGACGCTGAAGGTGATGCCGAGGTGCAGCAGCGCCCGCTCGGCAGCGCGTTGGCGGCGGGTCAATTCTTCGGCCGGCAGAGAGTTGATCCGCTCCACCACCAGGTTGGCGCCGGGGCGGGGCTGGCCGCCCTCGTCGAACATCTCGTCGTAGAAGCCATCGGTCTGGTAATTGTCAAATTTCATAAAAGACCGTCCTTTCCCATAACAGAGTGAACAGTGACAGGCCTGACTCAAAATTCAAAATTCAAAATTCAAAATTCAAAATTCAAAATTCCCCTACCCCAACGGCTGGACATCGACCGACACCTTCAGCTTCTGCTTGCCGCCGCCGAAGGCGACCCCCTTTAAGGGGGTGACGTCGGCGAAATCCCGTCCCCAGCCGATGGTGATGTGACGCTCGGTCGGGCGCAGGTTGTTGGTCGGGTCGAAATCGACCCAGCCGCTGCCGGGGAGGAAGACGGCAAACCAGGCATGGGAGGCGTCGGCCCCGACCAGCTTCTCCTGTCCCGGCGGCGGCAGGGTTTCGAGATAGCCGCTGACGTAGCGGGCGGCGAGCCCCTGCGCGCGCAGGCAGCCGATGGCGAAATGGGCAAAATCCTGGCAGACGCCGCGCCGATGGGCGATGACCTCGGAGAGGGGCGTCGCCACCGTGGTGACGCCGGGGGAATAGTTGAAGTCGCGGTGTATCCGCCCCATCAGGTCCTCCACCGCCTCGACCAGGGGGCGGTCCGCGGGGAAGGAGTCGCCGGCATAATCGGCCATCTCGCCATCGGCGACGATAATCGGCGAATCCTGGGCGTAGGCGAGGGCGGCGAGCAGCTCCGGCGAGCGGTCGCTGCGCAGCTGGTCGCGGACCTGCTACCAGGGGAGGTCGCTGCCGAAGACGAAGACCTCCTGTTCCTCGCTCAGGGCGACCTCGCTGGTGGCGGTGACGACCAGCTTTTGGTAAGGCTGCTGAATCGCGAAATAGACGACACGGTTGCCGAAAAAATCGACCCGCTCCCGGTAGTCGACCGGCGCCGGGTCGACCTCGAGACGGCTGCGCAGGCAGCGCTGGCGCGGCGAATGGCGCGGCTGCAGGCGCGCCTCGTTGTAGCAGAGGGAGGCCGGCTCGCTGTAGATGTATTCGGTGCGATGCACCACGCGGTAATTCACAACTCCACCTCCAGCGGATCAGCGACCAGCAACCGCGGACCCTGGGCGTGGCTGAAATAGGCCCGGGTCAGGGCATCGGAGAGCTGGGCGAGCAGGGTGGTGACCCCGTCCAGCAAGTCATCGAGGTCGGCAAAGATGTCACTCGCTGCCGGGGTCGCCAGCCGGGTGACATCGGCCAGGCGCACCCGGGTAAAGGCCTCCAGCACCAGCCGCTCATCGTCCTGCAGCGTCGGCCAGGCCTTCGCTTTCGGCAAAAAGGCGATATGGCTCTGCAGCTTGCGCAGCTGGTAGGCGAGGGCCCGGGGATGCTTTTCGTCGAGCAGCAGCAGCTCGAGGACCGCCGGCAGCTGCAGGTGGGAGCGGTAACGGCGGCGGAAGGTCACCAGGCTCTCGGTGGTGGCGAGAACCGCCTCGAGAACCTGGCCGACCACCGCCGGGTGGTGGCAGGAGACCAGGGTCGCCCGCAACAGGGCGGTGGTCAGCTTGGCCCGCTCCAGCCGCCGGCCGATGTCGAGCAGCAGCCAGCCGGAGTCGTGGGCCATGCTCTCGGTGGTCAGGCCGGAAAAGGCGACCAGCTTGAGAATCAGCTGGTCGAGGGCGTCCTGCAGCGACTCGGGGGCTTCGCCCGGGGGATAGGACTGCACCTGCCGCCACTGCTGCTGGATTTCGTCAACCACGCGCCAGGCATCGTTGGACCAGAGGTCGCGGACGGTGAAGGCGGCGCGGCTGAAGGCGATCAGGGTCCCCGGCAAGGAGCCGGGGCGCTGTTCGTTCAGCAGCAGCGAGCGCAATTCCGGCAGCGGCTGGGAGAGCCGCGAGGCTCCCCCTGCGCCGACAAAGCCGGGGTAGCTGCTGGTCAGGTGGGTGACGGCGCGCAGCAGATGCTCGAGGCAGATCGCGTCGCCGGGGTCGTCGATCACCTGCTGCTCGTCGAGCTTGTTGAGAATGGTGCGCACCAGCCGGGCGCCGCTCTCCGCCCGCTCGGTATAGCGGCCGACCCAGAAGAGGTTGTCGGCGGAGCGGCTCGGCAAGGGGCCGAGCAGGGGCTGCACCGAGGGGGGTGCTTCCGCCGGCGGGGGCGCAGCAGCCAGTTTTTCGACCTCTTCGGCCAGTACCCAGGTGTCCTTGCTCACCCCCCCCGATTGGCCGGAGACCGAGAAGCTCTCCTTCGCCGGGGCGATCCGGGTCAGCCCGCCGGGCATGGCGAGGTAGTCCTGCTCGTGGGCGACGAGAAAGGTGCGCAGGATGGCGTGACGGGGCTCGACCCCCTCCCCCACCAGCGACGGCACGGTGGAGAAGCTGATCCGCTCCTGGCCGACGTACATGTGCGGCTTGGCCCGGATCCGCTCCCGCCACAGGGCCAGGCCGGCCCTGTCGAGACTGCGGCCGTAGACCGACGACTTTCCGGGGGTGCGGTGGATCGTCTTGATCACCAGCTCGCCGAGGTTTTCCAGGACGAACTCCCGTTCCCGCGGCTGGCCGCACCACCAGGTGGCGACCGAAGGGAGCTCGAGGTCGGCGCCGAGGAGCTGCCGCGCGATGCCGGGGAGGAAGGGGAGAAAGCCGGGATTCTCCAGCAGGCTGCTGCCGATCGGGTTGGCGATGGCGACGTGGCCGCGGCGCACCGCCTCGACCAGGCCGGGGACGCCAAGGAGAGAGTCGGAACGCAGCTCCAGGGGGTCGCAGAAGGAGTCGTCGAGGCGCCGCAGGATGACGTCGACCTGCTGCAGCCCCTCCAGGGACTTGAGCCAGACCCGGCCGTCGCGCACCGTCAGGTCATCCCCCTGGGCGAGGGGATAGCCGAGGTAGGCGGCGAGGTAGGCCTGCTCGAAGTAGGTCTCATTGAAGGGACCGGGGGTCAGCACCACCACCCGGGGATCGTCGCGGTTGTGAGGTGCCAGCCGCGCCAGGGCCAGGCGCAGGGCGCGGAAGAACTGGGCGAGGCGCTGGATCTGGGCGTCCCGGAAGAGCCCCGGCAGGATGCGGGTCATCACGGTGCGGTTTTCCAGGGCGTAGCCGGCGCCGGAGGGAGCCTGGCTGCGATCGTCCAGAACCCACATCCGCCCCTCGGGACCGCGGGCGAGGTTGGCCGAGTAAAGGACGAGGTGACGGCCCCCCGCCACCGGCACGCCGACGCAGGAGCGCTGGAAACCGGCGTGACAGTGGACCAGCTCCAACGGCAGCAGCCCGTCGCGGATCAGCTCCTGGTCGCCATAGAGGTCGGCGAGGACCCGGTCGAGCAGTTCGGCGCGCTGCTTCAGCCCCCGCTCCAGCCGCAGCCACTCCTCGCTGCCGAGGAGGAGGGGAATCGGATCGAGCTGCCAGGGGCGCAGGTTCCCCTCCGGGTCGTTGTAGACGTTGTAGGTGACCCCGTTCTCCCGCAGCAGGCGCTCCGCCTCCTGGCGACGGCGCGCCAGCTCGGTGCCGCCGATGGTCTCCAGGGACTTCAGCACTTGCTCCCATTGCGGCAGCACCTCGCCGCCGGTCGCCTGCATCTCGTCATAAATGCCGAGACGGGTCGCATAGTACTGGGCGCCGATGCCGCCGCTCATTTCATCAGGCATCTTCATGCGGACCTTTCACCGGTGGCTGACTGCATGCAGCTACCCCCGCCCGCGGCGCAGGTCGAGGGTGTAGGGAAACTCTTCGTTGACATCCTCCGGCGGCGGCGCCATCGGGCTCGGCGGGCTGCCGCTGGGGATAAACTTGCCGAGGGTCGCCAGCTCCGGAACCGGCTGCAGCGGCCCCGGCGTGTGCCCGTTGTCCCAGAAGCGGCTGATGCGCCGCGATTCGGCTTCAAAGGCGTTGACCGGGAAGATATCGTAGCTGCGCCCCCCTGGGTGGGCGACATGGTAGGAGCAGCCGCCGATGGAGCGGCCGTTCCAGGTGTCGATGACATCGAAGACCAGCGGCGAGTGGGGCTTGATAGTCGGATGGAGCGCCGACGGCGGCTGCCAGGCGCGGTAACGAACGCCGACGACAAACTCGTCCTTGCGCCCGGTGCTGCGCAGCGGCAGCCGGCGACCGTTGCAGGCGACGACGTGACGCCCCTCGGTCAGGCCGGAGACGCGCAGCTGCAGCCGCTCCACCGAGGAATCGACGAAGCGGGCCGTCCCCTGGTTGCTGACCTCTTCGCCGAGGACGTGCCAGGGCTCGATGGCAAAGCGCAGCTCCAGCTCGAGGTTGTCGATCTGGACCGTGCCGTAGTGGGGAAAACGGAACTCGAAGAAGGGCTCTAACCATTCGAGCTGAAACGGATAGCCGACGCGCTGCAGGTCGGCGGCGACGTCCTTCAGGTCCTGGCGGACGTAATGGGGGAGCAGGAAGCGGTCGTGGAGCTCGGTCCCCCAGCGGATCAGCGGGTGTTTGTAGGGCTCGTTCCAGAACCAGGCGACCAGGGTACGCAGCAGCAGCGCCTGGACCAGGCTCATGCGGGCGTGGGGGGGCATCTCGAAGGCCCGCAGTTCGACCAGGCCGAGCCGCCCGGCGCTGCTGTCGGGGGAATAGAGCTTGTCGATGCAGAACTCGGAGCGATGGGTGTTGCCGGTGATATCGACCAGCAGGTGGCGCAGCAGGCGATCGACCAGCCAGGGGGCCGGGGTCTCCCCTTCGGGCATCTGCTGAAAGGCGATCTCGAGCTCGTAGAGGACGTCGTCCCGCCCCTCGTCGACCCGCGGCGCCTGGCTGGTGGGACCGATGAACATCCCCGAAAAGAGGTAGGAGAGCCCCGGGTGGTGCTGCCAGTAGGTGACCAGGCTGCGCAGCAGGTCGGGGCGCCGCAGCGCCGGGCTGTCGGCCGGGGTGGCGCCGCCGAGGGTGATATGGTTGCCGCCGCCGGTGCCGGTGTGGCGCCCGTCGAGCATGAACTTCTCGGTACCGAGGCGGGCCAGGCGCGCTTCCCGGTAGAGGGTGGTGGTATTGCTCACCAGCTCCTGCCAGCTCGCCGCCGGATGGATGTTGACCTCGATGACGCCGGGATCGGGCGTGACCAGCAGCCGCTCCAGGCGCCAGTCGCGCGGCGGTTCGTAGCCTTCGATCACCACCGGCAGGGAGAGATCGGCGGCGGTCGCCTCGATGCTGGCGATCAGGTCGAGGTAATGCTCCAGCATCCCCAGCGGCGGCAGGAAGAGGTGAATCCGGCCGTCCCGGGCCTCGACGCAAAGGGCGGTATGGGGAATCTCCACCAGCTGCTGGCCGCTGTCGGCCGGCGGTTGGGGTTGCAGCTCGGGGTGCGCCGGGATTTCGGGATCGAAATGGCTGTAGCGCCGGGCGACCTCGCCGTGGATATCGCCAAGCTCCGGCAGCTCGGCGAAGAGGTTGTTTTCGGGCAGCGGCTCCCGCTCCTCGGGCGCCACCCAGGGAATCGAATCGAGAGGGAGGCGCAGACCCATCGCCGAGTTGCCGGGGACGAGGAACAGGTTGCCGCGGCGGAAGTCCCAGCGGCCGCTCTGCCAGCCCCCGGCATCGGCCCGCCATTTCAGCGGCAGGGCGAAACCGATCGGCTCTCCCAGCCCCTGGTCGAGGAGCCTGGCGAGATGCTGGCGCTCCAGGGAATCTTTCAGGTTGGCCTTCTGGGGATCGCAGTTGGCCGGAATCGTCCCCTCCTTCCAGAGGTAATAGAAGACATCTTCAAAGCCGGGGACGAGGTAGCCGGGGTTGATGCCGAGGCGTTTGGCGAGCTGGCGGGCGAAACGGCCGGCGTCCACCACCGTGGCGCCGTCATCCCGGGTGAGGTCGGCGAGGAGCTTGGGGTTGTGCCAGACCGGGACGCCGTCCTTGCGCCAGAAGCAGCCATAGGCCCAGCGCGGCAGCGGCTCCCCGGGATACCATTTTCCCTCGCCGAAGTGGAGCACGCCGCCGGCGCCGAAGGCCGCGCGCAGGCGCAGGGTCAGATCATGGGCGAGCTTGCGCTTGTGGGGACCGTCGG
>WOYI011283478.1_pt1 | contig 11086 bp, 11 predicted proteins | sample 6423411 | NCBI WGS metagenome assembly WOYI01 (sample SAMN13441803, study PRJNA592873) | oil field metagenome | biome: oil field; feature: oil-well bore; material: oil-contaminated soil; isolation source: oil-contaminated soil from oil-well borehole | place: Germany: Wietze | collected 2016-10-18 ... | reverse complement strand
GCCGCCAAGTTTGAAATCGAATACCTGCAGTACCTCGATGCCGAGGGCAAGCAGGTCCGCGACGACCTGCCCGCGTTCGCGCAGGATCTCGACCACATGGTCGAGCTGTACAAGCTGATGCTGTCCACCCGCGTGTTCGACGCCAAGTCGATCGCGCTGCAGCGCACCGGCAAGCTGGGCACCTATGCCAGCTGCCTGGGGCACGAGGCGGCGCACGTCGGCATCGGCAGCGCGATGAAGCCAGAAGACGTGCTGGCGGTGAGCTACCGCGAATACGGCGCGCAGCTGTATCGGGGCGTGCGCCCGCGCGAGGTCTACATGTACTGGGGCGGCGACGAGCGCGGCAACGACTACCGGAACGAGCCGGCGCGCCACGACTTCGCCTGGTCGGTGCCGATCGCCACCCACTGCCTGCATGCGGCCGGCAGCGCGCTGGCATTCAAGATCCGTGGCGAGAAGCGCGTGGCCGTGTGCACCATCGGCGACGGCGGCTCGTCCAAGGGCGACTTCTATGGCGCCATCAACATCACCGGCGCGCAGAACCTGCCGATGGTGGCGGTGATCGTCAACAACCAGTGGGCGATCTCGGTGCCGCGCAAGAGCCAGTCCGGCGCGCCGACGCTGGCGCAGAAGGGCATCGCGGCGGGCCTGTTCTGCATCCAGGTGGATGGCAACGACATCATCGCCGTGCGCAAGGCGATGGAAGACGCGCTGGAGCGCGCCCGCAACGGCGAAGGCGGCAGCGTGATCGAGGCGGTGACCTATCGCCTCGGTGACCACACCACCGCCGACGACGCGCGCCGCTACCGCGGCGAGGCCGAAGTAAAGGAAGGCTGGGCGAAGGAGCCGATGAAGCGCCTGCGCAACTGGCTGGTCGCCAAGGGCGTGTGGGACGACGCCAAGGAAGAAGCCTGGAAGGCCGAGTGCGATGAGTGGATGGACAACGAGGTCGATGCCTACCTCGAGACCAAGACGCAGCCGGTCACGGCGATGTTCGACTACACCTTCGCCGAGCTCCCCGCCGACCTCGCCCGGCAGCGCGACTACGCTCTCTCGCTCGAATCCCGGCACGCATCCAGGAAGGGCCACTGAGCCATGGCACAGATCACTCTCATCGAAGCCGTCACCCAGGCGCTCGCCTACGAAATGGCCCACGACGACTCGGTCGTGGTGCTGGGCGAGGACGTCGGCGTCAACGGCGGCGTGTTCCGCGCCACCCAGGGCCTGCAGGAAAAGTTCGGCGAGCTGCGCGTGCTCGACACGCCGCTGGACGAAACCACCATCGCCGGCGTCACCGTGGGCCTGGCCGTGCAGGGCATGAAGCCGGTCGCCGAGGCGCAGTTCGAGGGCTTCATCTATCCGATGATGGAACAGATCGCCTGCCACGCCGCGCGCATGCGCAACCGCACCCGCGGCCGGCTCACCGTGCCGGCGGTGTTCCGCGCGCCGTGGGGCGGCGGTATCCGCGCGCCGGAGCACCACTCCGAGGCCAACGAGCACCTGTTCACCAACATCCCCGGCCTGCGCGTGGTGCTGCCCTCCTCGCCGGCGCGCGCCTATGGCCTGCTGCTGGCGGCGATCCGCGATCCGGATCCGGTGATGTTCTTCGAGCCCAAGCGCATCTACCGCCAGTACAAGGAAGCGGTGCCGGACGACGGCGAGGCGCTGCCGCTGGACGTGTGCTTCGTGCTGCGCGACGGCACCGACGTGACCCTGGTGACCTGGGGCGCGCAGGTGAAGGAATGCCTGGAGGCCGCCGACGCGCTGGCCCAGGCCGGCATCAGCGCCGAAGTGATCGACGTCGCCACGCTGACCCCGCTGGATTTCGACACCATCGCCGAATCGGTGGCCAAGACCGGCCGCTGCGTGATCGTCCACGAGGCACCCAAGACGGCCGGCTTCGGCGCGGAAATCGCCGCCCGCCTGAGCGAGGAATGCCTGTACGACCTGCTCGCGCCGGTCGAGCGCGTGACCGGCTTCGACACGCACATCCCGCTGTTCCGCCTGGAGATGAAGTACCTGCCCAGCGTGGAACGCATCGTCGATGCGGCCAGGCGCACGCGGGCTGCGAGCTGATCCTCAAAGCCCCAACTGAAACGCACGTCATTCCCGCGCAAGCGGGAACCCATTTTGATCTTCAGGCATCGGGGCAAGATGGATTCCCGCGTCCGCGGGAATGACGGCTGAAACCCCGAATTTCTCCCGCCTGCGCGAAACGCGCCAGACAATGGAAAAGCACCATGGCTGACATCAAGACGTTCTACCTCCCCGACCTTGGCGAAGGCCTGCCCGACGCCACCGTGGTCGAGTGGCACGTGAAGGAAGGCGACAGCATCAAGCTCGACGCGCCGCTGTGCTCGATGGAAACCGCCAAGGCGGTGGTCGACGTGCCCTCGCCGTACACCGGCAAGGTCACCAGGCTCTACGGCGCACCGGGCGACATCATCGAGACCGGCGCCGCACTGGCCGACTTCGAGCCCGATCCCCATGCCAAGCAGCGCGCCGAGGCCGAGTCCACCGGCCACCACCATGGCGCGAAGAAGACCGAAGCCGCGGCACCCGCACCCGCACCTGCACCGACCACCCCCACCGCCGATCGCGAGGACGAAGGCACCGTGGTCGGCGCCATGGTCAGCTCCAACGCCGTGCACGTCGAGCAGGCCGCCAGCGTCGGCGGCGTCAAGGCCGTGCCGGCCGTGCGCGCGCTGGCAAAGAAGCTCAAGGTCGATCTCGCCCGCGTGCACCCCAGCGGCGCCGATGGCGTGGTCACCATGCAGGACGTGAAGAACGCCGCCGCCAACGGCAGCGCGCCGCTCGCTGCCGCGCCGGCCCGCGCCGTACCCGCATCGGCCGGCCGCCCCCTGGCACCGGAACGGCCCGAGCCGGGCCCGGCGCCCTCGCGCACGCCCACCTCGCTGGCCGGCAAACCGGTGCGCACCGCGCCGCCGTCGCAGGTCGCCAGCGGCCAGCCGGAGCAGCTCAAGGGCGTGCGCCGCAACATGGCGCGGGTGATGGCCGAGGCCCACGCCAACGTGGTGCCGACCACCCTGGTGGACGATGCCGACCTGCACGCCTGGATCGGCAAGCAGGACATCACCGCCCGCCTGGTGCGCGCGATCGTCGCTGCCTGCAAGGCGGTGCCGGCGCTCAACGCCTGGTTCGACGGCAACAACCTCAGCCGCACCCTGCACCCGCACGTGGACATCGGCATCGCCGTGGACACCGACGATGGCCTGTTCGTGCCGGCCCTGCGCAACGCCGACATGCTCGACGGCCACGGCGTGCGCGCGGCGATCCAGCGCCTGCGCGCGCAGGTCGAAGACCGCTCGATCCCGTCGTCCGAGCTGTCCGGCTACACCATCAGCCTCTCCAACTTCGGCATGTTCGCCGGCCGCTACGCCACCCCGGTGGTAGTGCCGCCGACCGTCGCCATCATCGGCGCCGGCAAGCTCAGCCATGACGTGGTGGCGGTGATGGGCGGCATCGAAGTGCACCGCCGCCTGCCGATCAGCCTCACCTTCGACCACCGTGCCGCCACCGGCGGTGAGGCCGCGCGCTTCCTCGAGGCGCTGCTGGACGACATGGCGCAGCCGCACTGAGCCAGCCGCTCGTGATCAAAAAAGCCCGGGAGGTTCACGCCTGCCGGGCTGTTTGTTTTATGCCCGCTTGCGGTAGGAGCCCGCTCGCGGGCGATGCTCTTCGGCTTTTGATGTGCATCAGGAGCAGGAGCATCGCCCGCGAGCGGGCTCCTACGGGGCGGGGGGTTCAGTAGTCGCGCACGTCCAGCAATACCAGCTGCCGCGCCGAGGTGTCCGGCGGCAGTTCCGGCCACGCGCTGGCGGCCAGCATCGCCGTGCCGGCCGTCCACGGCTCGCCGTCGAGCAGCGCTTCGTGGGTGGCAACGCCATCGCCTGCGCGGCGATGCAGCAGGTGGATCCCGTGCAGCTGCGGGGCGAGCGACAGTTGGGTTACCGACTGCTGCAGGGCGAGCGCGGCGGCGGCCGGCATCGGTGGCGGCTCGGCGACGCAGGGCCGCGTCACCCGTGGGCCGACGAACACGTCCCAAGTGCGCACGCCGATATCCCACGCGGCGATGCGCATGCGGCGATCGTCGGTGAGGTACCCGCAGGCGGCCAGCAGCAGGTGGAAGCTCGACTGCTCGAACGCACCCAGCGCCTCGCGCGCGTCGGCGCCGGCGAAGCTGTCCTCGATGCAGCGATGCTCCGCCACCACCACGTCGACATCCAGCCGCCCACGCTCGCCGCCCTCGTCCGGCTCCAGCTCCACCTCGTGGCGTGCGAACAGGCGGCGCAGGGCGCTCTGCAGGGCCGCGTCATCCATCGTCATTCGTTCTCCTGGCCAGTGGCATCGGCCGGCGGCGCCAGCTCGCGCCAGGTGAGGTACACGCGCAGGTCGAACTCGCGCTGGTGGTAGCCCGGCAGCATGTGCTCGCACAGCGAGTAGAACGCCTTGTTGTGCTCCAGCTCCTTCAGGTGCGCCAGCTCGTGCACCACGATGGTTTGCAGGAACGCGGCCGGCGCCTGGCGGAACACCGAGGCCACGCGGATCTCCTTCTTCGCCTTCAGCCGCCCGCCATGCACGCGCGAGATCGCCGTGTGCAGGCCCAGCGCGTTCTTCACCACGTCGAGCCTGGCGTCGTAGAGCACCTTGTCGATGCCCGGCGCATGGCGCAGATGCGCCTGCTTGAGGGCCATGGTGTAGACGTACAGCGCCTTGTCGCTCTGCACGTCGTGGCGTTCGGGATAGCGCTCGGCCAGCCAGCCGCCGAGCCGACCGGCGGCCAACGCCTCGCGCACCTGCTCTTGCAGGTGCGCGGGATAACCCTGCAGATAACGCATCGTCAACATGCTGACGATGTTCGCACGGCCGGCGCCAGTCGCCGGGCCTGCGGCGGCCAAAGCCGGTCAGTAGTGGCTGATGAAGAATGCCGTGGTGGCTTCCATCGCCTGGCGCCAGCGCCGACCGAGCTGGGGCGTGTACTCCGGATCGAACTCGGCCACCGCCGCGATGAGGCTGTCGACCCAGTATGGATAAAGCGCCGGCGGCACGGGCACGCGGCCGCGCGAGCCGTGCACGTCGGCCATGGACGCCATGGTGCGCTCGGCAAGGCGACTGCCGGCCGCGTGCACGATGGCCGAGCTGATGCCGCGCCGCAGCGCCATGTACTGCTTGCTGAAATCCGTCTGCGCGAACAGCGGCGGGATGTCCGGATGGCTGGCCATGAACAGCGTGTAAAAACGCTCGATGAAATGGCCTTTGCGCAGGCAGCGGCCGTAGCTTGCCTGCAGGTCGTCGTAACTGTCGGTCATCGGTGGATGCCTCATTCGATCAGCCGACCATTTTGGCGGGTCGGCGCGGGCGCTTCGATGGGGCGCGGCGTCGCAGGGCCTGACCGGCCTCAGCTCAGCAGGGCGCCAACCCAGGTTGCCAGCAGTACCGCCACCAACCCACCGATCACCGGCCGGGCGAATGTCCGCCCCCCGGCCGCAGCGGCCACCACAGCCTTGGACAGGGTATTGGTGGTGAGCGCCACCAGTACCGGCAGCACCGCCTGCGCCGGGGCGATGCTGCCCTGCGCCGACAGCGTGGCAAAGCCCACCGCCGGCGCATGGGTGTCGGCCAGGCCTGCCACGGCGGCGGTCAGCAGCAGCCCGCCCTCGCCCAGCCACGCCCGCAGCGTGGCAGCCACCAGCTGCACCACGGCGATGGTCGCACCGAGCAACAGCGCCCCCTTCAGGCTGAACGCGGCCGCGCCGGCCTCCACCGACCGACCCTGGCCTGCGTCGCGGGTGCGCCACAACACCAGCATGCCCACCAGCCCAGCCGCCGTGCCACCGCACAGCAGCGGCACGGCCAGGTGCTGCAGCACGCGGATATCGGCCACTGCCAGCACCGCGGACATCTGCAGGAAGGTGGCTACCGTGGACAGCACGGCGGCCGCTACGGCACTGGTCCGCTGGTCCGGCTGGCTGCGCGCGCGCGCGCCCATCACGCCGATCGTCGCAGCGCTGGAGACGAAGCCGGACAGCAGCCCCGCCAGCGGCAGCGCCAGCGCGCTGCCCAGCCAGCGCAGCAGCACGTGGGCAGTAGCGCCAATCGCCATCACCAGGATCACGATGATCCAGATCATGCGCGGCTGGATCGCGTCGAACGGACCGATCGCGCGATCGGGTATCAGCGGCAACACCATCAACGTGGCGGCCGCCAGCACCAGCAGGTTGTTGAGCTCGGCGGCGGTCAGTACCCCGCTGACGAAACGGTGCAGTTGCTCGCGGTAGGCCAGCAGGCCGGTGATCGCCACACCGGTGGCGGCGGCAAGCGCCGGATGTGTCACGGCCATGCCGCCCAATACGAGACAGGCAATCAGCGCAGTTTCGGTGGTCAGACCGGGGTCCTCGCTGCGCTCGCGCGCATAGGCCACCACCAGCAGCGCGGTGAGCGCGAGCAGCGCCGCGACCAGCAAGCGCAGGTCCATGCCGGCGCAGAGCGCGCCCAGCATGGCGACGATGGAAAACGTGCGGATGCCGGCCGCTGCCCGCTGCGCGCCGGCGCCCTTGCGGCGCTCGCGTTCGGCGCCCATCAGCAGGCCGATGCCAAGTGCCACCGCGAGGCCGATCCAGTCGCTCATCCCGCCACGCCCGGTGGGCTGCCGACGGTGCGTGGGGCGATCGAGGAAATGACATCGGGCGACACAGGGAGTGCTCCAGAAGGGAATGGACCGATACAGCCGATCATGCCCCAGCCGGGATTGCCGCGCCCGTCAGCGACGACGCCCCCACGTCAGCCAGCGCAGCACCAGCGCCAGCAGCAACACCCCCACGCAGGCACCGTAGCCGTAGAGCGCGGGCAGCACCTGCTGCCAGATCGCCCCGCTGGCGCGGCCGAACTGGTCGACCCGGGGCAGTTCCACCGCCTCGTAGCCAAGCGCCGCCGCGCCCATCGTGGCGGCAGCGGCGACGAGCAGCGCGGCGACATCGAACGCGCGCCGCGCGGCCGTGCGCGGCAGGCTTTTCGGGTAGGCGAAGAAGGCCCAACCCAGCACGGCCAGCCAGGGCGCAAGCAACAGCAGGGCAAGATGGCGCATACCGGATCGCTCCTCAGTCCTGCGCAGCCAGTTGGTCCAGCGCCCGGCGCAGCCGCGCCAGCGCCTCGTCCATGGCACCCTCCCCGCTGCCCAACTGCAGTTGGGCGATGGCGGTTCCGTCCAGCTCCAGCATCATGCCGGCGGCGCTCGCCTGCACCACGGCCGCGGCCCCGCCGAGCGCGCGCAGACGCTTCTGCGCCTCGCCCGCCGCCTTGGGATCGTCGAACGGCTGCGACAGCAGCAGCTCCTCGCCGTCGCCGGAGAACAGGCGGAAGCGGAAGCGGCCGTCGCCGTCGCGGAAACTGGCGAAGCGCGGCGGCCTGTCCGCCTTCGGCGCCGAGGCCGCCGCTGGCGAGGCAATGGCCACGGCGGCGCCGGAACGCAGGCCGATCGCGTCGCGCAGTTCGGTGACCAGCGGTGCGGCGATCGCCCGCGCCTTGGCCGCGCCTTCGCGCAGGATCGCCTCGATCTGCGCGGGCCTGGCCATCAGCTCGTCGTAGCGCGCGCGCATCGGCGCCACCTCAGTCTCGATGCGATCGAACAGCACCTGCTTGGCCTCGCCCCAACCGATGCCCCCCTCCAGCGCGGTACGGAACGCCTGGCTCTCCGCCTCGCTGGCGAAGGCGCGGAAGAGGGTGAACAACGCCGAGCCGTCCGGATCCTTCGGCTCGCCCGGCAGGCGCGAGTCGGTGACGATGCGCAGGATCGCCTCGCGCATGCCCTTCGCCCCGGCGGCAAACAGCGGGATGGTGTTGTCGTAGCTCTTGGACATCTTGCGGCCGTCCAGGCCGGGCAGCGTGGCCACCTGCTCCTCGATCAGCGCCTCCGGCAGCACGAAGAAATCGCGGCCGTAAATGTGGTTGAAGCGCTGCGCGATGTCGCGCGCCATCTCGATGTGCTGGATCTGGTCGCGCCCCACCGGCACCTGGTGCGCATTGAAGGCGAGGATGTCGGCGGCCATCAGCACCGGATACATGTACAGGCCGGCGGTGATGCCGGCATCGGCGTCCTCGCCCTCGGCCACGTTCTTGTCCACCGCCGCCTTGTAGGCGTGCGCGCGGTTGAGCAGGCCCTTGGCAGTGACGCAGGTGAGGAACCAGGTGAGCTCGGGGATCTCCGGGATGTCCGACTGCCGGTAGAACGTGACGCGCTCCGGGTCCAGCCCTGCGGCCAGCCAGGTCGCCGCGATCTCCAGCCGCGAGCGCTCGATACGCGCCGGATCGTCGCTCTTGATCAGCGCGTGGTAGTCGGCCATGAAGTAGAACGCGTCCACCTCGTCGCGGCGGCTGGCGGCGATCGCCGGGCGGATCGCACCGACGTAGTTGCCCAGATGCGGTGTGCCGGTGGTGGTGATGCCGGTGAGGACTCGGGTCTGCATGCGTGCGTAGCGCCGCTCAGTGGATCAGGGTGGACTTGCCGAACAGCGACTCGACCAGGTCCACCGCCAGCTTGGCGGTCTGGTTGCGCTTGTCGTAGGCGGGGTTGAGCTCGACGATGTCGAGCGAGCCGAGGCGACCGGTGTCGGCGATCATCTCCATGCACAGCTGCGCCTCGCGGTAGTTCGGGCCGCCGCGCACCGTGGTGCCCACGCCCGGCGCAATGCTCGGGTCGAGGAAGTCCACGTCGAAGCTCACGTGCAGGTGGGTATTGGCATCGACGCCGGCGAGCGCTTCTTCCATCGTGCGCTTCATGCCGTTCTCGTCGATGTGGCGCATGTCGAACACCCGCACCTGCGCATCGCGAATCAGCTGCTTTTCCATGTCATCCACCGAGCGGATGCCGACCTGCCGGAACACGTCAGGTGGCGTCGCCGGCACGTGGCCGCCGATCCCCACCAGTTCCTTCGGGCCGTTGCCGCACAGGCAGGCCACCGGCATGCCGTGGACGTTGCCCGAGGGCGTGGCCAGCGCGGTGTTGAAATCCGAGTGCGCATCCAGCCACAGCACGCGCAGGGCAAGGCACTGCGCACGGCAGTACGCGGCGACGGCAGCAATCGAGCCGATCGCCAGGCAGTGGTCGCCACCGAGCATGATCGGCAGGTGTCCGCCTACCAGTTCGGCGTGCACGGCGGAAAACACGGCCTGGTTCCAGGCGGTGACCTCAGCCAGGTGGCGATAGCCCGCCACCGGCGGCTGCCACGGATTCATCGGCCCGACGACGTTGCCGCGGTCGACCACGCTCAGCCCGCGCCTGGCGAGCCTCTCCGCCAGCCGCGCCACGCGCAGCGCCTCCGGCCCCATCGATGCGCCGCGATGACCCGCACCGATGTCGGTGGGAACGCCGATCAGGGAAATGTTCCGCTTGCTCATGCCACCTCGTCGTGTCGATCGCACCGCATGCCGTGGCGGGCATCCACGCAAGGTGCCAAGCTCGAAATAGTACCGCACGAAGCCCTTGCCCTGCCCTCAGAGGCCGAGAAAAAATCACCCGCCGTAGCGAGATTTTTCTCAGCCTCTCACGGCAAGCGTCGTGGCGACTGCCGTGCTCAAGCTTGGGCGGGCGGTTTCCGGGGGTCAGCCTGGGCGCGGCGATTCGATCGACGCAACCCGTTCTCGCAGTGCAAACCCGGCACGCGGCGAAACGCGCGCAGGTTGTCGGTGACCAGCACCAGCTCGCGCGCCACGGCTGGCGCGGCGATCAGGCAATCCAGTTCGATCATCTGCCCCTTGCGCTCCAGGGCGGCGGGACGCGGGCATAGGTCATGGCCGCGTCGGCATCGAACGGCACGGATGGCATGCCGGCAGCCGGGTCGCGCACGGCGGCAAGCGTGGCGCCGCCCGTGCGCGCCATCCGACTCGACCAACAGGGACATGCCCCGCTCGTCGGCCAGCGTGCAGGGCTTGGCTGGGGCCCGGCATTGGCCGCTGCGGAAGGCGTGCGCATCGAGGGTTCCCAGGTCTGTCGGCGAGGGCCGGGCTGCACTTGCCGAAAAAGTTGCCGTCAAACTTGAGTGATCATGAGCGACTGCGTGGGCACCTTGCGGGACGCCAGGCAACAAAAAACGCGTCATAGCGCGGTTTGCGGGGTCTTGCGGGATATTCGGTGATGCGTAATTGGTGCCGGCACCCGGATTCGAACTGGGGACCTACTGATTACAAATCAGTTGCTCTACCAACTGAGCTATACCGGCGTGGACCGCGATTCTAACAGCGTCGCCGATGGCGGCGGCGCAGCGGATCAGAAGCAGCCGGTGCTGTGCGAGCCTACGCCGAGGCTGCGGATGCGCTGCCGCCAGGCGGCGGGATTGCCGTCCGCGACCACCACGTCGAGCCAGAACTCGGGCACGGTCTCCACACGCTCGGTCATCTGCGCGGGAAAGCCCGCCGCCACCGCTTCGTCGCGACGCTTGCGCGCATTCGCCGGGTCCTTGAACAGGCCCAGCGAGATGGTGTTGGGCTGGTCACCCGAGCTGACCACGAAGTAATCGTCGATATGCGCGTCGCTCAGGCGCTGCGCCTGGGCCAGCGCCTGCGAGCGACTGGCCTGCGCGGGCAGGTAAACCCACCAGCCGCGCGACTGCTGCGACTGCTCCTGGCGCGAGCGGCTGCGTGCCGTCTGCGACGCCAGCCTGCTGCGCGCGCTGCGCAGTGCCTGCAGGCTGGCGAACGGACCCAGCGCCATGCAGCGGTAGCTGACGGCAGCCGGCGCCGTGGTGGTCGCCGGCGCCGCCGGCAGCGGCGCGGTGCCGACGGATGCGGCTGCGACCGGCTCGACCACCGTGGGCGCGGCTGCCGCGACGAGGTCGGGCCGCTCGGTCAGTAGATGCAATACCGGCACGCCCGGATCGGTGACGCTGCGCGCGTGGGCGTCGTCCTGCCCGAGCACGAGCCAGGCGCCAACGGCAATGTTGAGCGCGATCAGCAGCACGAACAGAAGACGCAGGACCATCGACACCCCTCGATCAGGCTCCGCGCACAGTCTAGTGGGCCTGTCGGGCTTTGGCGGTCGAGTCGAACATTCGGCGGTGCGAGGACCGATTTT
>WOYI010077748.1_pt1 | contig 11090 bp, 8 predicted proteins | sample 6423411 | NCBI WGS metagenome assembly WOYI01 (sample SAMN13441803, study PRJNA592873) | oil field metagenome | biome: oil field; feature: oil-well bore; material: oil-contaminated soil; isolation source: oil-contaminated soil from oil-well borehole | place: Germany: Wietze | collected 2016-10-18 ... | reverse complement strand
CTTCGCTTCGGACTACAGCTTAATCTACTGTCTCAAATTCGGGGGCCACTATATTCCAAATAAAATCGGTCATGATGCTCCTCGAATAAATTAACGAATCTTCACCGTCTCACAAACCACATCAGAATTCTGCCCCCGATTCCGCAACGCATGATCCATCAACACCAACGCCACCATCGCCTCCGCGATCGGCGTAGCGCGAATCCCCACACAAGGATCATGCCTCCCTTCGGTGGAGACCTTCACCGCCTCCCCCGCCTTATTGATGGAGTTGCGTTCGATACGGATGCTCGAAGTCGGCTTGATGGCATAACGCGCGACGATGTCCTGCCCGGTGGTGATGCCGCCGAGGATGCCACCCGCGTGATTGGAAGCGAAACCGTGCGGCGTAAGTTCATCACCGTGCTCGCTACCTTTCTGCGTGACACAGGCGAAACCCGCACCGATCTCCACGCCCTTCACCGCATTGATACCCATCAGCGCATGCGCGATGTCGGCATCGATACGATCGAACACCGGCTCGCCCCAACCCACCGGCACGTTGGCAGCCACCACGGCGAGTTTGGCGCCGATGGAGTCGCCGGATTTGCGCAGGTTGTCCATGTAGTCTTCCAGCTGTCCGACGTAGCTCGCGTCGGCGACGAAGAAGCTGTTGCCTATCTCGACCACTTCCGCCCAGCTCTTGAACGGCACTTTGATCTCGCCCAGCTGTTCCAGATAGCCCCGCACAACGACGCCGTAATTCTCGTGCAGCCATTTCTTGGCGATGGTGCCGGCTGCCACGCGCGCTGCCGTCTCGCGCGCCGAGGCACGGCCGCCGCCGCGATAGTCGCGGATGCCGTATTTCTGCCAGTAGGTGTAGTCGGCATGGCCGGGGCGGAAGGTGTCGGCGATGTTGCCGTAGTCCTTGCTGCGCTGGTCTTCGTTGCGGATCAGCAGCGCGATGGGCGTGCCGGTGGTCTTGCCTTCGAACACGCCGGACAGGATCTCGACCGTGTCCGATTCGCGGCGCTGGGTGACGTGGCGCGAGGTGCCCGGCTTGCGGCGATCGAGGTCGATCTGGATGTCGGCTTCGCTCAACTCCATGCCCGGAGGGCATCCGTCTACGATGCAGCCGATGGCTGCGCCGTGCGATTCGCCGAAGGAAGTGACTGTGAACAGGGTGCCGAATGTGTTTCCAGACATGATGTTATCTCGCAAAAATAGTGCGCGGAGTTTAACATGGCCACAGACTGCGAATAACGCGTCATTCCTGCCCGAACAGGCATGTGCACCCGCAACACCACCCTATGCCAGAAGGAAGCCACACGATGAAGTTCATCGACACCCACTGCCACCTAGACGCCGAAGAGTTCGGCGACACACAGGCGGATATCGTGCGTGCCGCGCAGGATGTCGACGTGCGTCGTATCGTTGTGCCCTCGGTGGCGCGCGGCAACTTCGCTATCGTGCGCGAATTGTGTGAACGCATCCCGTCCTGCTCGCCCGCCTACGGCATCCATCCGATGTACACCGACGATGCGATGCCGGACGACTTGCTGGCACTGCGCGATCTGCTGCAACAACATCGCCCCGTCGCCATCGGCGAGATCGGGCTGGATTTCTTCATCGACCATTTCGACCGCGCACGGCAGGAACATTTCTTCGTCGAACAACTCAAGCTTGCAAAGGAATTCGACCTGCCGGTGTTGCTGCATATCCGCCGCGCGCAGGATGTGATCCTCAAGCACTTGCGCCAGCACAGGGTGGTGGGTGGTATCGCGCACGCCTTCAACGGCAGCCGCCAGCAGGCGGATGAATTCATCAAGCTCGGCTTCAAGCTCGGTTTCGGCGGCGCGATGACCTATAGCCGCGCCACCAAACTGCGCGAACTCGCCGCCACCCTGCCGCTGGAGAGCATCGTGCTGGAAACGGATGCGCCGGACATCCCGCCCGACTTCCTCGAACCCGGCCAGCCGAACAAGCCGGAGTACATCGCGCGCATCGCGCAGACGCTGGCCGGTCTGCGCGGCATGAGCATCGAAGAGATTGCACGCATCACGACGGAGAATGTATCTTCCGCGCTCCCCGACCTTCCCGTGACCCGCTGATATGCCGCACCGCCATCCCCTCGACGACCTTCACGAACGCCGCTTCGGCGGCCTCGACCGCCTGTACGGCGACGGCGCACGCATCGCTTTGCACAAGGCGCGTGTCGCTGTCGTCGGCGTGGGCGGAGTGGGTTCCTGGGCGGTGGAGGCGCTGGCACGCAGCGGCATCGGCCAGCTCACGCTGATCGATTTCGACCATGTGGCGGTATCGAATGTGAACCGGCAGATACAGGCGCTGGATAGCACACTGGGCATGGCCAAGACAGAGGCGCTCAAGACGCGCATCGCGGACATCAATCCCGCTTGCCGGGTGACGGTGGTGGATGATTTTTTGAGCGAAGAGAACATGCAGCAGCTATTGCCAGCCGACAGCTTCGATGCGGTGATCGATGCCTGCGACGAGACGAAAGTGAAAGCGGCGCTGATCGTGCATGCGCGTTTCAACAAGATGAAGCTCGTCGTGTGCGGTGCGGCGGGCGGCAAGCGCGATGCGCTGAAGTTGCGCCGCGACGATCTGGCGCGCACCACGCACGATACGCTGCTGGCGCGCATCCGCACCTTGCTGAAGAAGGATTTCAACATCCACCCGCGCAGCAACGGCACGTTCGGCGTGACCTGCATCTATCTGGAAGAACCGTCGCAGCGCGGTGCGGCTTGCTCGACCGCCGACCTGAGTTGCTCGGGTTACGGTTCGGCGGTGACGGTGACAGCCAGCATGGGATTCGCGGCGGCGAGCTGGTGCATCGACAAGCTACTGGCTGCGCAAGCCTAGACGACTTCCCAAGCTTCCACTTCCCCTGCTACCGCTCTGAATAGCGGATGCAGCATCGGTTGCTCGAACATCTGCAAGCGCGCCAATGCCTCCGCATCTCGCACCTGCAGCTTGTTGCGCAGATGCGTCAACTCGTATGCAACCTGCCCATGCGTGACCGTGATCTTCCTGCGTGTGCTCATCGGCCCGATCTTGCCGGCGTCGAACTTATTTCCACGCCGCTCGGCTTCGCGTTGCACTGCACGCAGGTAGTCGGCGATGGCGGCCAGCGGCTCGGGGTGCGCGCGAAAGCGCTGCAACTGCGGGTGATGGCGATAACCTTTGGTCTCGCCGCGCAACACTTTCTGCGCCAGCAAGGTCTCGCGCCACAAAGCGACCAACCCCTTGGCATCCAGATGTTGCGGGTGCAGCGACCAGATGCGCATAGCTTATCTCAACCAGCCTTTGCGCCAGAATATCAACAGCGGCACGCCGACCGTGAGCGCCATCAGCAGTAGCGCAAACGGGTAACCCAATTCCCAGTGCAGTTCCGGCATGAACTGGAAATTCATACCGTAGATGGACGCGATCAGCGTGGGCGGCAACAGGGCCACCGACACCACCGAGAACAGGCGCACGATCTTGTTCTGGTTGATGTTGATGAAGCCGATCACGGCGTCCATCAGGAAGTTGATCTTGTCGAACAAAAAGGCAGTGTGACCGTCCAGAGAATCGATATCCTGCTGGATCTGGCGCACCTCGTCGATCTGCGCGGGGTTCAGCGATTTGGTACGCAGCAGGAAAGACAGTGCGCGTCGGATATCCATCACGTTGCGGCGGATGCGCCCGTTCACGTGCTCGGCATGGGCGATCTCGGCCAGCGCCTCGCGCGCCTGGGCATCGCTCAGGGTGTCGTTCAGCACGCTCTGGCTCACCCGCCCCAGATCGACATAGACCTCTTCCAGCGCATCGGCGGAGTACTCGATATCCATGCCGAATAGGTCGATCAGCACATCGCGGCTATTCTCCATCGGCCCGGATTCGGCATGCAGACGGATGCGCAATAACCTGAAGATAGGCAGGTCTTCGTCGTGAATGCTGATCAGCGTCCCGCCCGCCAACACGAACGCCACCGCCACGCTGTGTGCATGGCTCTCGGTACCCAGCAGGAAATCGGAACGCAGATGCAGTCTGCCTGTTTCTTCGTAGAAACGCGCGCTGGCCTCGATGTCGCGCAAATGCTCGGGACTGGGCAAGGTCAACGCGTAGGCCTGCTCCACCCGTGCCACCTCCTCATCGGTCGCGCCATGCATGTCGATCCACACCGGATCGAGCGCGGCCAGATCGGTTTCCGGCTCGATCATCAAGCGCGCCAGGCGACCGTTGTTCAGCGTGAAAGCGTAGAGCATGTCTTCCCTCCCAAGGTACGCGTCATTCTATGCCCGCGCACCGAAGCGGCACAGCACTTCGTAACGCGCACCCTGCGCATCGCCCAGCGATTGCACCAGCACGAATTCGCGGCAACGCCAGGCCACTGACGGCATGGGCGGCAGCGGGGCATCCGTCCATTGCGCATGGCGTAGCAGGGTGACATGCGCTTTGTAGGGTCGCTCTTCGAAACGGAAGCGATGCGTGCGCAGGATGTCCTGCAATGACATCACCAGATCGCTGAGCGCGGGCGGGGTTTCGTCTGGGGCGGCATAGACGATATGGTTATGCCCCCAGTAATGCGCGGCTGTCCATGTGATTGCAAAAGGCCGGAAAACCACCTCCTGTGCAGCCAGTTGCAGGGCTTCCAGACGGTGTTCCGCGACCTCCCCCAGAAAGGCTAGTGTGCAATGCAAAGTAGCCGTGCGCATCATCTTGCCGCCACACAGTCCACGCAACGGTGCTTGCCAGTCGGCCAGCACCGCGCACTCCGCCTGTTCTGGCCACAGGGCAAAGAACACGCGGCGGGTATTTTCAGGGGCGGATTCCATGTCCTGAATGCTAACGCCATATGCGCGTCGGGGTCGAGTACGGCAGCACATTCGGGTAGAATGCGCGCCTTGTAACTGGGGCGACCTGCATGAACGCGCGTTTACGTGAAATACCCTACAACTACACCTCCTTCTCCGACCGTGAGATCGTGCTGCGCCTGCTCGGCGACGAAGCCTGGGAGATCATCAACACCCTGCGTGCGGAACGCCGCACCGGGCGCTCGGCGCAGATGCTGTACGAAGTGCTGGGCGACATCTGGGTCCTGACGCGCAACCCCTATCTGGAAGACGACCTGCTCTCCAACCGCAAGCGCCGCCGTGCCTTGATCGGTGCGCTGCACCACCGCCTGAACGCGATTGAAGCGCGTCGTCAGGACAACGAAGTGGTCAAGCGTCTGCTTGAACTCACCAGCGCCGCGGTGGAAAGTTTCGCCGAGGATTTCGAGACCACGCTCAAGCTGCGCAAGCGCACGCTGCGCGCCCTATCCCGCATCACCCGCCGCGACAACATCCAGTTCGATGGACTGGCGCGCGTCTCACATGTCACCGACGCCACCGACTGGCGCGTGGAATATCCCTTCGTGGTGCTCAACCCAGACAACGAGGACGAGGTCGCGCCGCTGGTGCGCGCCTGCATCGAACTCGGCCTGACCATCATCCCGCGCGGCGGCGGCACCGGCTACACCGGCGGTGCCGTGCCGCTGGACAAATATTCCGTGGTCATCAACACCGAGAAGCTGGATGCGATCTCGGCCGTTGAACCCATGGTCTTGCCCGGGCACAGCGAACCGTACGCCACCATCCATTGCGGCGCGGGCGTGGTGACACGGCGCGTAATGGAAGCGGCGGAAGCGGCCGATCTGGTGTTCGCGGTCGACCCGACTTCGGCGGATGCATCCTGCATAGGCGGCAACGTGGCCATGAACGCGGGCGGCAAGAAAGCCGTGCTATGGGGCACCGCGCTGGACAATCTGGTGTCGTGGAAGATGGTCGCGCCGGACGGGCGCTGGATGCTGGTCGAACGCATGGACCACAACTTCGGCAAGATCCACGACGCGGAGCATGCGACCTTCCGCATCAGCCGTTACGACCGCCACGACAAACCCTTGTCCGGCCAGCCGGTGACCCTGACCATCCCGGGCAGCGCATTCCGCAAGACCGGCCTCGGCAAGGACGTGACCGACAAGTTCCTGTCCGGCCTGCCCGGCATCCAGAAAGAAGGCTGCGACGGCATCATCACTTCGGCGCGCTTTGTGTTGCACCGTGCGCATCAGCACACGCGCACCGTGTGTCTGGAATTCTTCGGTCAGGTACGCGAAGCTGTCCCTGCCATCGTCGAGATCACCACCCTGCTCGACAATCGTGCCGACAAGAAAGTATTGCTGGCCGGTCTGGAACATCTGGACGAGCGCTATCTGAAAGCGGTCGGCTACGCTACCAAATCAAAACGCGGCACACGTCCGAAGATGGTGCTGATCGCCGATGTGGTCGGCGACGACGAAGCGGCGGTAGGGGCGGCGGCGTCCGAGATCGTGCGGCTGGCCAACCTGCGCCACGGCGAAGGTTTCATCGCGGTATCGAGCGAGGCGCGCAAGAAGTTCTGGCTGGACCGCGCGCGCACCGCCGCCATCGCCAAACACACCAACGCGTTCAAGATCAACGAGGACGTGGTGATCCCGCTGCCGCGCATGGGCGACTATTGCGACGGCGTGGAGCGCATCAACATCGAGTTGTCGCTGCACAACAAACTCAAACTGCTGGATGCGCTGAAGGAATTCTTCACCGGCGAATTGCCGCTGCACTATCAGGACGACGCGCAACTGGGCGATGCCGAGTTGCTGGGCGAGCGCCCGCAGGCGGCACACAAGCTGCTGACCGAGGTGCGCAGCCGCTGGGGCTGGCTGCTGAACAACCTCGACGCGAGCGTCGAGAGTGCCGAGTTCAAAGTACTGAGTGATGAGGAGGCGGCGCAGCACTCAGCACTCGGCACTCAGCACTTGACAGTCTTCCATGCACTGCAAAACCACAGCATCCGCGCCTCGTGGAAACGCGAACTGCGCGAGCCGCTGCGCCATATCTTCAGCGGCGGCACCTACCAGCTCATCCTGGAGCAGTGCACCGCCATCCACCAGCAAGTGCTGAAGAGCCGCGTGTTCGTAGCGCTGCACATGCATGCCGGCGACGGCAACGTGCACACCAACATCCCGGTCAACTCCGACGACTACGCCATGCTGCAGCAGGCGAACGGCGCGGTGGACCGCATCATGCAGCTGGCGAAAGACCTGGGCGGCGTGATCTCGGGCGAACACGGCATTGGCATCACCAAGTTCGACTTCCTCGACGAAAAGGAGATCGCGCCGTTCATCGCCTACAAGCACAAGGTCGATCCGGACGGGCGCTTCAACCGCGGCAAACTGATGCCGGGCAGCAATCTGGAGCGCGCCTACACCCCCAGCTTCAACCTGATGGAACTGGAGAGCCTGATCCTGGAGAAGAGCGAACTGGGCGACATCTCCGATTCGATCAAGGACTGCCTGCGTTGCGGCAAGTGCAAACCGGTGTGCACCACGCACGTGCCGCGCGCCAACCTGCTGTATTCGCCGCGCAACAAGATCCTCGCCACCTCGCTGCTGATTGAGGCCTTCCTGTACGAGGAGCAGACGCGGCGCGGCGTATCCATCCGCCACTTCGACGAGTTCAACGACGTGGCCGACCATTGCACCGTGTGCCACCGCTGCGAGAAGCCCTGCCCGGTCGACATCGATTTCGGCGACGTGTCGGTCTCGATGCGCAACTTCCTGCGCAAGCAGGGCCAGAAGAAATTCAATCCGGTCACCGCGACCTCGATGCTGTTCCTCAATGCCACCGATCCGGCCACCATCAAGACTGTGCGAAAGGTGATGATCGAGTGGGCCTACAAGGGGCAGCGCTGGGCACACGGCCTGGCGAAGCAGTTCGGCCTGCTCAACGGGCAGACGCAGCATCCGCCGGCAACGGTGGGCAAACCGGCGCTGAAGGCGCAGGTGATCCACTTTATTAACAAGCCGATGCCGGGCGGATTGCCGAAGAAGACCGCGCGCGCGCTGCTCGACATCGAGGACGACACCATCGTGCCGGTGATCCGCAATCCGCACACGCTGAACGAAGAATCGGAAGCGGTGTTCTATTTCCCCGGCTGCGGTTCCGAGCGTCTGTTCTCGCAGGTGGGACTGGCGACTCAAGCCATGCTCTACAACCTGGGCACGATCACCGTACTGCCGCCCGGTTATCTGTGCTGCGGTTATCCGCAGACCGCTTCGGGTCATGCCGACAAGGGCAGCCAGATCACCACCGACAACCGCGTGTTGTTCCACCGCGTGGCGAACACGCTGAACTATCTGGATATCAAGACGGTGATCGTGTCCTGCGGCACGTGCATGGACCAGTTGCTGCAATACCAGTTCGACAAGATATTCCCCGGCTGCCGCCTGCTCGACATTCACGAGTACCTGCTGGAGAAAGGCGTAAAACTGGAGCAGGCGACCGGCGTGCGCTACATGTACCACGAACCTTGCCACACGCCGATGAAGACGCACAAGTCGCTGGATTTGGTGAAGACGCTGATGGCGACCGAAGTGCCGCTGAACGACCGCTGTTGCGGCGAGGCCGGTTCCTTCGGCGTCTCGTTGCCCCACATCGCGACGCAGGTGCGCTTCCGCAAGGAAGAGGAATTGCGCAAAGGCAGCGACGCTTTGCGTGCCGACGACTACGAAGGGGAAGTGAAGATACTGACTTCGTGCCCCGCCTGCCAGCAGGGGCTGTCACGCTATTCTGGCGACGTGAACGCGGGTGCCGATTACATCGTGGTGGAAATGGCCAAACATCTGCTGGGTGCCAACTGGCAGGCGGAATACGTGATGCTGGCCAACGAGGGCGGTATCGAGCGCGTGTTGCTATAGAAAGGGTGAGCATGCTGTCCCTGGAACCGACTGACGATCTGGCAAAACCGGCATTCCATGATGCCGAAGGTTGCAGGAAGTGGTTGAGCCAGCTGCAACTGACCAATATCGGCATCGCGCAGGGCAATCTGCGCAAGCAGATCGACGAACTGAACCGCTATGCAATGAAGGGCGAGTTGCGCCTCGCCATCCTCGAAATGTTGCGCGAGCCCGTCGCGCAACTGCAAAGCGACTTTTCCAAACGCCTCATCGGCAAACCGCTGCCGCTCACGGATGACGAACACCTGCTGCTGACCGCGCTCGTCAGCCTGTGGCAAGCCATGCTGAACGGATACTTGCGCTGTCTGCAAAGCGCGGCAGCCGGCGATGTGCAAATGGAGAAACGGCGCGCCAAGCTGTGGCAACGCAGCCTGTATTACGGCATGCAGCGGATCGTCGAATTCACCCGCGCCGGGTACGAGCCGGATCGCGCCACATGGCAGCAATTCCATGCGCTGTATCTGAACATCGAGTCGTCCGGACAGCAGAACGAGACCGTCAAGGACGAACATTTCCACGACAAGTTCCCGCTCAGTTGCCAGACGCTTTATCTGAGCACGCTGCTGATGCATCGCACCCGTTTGCAGAACCTGACGCGCGAGCAGAGGCGTACCGCCGAGCATTGGCTGTTGTTGTGGGCGGACACGCTCACCTTGATGCCGCGCTGCACCGCCACCAAGGAAGATGCGCCGCCGCTGGTGGTGGATCTGGAGGGCTATCGCGGACTGCAATCCGCCGCGCACGCCCGCGCTTCGGCCGGCATGCGCTGCCTACCGATGGTGCCGCTGTCAAAACAGATCCGCATCAAGACCATCCTGCTGCAGCAGGGCCAGACACCGAAAAAAGTGGAACTGTCCACCGACTTGCCCGGCAAGGAATGCATAGACCTGCTGGGAAAACTGCACCAGTGCTGGTGCGAAGCCAGAGCGGACACGCTGGTGGAGATGCCGCGCGAAACAAGCTCGGTGCTCATGTGCGTCGGCCTGGAGAAGATCTACTCGCACATCGCGGGCAGACCTTTCAAGCCGGTGAAAGATATTGGCAAATCCATGCAGGATGCGCAAACCCAGATCGCCACCTTCGGCCGCGTGCTGGACCAGACCGGACACCACGAACTGAAAGAACTGGGTTTCCTGCCCGAGGAGTGGCTGGTGGAAGAGAACACGCTGCTGCGCGGTCGCCTGCTAAGGCACTCCCCGACGGGCGACCGTTTGGCCGCGCATCACATCATCAGCATATTCACCGCGGATAACCCGGCGCACAAGGCGGGCGTGATCGACCACATCGAAGTGGCGCACAGCGGCCAGCTCTACGTGACGGTGCATTACCTGCCCGGCCAGCCGCAAGCCGTGATCGCCAACGCCGCCGAATCGTCGCAAGCCATGCTGATGTCCGGATCCGCACCCTGCGTGATGCTGCCGGCCATGGAGAAACTGCGCATCCCGGCCAGTCTGGTGATGCCGCGCAACTGGTTCCAGGCGGGACGGGAAATCGATTTGACGCTGGCCGACCGCAGCAAGCAGAAGATCAAGCTGGGCATCAGCGTGGAGCGCGGCGTGGATTACGAGCGCGTCAGTTTCAAAGCCGCCTGATACTGCGCACTCAGTTCTGCACGCGGGCAACGGGGAAGATGATGGAGAAGGTGCTGCCCTGGCCTTCCTCGCTGACGATCCGCAACCGCCCATGGTGACGCATCGCCACATGTTTGACGATGGCAAGCCCCAGACCGGTACCGCCTGTCTCGCGTGAACGGCTGCGGTCCACGCGGTAGAAACGTTCGGCAAGTCTGGCGATATGCTGCTGGGCGATACCGATGCCGCTGTCCTTCACCGCAAATACCGCATGTCCGTCGTGCAGCGACCAGCACACATCGATATTGCCGCCATCCGGCGTGTAGCGAATGGCGTTGCTGACGAGATTGGAGAAAGCGCTGCGCAATTCTTCGCGGCTACCGTTCAGGTTCGCGCCGCAATTTTCCTGCAATTCAATGCGATGCCTGCTGTTGCTCAGCAGTTTTCCGTCACGCACAACTTCATCCAGCAGCGTTCCCACATCCACCGTCTCTTCGCGCAGCCTGTTCTGGTCGTCTTCCAGCCGCGACAAAGTCAGCAGATCATCCACCAGATGCTCCATGCGGCTGGTCTGCTCGCTCATCAGATGCAAAGCGCGCTGTGCCATATCGTTGTCGCGACTGGGCATGTCCTGCAGTGTCTCGACGAAGCCGTTCACCACCGTGAGCGGCGTGCGCAACTCGTGCGAGACGTTGGCCACGAAGTCGCGGCGCATGGTTTCG
>WOYI011047950.1_pt1 | contig 11096 bp, 11 predicted proteins | sample 6423411 | NCBI WGS metagenome assembly WOYI01 (sample SAMN13441803, study PRJNA592873) | oil field metagenome | biome: oil field; feature: oil-well bore; material: oil-contaminated soil; isolation source: oil-contaminated soil from oil-well borehole | place: Germany: Wietze | collected 2016-10-18 ... | reverse complement strand
GTTGGCGTGAATGTTCTCATCCTGCCGTAAGTCATAAGTATTGCGCAAAGAAAAAGCCTCGAAACGCGTGAATTTCGGGGCTGGGTAGGCAGGCGTGTAAATCTCGCTGCCAGACTGCTCTTCTCTTATCCGGACTGTACCGTCGACCCCGGAATTCCACCGGATCCTGCGCGCTGCCGCACTCGTGGGTTATCACCACCGATCGGGAATTGAGGTTCGCACCTCTCACCCTGCCCCGAAGAAGCGTATTTGATTGACCGTATTGTATACCCGCGAGGGGAGTGTGTCAAGCACGAGAGCAGCATGTACCCGAATGCAGGTCTTAATGAAAATGCAATTTTTTACTTGAAATCGCACTCTAAACGAGGTACCCTATTCATTAGAAAATTCCTTTAAATTCCCCCCACAATCACATCAAAATGTCCGGGTCGGGACAAGCTCCTTTGAAAAGGAGGAAAAATGGATAAGACCAATCTCATCGGGGCGATCACCGCGATCGCATTCTTCGTGTCTGCCATCCTGGTATTCGTATTCCGGTTGCTTGGTAAGCCGAGAATCGAATACTGGCTGGGCATCTTCGAGCTCCTGCTGTCCATCCAGTTAATCTATTTATTAATAAAAGCGCCGGCTGAGCAAGCAACCGCCTACCGCTTTACTATATTCAGCTCTGCGCGATCCTGCTCTGGCTGGTCGTGGAATTGTTCCTCGACTTCATTCTGAAGATCGATTTTCGCTACACGCGCTGGATGGTGATCACGTACGTGATGCTGTTCTTCGCCAGCGCAGGGGGATTGCTGGGCATCGCATCAAACGCCGGCAGGCCCTGGTCACTCGTCGCCATCGTCCTGTTCCTTGTGATGGCGGTGTTAACCTTTGTGCAGCGCGCGGTTACGGGGATGTAGAAATCGGAATTAACCCATGAAAAGGTTATTACCAACCTTTTCATGGGTCAGGTCCAGGAATGGCGGGGGAATACCCTAGAAAACGGTCAACAAAATCATCGCCAGCCCGCCGATGATGAGCGTGCAGCCCAGCCCGATGGGCAGGGTCATGCGCAACACCTCGCCCTCGCGACCCTTCATGGCGTTGGTGCTGCCACCCACCGCCAGCTTGGCGGGGGCGATCATGCTGCCCAGCGCACCGCCGGTGGTCTGCGCGGCCAGCAACAGCACGGGGCTGATGCCCAATAACAGCGCCACACCCTTCTGCATCGATCCAAAGAGGATGTTGGAGTTGGTGTTGCTTCCGGTGGCAAAAGCGCCCAAAGCACCGACCAGCGGCGCTACCAGTGGGTAAACGCTGCCGAACGCCAGGCTCAATCCCTGCGCGATCTGCATGGTCATGCCGGTGTGCTCCATCAGCGTGGAGAGCCCGATCATGAAGATGGTGCCGAGCGTGGCAGGCAGCCCGGAACGACCGGTCGCTGTCAACGCCGGCCGCAGGCTGGGGCGGTCTGAACGGGTGAGGCGCGGAAGCAGCAGGATCGCCAGCACGGCGCTGACCAGGATCCAGAAGCCGGGGTGTGTAAAGGGTTTGAAGATGAAGCCCGGCCCAGCCGGGGTGAGCAACCCGCTGTTTGTGATCACTTCTGGGAATTGTGAGATTAACCTGACCGATGCCAGCCACTGGTTGAGGGGTTTGATGATCGAAACGATGAAGATACTGAAGAATAGGATGCCATAGGAAACCAGTCCGCCTTTGAGCTGCGGTGTCACGTTGGCACGCAGCTTCTCACCCGGCGGACGCCTAGCCATGAGCAGACCAACTCCAACGCCCACAATGGACGCGGTGAAGGAACTGAGCGCAATGGTGCCGGTAATGCCGACCAGGTATTGTGTCAGTGCGACGATGAGCGCTAGCAACAGGATGCGCTTCCAGTAATACAGCTGCTTGAGCAGCCAGGCCGAAGACAACCCGGTGAGCAGGACGGACACGCCTAACAGGATCGCGGCGTAAGGGAATACTTCGCTTTCGTTCATGCCGGTGATGTCGGTCATCGTGCGGAAAGCCAGCGCCATGCCTCCCAGGCTGACCGCCCAGCTGTGGCCTACGGCCACCGCCGCCACCGCCCGCACCGGGATCACTCCCAGCAGGATGAGCATGGGCGCCACGATGGCGATGGGCAGCCCGAAGCCGGCCAGGTTCTCCACCAGTGGCGAGAGCATCCACGCCAGCACGACCAGCAGCCAGCCGGGTTCCGGGATCATCTCCTGCAGGGCGTTGGCGATGGCATGCACCCCGCCGGCCTGGTCAACGACGTGATACAACAACAGCGCCGGCCACAGCACGGCCAGCACGTTCATGGTCAGCAGCAGACCTTTGAGTTGTGAGACCCACAAAACGGAAAAATTCAAACCAAAAGCGAGAAAGGCAATGACGATCCCTGCCAGCCAGCCGGCAAAGCCTGCCTGGTGACTGCCACGGCGAAAAAAGAGCATCAACGCAAGCACCAGCAGGATCGGAAGGGAGGCGAGGAAAAAGGCCATCGGAAAATTTTACCCTAACGGATGTATGAGAATTTTTGTCTTCATTACAACCTACTCACTAATCAGACAACCTGATATTTACACTGATTACTAATTACTACGCACTACTCACTTTTTTACTGAACTATTAGAAGATTCGCCAATGAAGCCAGCACTCGCTTGAACCCTACCGACTCGAAGTGCACGTCAACCGTCTCTTCGCCGTCAGAGTCCACCTTGCTTTCGAGCACCAGCCCCTCACCCCAGGTTGCGCTGCACACACGCATGCCGGGCTTGTATTTCGTATCGGGCAGCTCCACTTTGCGGGGTTGCGGTTTTGTCCGCGTGGTGGATACACCGGTGGTCGACCAGCGCATATCGCTGAATAGCGACTCGCGGCGCGAGCTGGTGCGCTTTCCCTGGCTGAGGATTAATCCATCATCAATGTCTGCGAGGAAGCGCGAGGGCTCACTATACTCCCAGCTGCCGTAGTTGGAGCGGCGTTCCGAGCGCACCAGGTAGAGCTGGTTCTTGGCGCGGGTCATGCCCACGTAAAACAGGCGGCGTTCCTCCGCCATTTCCTCGGGGTCGTCGCGGCTGCGGCTGTGCGGAAGCAGACCTTCGTCAAGCCCGAGAATGAACACCTGGCTGAACTCCAGCCCCTTGGCGGCGTGCAGGGTGAGCAGTGTCACCGCGCCCTGCTGAACTTGCGCAGGCTGGTCGCTCTCCGCCGGCAGCATGTCCTGGTCGGAGACCAGCGCCAGGTTCTGCAGGAATTCGGTGAGTCCTTTTTCAATGTAATCGTAAGCCAGCCGGCGCAACTCCTGAACGTTATCCCAACGGTCGTTGCCCTCGTCGGACTGGTCATTGATGTACGGCTCGTAGCCGGTATCGCTGATGATGCGGTCGAACAGATTGATGAGGGAGGTTTGCTCGCGAAGCCCCACCCAGCTGTCCAGCATCCCGCCAAAATCTGCAAGGAGGGTCGCGGCGCGCCCCATCTCCGCCCAGTAGGGAGAATCCTCCCCCTTTCGGCCGAGGTCGAGCAGCACGTCTCCCATGCTGATGCCGGCGCGGAACGCGGTTACTTGCAGCCCGGTGATAGTCTTCGCACCGATGCCGCGCGGGGGCACCCCGATCACACGCAGCAGGCTGACCTCGTCGGCGGGGTTTTCCACCAGGCGCAGGAAGGCGATCATGTCCTTCACCTCGCGCCTGCCGTAGAAGCGCAGCGCCCCCACCAGGCGGTAGGGCAGGCGAGCATGGATCATCGCCTCTTCGATGAGACGGGATTGGGCGTTGGTCCGGTACATCACAGCAAAATCGTTCGGCTTTGCCCGCCCCGTTGACAGGTATTGGGTGATGGTATCCACCACGTAGGCGGCTTCAGCGATATCGTCCACCGCGGTGAATTGCACAAGCTTGCTGCCCGTACCGCGTTCGGTGAACAGGTGCTTGGGGGTGCGGTTGCGGTTGCGGTCGATCACCTGGCGGGCGGCATCGAGCACGTTCTGCGTGGAGCGGTAATTCTGCTCCAGCAGGATCACCTCGCAGCCCTTGAAGTCGGTTTCAAAACGCTGCACGTTGCGGTAATCCGCGCCGCGCCAGCGGTAAATGGACTGGTCCTCATCGCCGACGACAAAGATATTCTTGTGGTACGAGCTGAGTTGTGTCAATAATTCGTACTGTGCCAGGTTGGTGTCCTGGAACTCGTCCACCAGCACGTGCTGAAAGCGCCGTGCGTAACGTTCCGCCACGCCGGGTTGCTCCTGCAGCAGGCGCGCCGCCACCATCAGCAGGTCGTCGAAATCGACGGCGTTGTTGGCGGTAAGCATCTGCTGATAGCGTGTGTAGACGCGCTTGACCACTTCATCGCGGTAAGTGCTGATGGGCATATCGTCCGGCAGCAGCAGGTCGTTCTTGGCTGCGGAGATGGCAGCGTGAATACCCGCGGGGCGGTGGGTCTTGTCATCAATATTGAGTTCACGGAGCGCCCGTTTGATGAGGCTTTCCTGGTCATCGGAATCGAAAATGACGAAATTGGATTTATACGGCAGGTAATTGGACTCGCGGCGTAACAGGCGCGCGCATATGGCATGAAAGGTGCCCAGCCAGATGCCTTCAAGGTCCTGTTGCACCATGTTGACCACACGATTTTCCATCTCACGCGCAGCTTTGTTGGTAAAGGTGACCGCGATAATGTCGTATGGGGGCACCCCGCGTCGTTCCACCAGGTATGCCAGGCGGCGGGTGAGCACGCGCGTCTTACCCGAACCGGGTCCGGCCAGCACCAACACCTGTCCGTCTCCAGCGGTGACCGCGCGGTGCTGCTGCGGATTCAGATCGTCAAGTAGGACGTCGGGCATGGATCAGTCCGTCCCGTCCGCAACATCCAGCCGGAAATCGTAAATGCCGCCGTTCACCGGGTATTCTTTCCTGCAACCGGCGCAGCGGATCAGCGGGGGTGTATCGGCCAGGGGGGTCGCGCAGTTGGGGCAGGCGAAGAACTGCTCTCCGACCGCTTTCACGCCCTCGTTCGACGCGGTGGTCTTGAGGAAGATGCTGGGCGTGAGCTGCCACCAGTCACCGGTCAGCGAAAAGACGCTGTCAAGCCAGACCAGCAGGCGAGTCGGGAGAAGCTTCTTGAGCAGACCCAATCGCAGGTGGCTGACGGTGAGGGTACGGTCAATGTGGAAACCCGCCTCGCCCATCCATTCCATTATCGCGCGCGGGTGAAAGTCGAAATTGAGCGGGATATACTCCACCGCTTCACGGGTGAAGGGCGACCATACCTGTTTACCCAACGCATGGCGCAGGATGGATTTGAGGTTGCGCTTGTTGGCGTATTCGAGAATGAAGGTGGCACCGGGTTCCAGCACCCTGCGCACCTGCGCCAGCGCCAGTTGCGGCTCCGCCATGTGATGCAGCGTGCGGATCATCGTCGCACCGTCGAAAACACCATTGACGAAAGGCAGGCGGTAAATGTCCGCTGCAACATAGCGGTAGCGGGGTGACTCTTCCAACCTGGCTTGCGCCTGCAGCAATTGGGTGGTTGAGTAATCGAGCAGAGTGACCTTCTGATAACCGGCGTAACGCGGGGTATTGCGCCCGGCGCCAGCGCCAAGTTCCAGCAGGTGGCGGCCGAAGACGGGCAACAGGCGCTTGAGCGCCACGGCCTCGCAGCCGTCTTCATAAGCGCGCCCGCCTTTATCCCAGAAACTGGTCTGGTAGTCAGAACCTTCATAGTTGCACACGGGGGGTGTGGGGGTTGTTTGCATAAGTCTCCACTCGAAAAAGGTGCGTCCGGACAGGTTTGCCGGCGGCGCCCAAAGTATCCTTCTTACCGCTGCTTCCTCTCGGACCTGGCGGGGTTCGCAGGGCTCTGCCGCGCCGGTCCCGTCCGGAGCGCGAAATTAAGGATACCCCATCAAAGCTTTGATGTCAACGAAACCGGTCATTTCTGGCATTACGGGATGCACATGAATACTTTCCCGAATTTCTGTATATTTAACCATATTGCTTTTGCTATAATTTCTTTGGCAATCATCTCTGCAAGGCGTCGCAGTGGGATACACCATCCTTGTCTTTCTTCGTTTCCAAAAATTTAATAGGAGGATTCATGGCTGCAAAATCCAGGTTGGCGAGCGTTTTGTTTGTTATTCTGGCGTTCTTTCTCGTTTCGTGTTTTGTGACCGATGCAATATCAGGATTGGGAGGCAGAGGAGCAGCAGATGATAACGGGAAACCCGTTGATGTTTACCGCTCTGAAGCCGGCGGTTACTCGTTCAAACCTCGGGCTGGCTACGAGATGGAGGAGTCGTTTGGCATTACCTCCATGCTTCCACCGGGGGTTGACCCTGAAACCGGACTGATTCTCGCCATGTTCGGCGGGAGCGTTGACGAGGAAAAGGACAATGACACCTTGCTGGAGTCGATGAAAATCTCGATGCCGGAGGGTGAATTTTCCAAGGCAAAGAAGGTCAAGGTGGACGGGAAGCCTGGTTTGCAGGTCGATATTGAAGAAAAAGGAGAGGTGACCGTGCAAGGCAGGATGATCGTTGTGATGGTCTCACCAAACCAGGAATTCGTTTTTCTGGGCGCGGCGCCTGAGGACGAATGGAAATCCACCAGCAAGGATTTCGACAAAATCCTTAAATCGGTCAGGTTCTTTACCCCCGCTGAGATCATCATCGAGGATACGGGGACGGAACCAGAAGGTCTGGTGACAGAGCCTGAGGTGGGAATAGTCGAACCGCCTTCCACGAGCCAGCCGGTTGAACCGATTCGCCAGTGGGCGATCAGCGCGGTTGCCAGTTCGCAGTATGCCGAAGAGGGCTGGTCAGCCAAACAAGCCACCGGTGAGGCCAACGTGGAGGGCTGCGAGGATGATGTGTTCGCCTGGGCATCGCTCAACGCCAACACCGTGGAGTGGATCGAGTTGACTTACGCCACCCCGGTGCTGCCAATGGAGATCACAATCGTACAGAATTACAATCCCGGGCAGGTGGTCGAGGTGACCGGCATTGGCGAGAATGGCACTGAGTATTTGATCTGGGAAGGCGAACCGGAATACGTGGATTACTGCCCCGATTATCACACCATCACATTTGAACCTTACGAAGAGTTTTACATTGACAAAATACGCATCACGATTGACCAATCCGTGCTCGGCATGGGCTGGAACGAGATCGATGCGGTGGAGCTGGTGGGCATGCCGCAGGGCGCACCAGCAGCTGTGGTCCAGCCGGTGGCGCCGGTGGAACCACCCGCCCCCTCCGGAGGGACAGGCAGCACAGAGGATATCCCTGAAGGGAAGGGATTCCTGGCGACCGAGGCGTATCTGAAGTATCTTTCCATCCCGGTCAACACTGTGACTGACCTTGAACCGATCATCGGCCCATTGGTGAGCTCCACCAGCCAGTTAAAACCGCGCGCTGACCACAAGGACACTTATATGTTTGACATCGGCGGCGACATGACGAGTTACACGCGCGTCACCACATCGGGGCTGATCTACTGGAAGGATATTGGGGGGGTCCAGCAAGTGGATATGGGGATCGAGTTCGACAGCTCCACCTACGACACGCTCAAGAAAATGTGCAGCGACGCGGGTTACAAACTACCTTACACCGATATGGCGAATTTTCTGGGTTCGCCGGGTATGGTCACCCGGCACTACCTGGAGGATGACGGCAGGATCAATATCGATTACAAGTGGTACAACAGCAAAGGCGATAGTTTATCTGTTTACACGTATGATGGAATAATCACCGGAACGCCCACCTTCATACCCAAGCAATAAATCTTCTGCTTTTTAAGGATCACGTACGGGCAATTCATGAATTGCCCGTACGATTTAATGCCCGCAGCACCTGCAGGGTGAGCGCGCGGGACGGCGTTTTCTTTTGCCCGAATTCCTGTTCCTTCCACACCTGCCAGGCGGATTCGATAGTGTACCTGCCCTGCGCATCGGCTTTGGCGCGGATGATCTTGCGCATCTCCGCCAGGCGCGGGTCGTCAGCCAGCCACGGGAACTGCGCCAGCACCGATGTGACATGCAGGATGTCATACCAGACCAATGGAAACTTTAGCTTGCAGAAGTCTGTGCCCATGTAGAAGATATAAGGGTGCAGTTGCCGGCGATTCTGCCACAGATTCAGCAGCGCTTCAGCGCCATGCTGGGCAGGTTCGCTGTCTCGCAGGTCAGGCAGTGATGCCAGCAGGCGCAGCATGATGAGGGTGGCGAAGGGGCATGGATCATCCTTGCGCCCGGGTCCGCGGAACCGCCCCATCTCACGGGAAACGGCGCAAGGCCAGCCGTTCTCACGCGCCAGGCTGACCAGGTGATCCACACCTTTCTGCACGCGCGGGTCATCCACCAGCCCGAAATTCACCAGCGCGTAGAGGATGAGCGGCGCGTCGCACAACGCCCAGCCCCAGGTATCCTCGCCGCTTCCCCCAAAATGAGTGGGTGTATTGGAGCGCAACTGAAAGGGACCATCCGGGTCCTGGTGGGCGAGAATATCGTCGATGATGGTATCCATTCCGGGGTCATCGCGGGTGAGACCAATATGTGCAGCGAAGGCCAACTTGTGAAAGAGCTGCCCGGCACTCTTGTGGCTGCTGATGGTGAGCCCCGGCCAGCCTTGTAATTCAGTGATTAGCCTGGTGGTGAATGGGTTTGTGAGCATCGCCTGGCGGGCTTGTGCGACTTCGGGACTGGACAGATTCTGCCCGAGCAGGTGGAGCCGCGTGCCGTACTGCACCCAGGGATTCCCTTCCAATAGCCAGGAAATGACCGGTTCTTTTTGAATGTCCATCAACTGGTGCCTCAGCTTTTCCGCAGGTGTGCGATCAGCCTGATGCCGGTTATGCCGAGGAACGCCACGACCAGGTCGTACAGGATGATCAATCCGAGTACCGTGATCCATGGCCAACCAGAGGGTTCCATTTCGCCGTGCGCCAGACCGGTCCAAACCGCCATCGCCTGACCAAGCAGCAACCCAATCAACCCGAGAACACTTCCCACGATCACCTCAATAAGCATCTTTTTTGACCGGATTGCAGCCCATAAAAGCAGCAGCGCGCCGACCGCTACCACAGGGAATATCTCAGCAGGGATCAGGTAATCCACCATTAAAATGCCGTTATAGACTAAGCTGCCGGTTGTTATCAAGCGGGTCACTGATAAAACGACCATCGCAGCGATCTGGATACCATAACAAAACTGTCGCCGCCAATGCCATCCACCAAGTTATACGTTTCTGCTTATCCATCGTTAACCTCCGTTTGTCAGGTCTGATCCAGCCAGTAGCCCAGCATGTGGCGGGTGCTGATGATTTCATTGGTGTGGTAGCTGTTGTGCGCGATCACACCCTGGATGACGTGCCGGCGGTTGTGACCGCTTTTGGTGAAAGGTTCTTCAAGCAGTTCGTCGTTCCATCCGGCGACCATATCCGCTAGTTCGCCCGCCACCGCTGCCAGCTGCTCCTTATCGGTTGCCCAGTCATCTTTGTTCGCAGGGTCGTCAATCGGTAACCAGTCCTCACCCAGTGTTTCCCGGGGGTCTTCTCCGCGCAGCCGGCACATGATGAACTCCATCCAATACGTCATGTGGCGCACGATCGACCAGGGAGAGTTGAACTTTTCGCCCGGCGACCGTGCTGCCTGCTCCGCACTCAATCCTTCCAGTGCATGGATCGCCGGCAGGAACCAGCCGTTTTCTTCTTTAAGCAAAAAGTCAGTGAGGGCTTCAGCCAGGTGTTCGGCTTCACTCATAAAATCATCTCCTTGAGATGGGTTACGCCATCCCGGCGTTGATGATATCGATCACCAGCGCGGCGATGACAATAAAGCTGGTGATCATGCAAATGATGACCGCAATCGAGCGCTCTTCTTTAAGAATAACTGCGGCCAGGCTGAGCACGAGAGTGACCAGGCAGGAAATGGCGGTGATGTACCCCACCACCCCGGTGAAACCTGTGGGCGGGTAGTTGAGCCTGCCATACAGGATTACAGTGAGCGCGAGCATCAGCAGAAAGAACGCGAAAACCCCCAGGGCGATCCTGCCAGGGCGAGTGTTAGGCCAAACTTGCATGTGTGCCTCCCGGTCAGATGGGATGGTGAAGAAAATCTATTTCATTCTACATCGTTTCGGGAAATGTTCAGCAGGGGCAGTTACATGCCCCTGCACGGAAGTGAATAGTTCGACGTGGATGAATCAACCCAGCAGGGCTTTGAAGGCTTCCAGGACGAGGAAGACCGGCCAGACGATGGCTTTGAGGAACCCCAGCACGCCCATCCAGAAGGTCGATGCAGCACCGATGAAGTAAATGGCCGCTCCGATCAACCCCAGCCCGTAAACCGCGTCGCCCGCTCTGCCATTGTGCACGACCCTTGTTTTCCGGCAATCGCTTTCAGTTGAATCAATATGGATATCCATGGCTGCTCCTTTTTAATATATTCATGGATATATACGCAATTCTGTCCATGGGGTTTCGAAGGGATAGTAGGTGGGGCACGGTGTGCAATGCCCCAATTAAGGTGCTGTGGAAAAGAGTATATACTAAGGATAAATTGGCGTGCTGTTAAATAAATAAAAAGGATTAATTATTATGACTATGCCTGATTTCCAATCCATTCTGCTGCCCTTTTTACAATACGCAGCCGATGGGAAAATCCATAAAATAAGTGAGGCAAGAATTCACTTGGCAAAAGTATTCAACTTGTCTGATCGAGAACTATCAGAGATGATCGAAAGTGGCCAACGTAGATTTGATAATCGTGTTGGTTGGGCAAGAACACATTTGAAGAAGGCCCAATTAATTCAATCACCTCAGCGAGGTCAATTTCAAATTACTCAACGTGGTCTTGATACTCTAAAAGGGAACCCACAAAAAATTGATATGTCCTACTTAAGTCAGTTTCCTAAATATCACGAGTTCAGGACTAAGACTAGTACTGGCCTAAATGTCGGAGCGACTGAAATTGCCTGTGAATTAACTCCTGAGGAAACCATAGAAAACGAATATTTAAAAATTAAAAATGGTTTAACCGATGAGCTACTTGATTATGTGACTCGTAGTTCGCCGGCATTTTTTGAAAAACTGGTTGTTCAATTGTTAGTTGCGA
>WOYI010836850.1_pt1 | contig 11104 bp, 11 predicted proteins | sample 6423411 | NCBI WGS metagenome assembly WOYI01 (sample SAMN13441803, study PRJNA592873) | oil field metagenome | biome: oil field; feature: oil-well bore; material: oil-contaminated soil; isolation source: oil-contaminated soil from oil-well borehole | place: Germany: Wietze | collected 2016-10-18 ... | reverse complement strand
CCTTGTTGAGGACATCTTGCGATCACTTTATGGTGCCGGCTTTCGAAGGATATTGATAATCAACGGGCATGGTGGAAACACGCCGGTCCTCACACATTTGGTTCAGCTGGTCAATGGACTGCCAGATTTACGCTTGCGCTGGTACGCCTGGTGGACAACCGAAACCGTTGAAAAAATTGCAGGAAAATATCATCTCGATACACAGCATGCAAACTGGATGGAAGCTTTTGACTTCACCCAGGTAACGGCAATGCCCAAAAGCATCAAGCCTATTCCCAATGCCGGTGAAGACATCATGGGGAAAACTGCCACCCGTAAAATCTACGGCGACGGCTCCTTTGGCGGCGCTTATCAGGCTGACCCCAGCATAATGCAAGAGATGTTTGATGCCTGTCTGGGAGACATTCTCACTTTGTTAAGATTTGAATAAATATGAAAAATGTTCTTTCTTCATATCCCCCAATATAACCTCATTTATTCAAAAGAAACACAAAGATTATGAAACGAAAATTTCAAATTATCACCTTGATCATAATCCTTTTCTTTTGTGTACTGAGTACTGCTATCTATACAATCATCGATAATAAGCGCTTCAAAATTGTTGAAGAGAGCATTGCTGTGCCTGGATTGCCCGTTTCATTTAATGGATTTAAGATATTGCAAATATCCGATCTTCATGGCAAATATTTCGGTGAAAAACAGGCAGATCTTATTGAAGTAATCAATCAAATTGATTACGACATGATCGCCTTTACTGGTGATATGAGCAACAATCAAAACAGGGATGTTTCTATACAAAGCAACCGGGCAATACTGGACCTCATCGATGGCGTAAAAAACAAGGATGCCATGTTCTGGATAGATGGCAACTGGGGTCCCTTTGCCATGAATACCATTTGTGATATCTTTAGTGGGTCCATAACACCAATTGGGGAGTCTATCCAAGCACGGGGAGTCATCCTACTGACCCACCCAATGTTTCTTACGCGTGATGAGGACCATATCTGGATAACACCAGTTCTTTCAGAACCATCATTCGAATGTTACAAAAACAGATTAGCTGTTCAAAATGCTAATAATAAAAGCATCGAAGAACAGTCATTAGAGCAAGCAATTGCTTTCTATCAAGAGTTTAAAGGCAATGGTGAGATAAAAATTCTCCTTAACCACTACCCTCTCCATACCGACTCTTCAAACCCAGAATCAGACTATTTAATGCACCTTGATTATGATCTTATTCTTTCAGGTCATTATCATGGAGGACAAATCAGATTGCCGCTTATTGGCGCCATTTTTGTTCCATCAAATCAGCTGGGAATCAACAACAGCGGATTGTTTCCAAATCAGAAGGATGTAAAAGGCTTAACTGCTTATGGTCCAATCCCCCAGTACATCAGCGCAGGTTTAGGGTCAAGCAAAATAATCCCGCTGCTCAACTTTCGATTGTTTAACACACCCGAGATCAATTTGATCACATTAACCCAGTCAGAGTTTAGATAAGCACAAACGCGCCTACCAATGCCTGATAAGGATATAATAGTTAAAAAATCTTAACAATAAAATGGAAAGGACAATCATGAATCATAGCCATCACGAAAAGAAAATCGTTGTCACCGACAATGCACCCAGGGCTATTGGGCCGTATTCGGCTGGCGTGTCGACCGGACACCTGGTTTTTACTGCCGGGCAGCTGGGCATGGATCCCAAAACCGGTGATCTGGTCGAAGGCGGCATTCAAGCGCAAACCCGCCAGGCGCTCAATAACCTCAAAGCTGTTCTGGAAGCTGCAGGCTCCAGGCTCGAACTGGTTGTTAAGACCACGGTTTTTCTTAAAGACATCAATGCCTTTAGCCAGATGAACGAGGTTTACGGCACCTTTTTTACCGAGAATTTCCCCGCCCGCTCAGCCATCCAGGTGGCTGCCCTGCCAAAAGGCGCAGATGTTGAGATTGAAGCGGTAGCCCTTCTCCCCGGTGATGGTGAGGAATAACATATTAAACCCGGATAATATGACATAAGGAGAGTCGACAAGAAAATGCCGTAAGCTGGCACCCGGGTGTTTTATGCTTAAAATTACCCAAAGAAACCTTTTTTCGGATTGGAAAAATGACTGCTAAAGTCTCAATTATTGTCCCTTGCTATAACGAGCGCGCCACCATCACATTGCTGCTAGATGCAATTTATGGGCAAAGTTATCCTTTAAACCAAATGGAACTTGTGATTGCGGATGGCGGTTCCGATGACGGCACGCCTGAAGTCATCAATGAATGGCATCAAAACCATCCGGACTTAACAGTCAAGGTCGTTGAAAACCCTAAGCGAATCATCCCCGCCGCCTTGAACACAGCCATTAAAGCATCTACCGGTGAAATCATCCTTCGGTTGGACGCGCATTCAAAACCCCAGCCGGATTATGTCGAAAGATCCGTCGCTGGCTTGGAAAAAGGGCTGGGTGAAAATGTAGGCGGCGTATGGGACATCCAGCCAGGGAGCGATCACTGGATCTCCCGCAGCATTGCTGCAGCGGCTGGGCACCCCATCGGCGTAGGCGGTGCGCGTTATCGCTACACCGATAAGGCAGGGTACGTGGATACGGTTCCCTTTGGGGCTTTCAAACGCAATCTTCTCGACAGAGTCGGCATGTTCGATGAAAGTTTGCTAACCAATGAAGATTACGAGTTCAACACACGCATCCGACAAAGCGGCGGAAAAATCTGGCTTGACCCCGAAATCCGCTCGGACTATTACGCCCGGAAAGATCTGAAAGCACTGGCACGCCAATATTGGCGATACGGCTATTGGAAATGGCACATGCTGCGCCGCTATCCGGACACCCTGCGTCTGCGGCAGGCTTTACCGCCCTTGTTTATCTTAACACTGGTTTTGTTATTACTATTATCTCCCTTTGTCCCCCTGGCATTTAATTACCTGTTGGTCGGTTTAATCAGCATCTATATCCTTATCCTCCTCCTGGTAGGTTTACAGCTTTCAATTAAGCATAAGGATCCGGAACTCATCATTGGGGTTCCCCTGGCAATTGCATGCATGCACTTTGCATGGGGAAGCGGTTTCTTGTGGGGTGTCATTCACCCCCAAAATCAAAATAAAGGTTAAAATAGTGGCAATGGAAAATTCAACCAAACCAAAACGATGGCATTTACGCGCGTCTGAGCGTGTGGCAATCCTGCTGATTGGGGACTTCCTTGCCGCAATAATCGCTTTATTTCTGGCACTTTATTTTTGGGCTGCCGGCGATGCATGGATGGAATTCTCACTGGAATTCATCGTCTCGCGACCGCCCTTCTGGTATTTCCTTTTGCCATTTTTCTGGATCATTTTGCTGCTGGAATTATATGATGTGCAGCGCGCCAGTAATACCCGTGAGACCTTTAAGGGGATCGGTTTAGCCCTATTAATTTATGCGCTCATTTATTTGCTGATTTATTTCAGTTCAGAGCCAAATTCACTGCCTCGCCGCGGCGTTGCGCTTTTCATTATTGCTGCAGCAGTATTTACACTGCTATGGCGATTGGCGTATATCCGCATGTTCACCGCCCCCCACCTCTTGCGTCGGGTCCTGATCATCGGTGCCGGCACTGCCGGTGAAACCATCGCAAACGTGATTTCAAAACAATGGCCGCCGCCTTTCAACACCATCGGATTGATAGATGATGATCCCAAAAAACAAGGTGAAAAGCTTGGCAGCTTATCTGTGATGGGCGACAGCAGTCAATTGATAAGCCTGATCAAACAACATGAAATTACAGATATCATCCTTGCGATCAGCGGGCAGATGAAGGGGCGCATGTTCCAGTCAATTTTAGCTGCCCAGGAAATGGGTGTCACATTAACGCCCATGCCAGAAGTTTACGAAGAGCTCCTCTCAAGGGTACCCATTTTTCTACTCGAAGCAGAATGGATTGTGCGTTCTTTTGTTGAAAAATCGCATACCAGTACCCTGTATCAACTTTCAAAAAGCCTGCTTGATTTTGCAGGCGGCTTGATTGGCACATTGGTCATGGGGGCATTTTTCCCACTCATCAGTCTTGGCATCATTCTCGAAACCGGTTTTCCCATATTTCTTACCCAAAATCGCCTGGGTCGCGGCGGACAACCCTATAAGATCATCAAATTTCGCACCATGGTCCGGGATGCCGAAAAATTCGGTGAAACCCGTATGACCGAAGAAAATGACGAACGGGTGACAAAATTCGGCTGGTTTTTGCGAAAAACCCACCTCGATGAACTGCCCCAGTTCATCAATGTATTGCGAGGTGAAATGAGCCTGGTCGGACCGCGTGCGGAAAGGCCCCAACTGGTCGAACAATTCCAAAAAGAACTGCCTTTTTATCGGGCACGTTTGCTTGTCAAACCTGGTATCACCGGGTGGGCGCAAATCAATTACGGCTATGCTGGCACCGTTGAAGAAACGGCTGTCAAATTAGAATACGATTTATACTACATCGAACATCGCAATCTTTTAATGGACATCTCAATCATCCTGCGGACCATCTGGCAGGTGCTGGGATTCAAAGGTCAATAACCCCTAAGGCAAATCTTCCATGAACTTTTTAGGAAAGAAAATTCGCAATCGCTATTTGTTAATGGGGGATATTTTCCTGAGTGCTGTTTCTGTTTTAGCCAGTTACATGATTCGGCTGGAGCTTGTCGCGATATTCCCCACTTACCAGGTCTCTTTACTGTGGATGCTGGGGATCGCCATTGTCGTCAAACCCCTGGTCTATTATTTCTTTGGTATTTATCGTCGATTGTGGCGCTATGCAAGCATTCGCGAGCTGGTATTAATCCTAGCTTCTGTCACCACCGCCTCTATGATCGTGGGTGGCGCGATGATGGGCTTATATGGCGCGAGGTTATTTATTGGCTTTCCCCGCTCTGTTATCATCATCGATTGGCTGTTGACGCTGATTTTTATCGGTGGGTTTCGCTTCACTTTCCGCTGGATTGCAGAGAGTTCTTCAGCAGCAGCTAACAGTTCTTTGCTTCACTCGCTTCATAGAAAATGGGTTCTGGTCGTCGGTGCCGGCGATGCAGGTGCGATGGTCGTCCGGGAATTGCTAAAAAATCCTCAACTAAACATGAAGCCCATCGGCTTTCTTGATGATGATCCTGAAAAACAGAACAGCAAAATCCACGGCGTTCCGGTTTTAGCCCCAATTGACGATATCGAGCGCGTTTTTAAGACCCGTCATGTTGACGAAGTCATCATCGCTATTCCCAGTGCTTCAGGTGAAGTGCTGCGAAAAATTACAACCAAATGCCGCCAGCGGAACATCCCCTTCCGCACCATGCCAGGACTCTACGAACTAATTGGCGGTGCAGTCAGCGTCAGCCGATTACGTGAGGTGGATATCTCCGACTTACTTCGCCGTGAACCTGTGAAAATGGACATTGAAGCCCTGGGTGAGGTACTCGAAGACAAAGTGATCATGGTCACCGGCGCAGGCGGCTCAATCGGGAGTGAACTTTGCCGTCAAATTGCGAGGCTGCACCCAAAACGCATTCTCCTACTCGGGCACGGTGAAAACAGCATTTTTAGCGTGATCACTTCCCTGAAGGAACGTTATCCACACCTGGACCTGGTACCCCTGATTGCTGATGTGCGTGATTTGCCCCGGCTAACCGTCCTTTTTGATCGCTGGCAGCCGCAAGTTGTCTTTCACACAGCAGCGCATAAACACGTCCCACTGATGGAAAGCAATATCGAAGAAGCGGTCACCAATAACATCCTTGGCACGGATAACATTGTAAAATCCTCGCTGGAACATGAAGTTCAGCGCCTGGTGATGATCTCCACCGACAAAGCGATTCGACCGGTGAACATCATGGGCGCGACAAAACGCATTGCTGAAATGCTTGTCCTGGATGCCGCCCATCAATTCGAGCGCGCTTTCACGGTTGTACGGTTTGGCAACGTTCTTGGCAGCCGCGGCAGTGTGGTTCCCCGCTTTAAGCGACAAATTGAAGCAGGTGGACCGGTCACGGTGACCCACCCTGAAATGAAACGCTATTTTATGACCATCCCTGAGGCTGTCCATCTGGTTTTGCAGGCATCGACCCTGAGCAAAGGCGGAGAAAATTATATCCTCGACATGGGTCAGCCAGTTAAGATTCTTGACCTGGCAGAGGATTTGATTCGCCTTTCAGGGCTTGAACCTGGCAAAGATATCGAGATCATCTTCTCCGGCATCCGACCGGGTGAAAAACTCAGCGAAGATTTATGGGATAAGGGCTTTGCCTATTCACCAACAGCACATCCGGATATTCACCAGGTGGATACAGAAGAAGTGCTATCCTCAGAAGAATTAAGAGACCTGGTTGATACATTAATCGCTTATGCACGGGAGGGTAAGCCAGAAAAGATCCGTGAACTGCTGAGTGAGAGCATCCCTGGCGCGTCCATCCTGCAGCAAGAAACTGACCTCGATATGGTAGAATGACGTCTCATGCGTCAATAAAGGGGAAAAACCATAATATGACCTACCAGTCACATTATGAATTGTAAGGAGAATATGGATTTATTATCACCCCAAGCCTGGGATCAATTTATCAACGAGCATCCAGAAGCGCACATCCTTCAAACCTCCCCCTGGGGGTCGTTAAAATCTGCCTTTGGCTGGACGCCACGTTTTTTCCGCGAGGGAAACATTGGCGCCATGGTGCTTTTCAGAAAACTGCCATTAGGACTGAGCATTGCCTATATCCCACGCGGGCCGGTGGGAGAAGGCGATTGGGAAAAACTCTGGATAGGTCTGGATGGATACTGCCAAAAAGAAAATGCTGTTTTTCTGAGGGTTGAGCCAAACATATGGGAACCTGTCGATAAGGCTTTGATGAATCGTCAATTGCCAGGATTTATTAGAACAGAGCAAACCATTCAACCGCCGAGAACAATTATGATCGACATTGATTCATCAGAAGATGATCTGTTGATGGCGATGAAGTCAAAAACACGCTATAACATCCGCCTGGCAGAACGAAAAGATGTGGTTGTTAGCCCCAGTGATGATGTAGAAACCTTCCACAAGATGATGCTAACCACCGGCAGCCGGGATGAATTTGGCATTCACAGCCTGGAATACTATCAACGCGCTTATGAGGTCTTTTCTAAAAACGACGCCTGTGTATTATTAATTGCAAGATTTCAAGAGAAACCGCTTGCTGGTCTGATGGCTTTCGCGCAGGGTGAAACAGCCTGGTATTTCTACGGCGCATCCAATAATCAAGAACGCAATCGCATGCCCACCTATTTATTACAGTGGGAAGCAATGCGCTGGGCGAAGACAAAAGGCTGCAAACAATACGACTTGTGGGGGGTACCGGATTACCCTGAAGAAAAGCTCGAAGAACAATTTGTTGAGCGCTCAGAAGGTCTATGGGGCGTTTACCGATTCAAACGCGGATTTGGCGGCGAGATCCGACGCACCATTGGCACCTGGGATCGAGTTTATCGACCGGGTTTATACAAACTTTATCAATTGTGGGCAAGATATCGCCCGACATCCGCTGCCTGATTTAGAGGAGGCACTTTTTTGGAATTACTTGATGTCAAATCTTCAGGAGACTGGAACGAAAAAATCGAAAACCTGCCCGGGGCACATGCCCTGCAGACCTGGCAGTGGGGGCAGGTAAAATCTCGTTTTGGCTGGCAGCCGCATCATCTCCTTTGGCAAAATGAAAACGCCGAAGTCGTCGCAGCAGCCCTGGTCTTGCAGCGAAGGATCGACCCGGCTGGTTTACCTGCAGGAATCAGCGTGTTATATGCACCTCGCGGTCCCTTGCTGGATTGGTCCGATACTGCACTGGTCAAGAATGTGCTTGATGATTTACAGGACTTTGCTGAAAAGAAAAAGGCAATATTCTTAAAGATTGACCCGGATTTACCTCTCGGTTACGGCATTCCCGGGGATAAAAGTGAGGAAACCAAACCCGTGGGTAATTCTGTGAAGCAGGATTTAGAAGCGCGCGGATGGCTTTTCTCAGATGAACAAATTCAATTCAAAAATACTGTGGTGGTTGACCTGACGGGCGATCCGGACACAATGCTGATGCGGATGAAATCCAAAACCCGCTACAACATCCGCCTGGCTGAACGCCGCGGTGTGAGCGTGCACACAGGCGGCATCGCCGACATTGATTTACTTTACAAGATGTATGCGCACACCGCAGTTCGCGATGATTTTCTTATCCGCGGTAAAGATTATTACAGGGCAGTGTGGGAACGTTTTTTCACAGACGGCTTGGCTGCGCCATTAATTGCAGAAGTGGAGGATTCTCCCGTCGGAGCGGTTGTCATCTTCCGTTTTGGGGGCAGGTCCTGGTACATCCACGGCATGTCCCTGGATGAACATCGTGAGAAAATGTTCAATTACCGATTGCAGTGGGAAGCCATGCTGCATTCAAAGCGGGCTGGTTGTTACGAATACGACATGTGGGGCGCCCCGGATACCTTTGATGAAAGCGATCCCCTTTGGGGGGTTTATCGCTTCAAAGATGGCTTCGGCGGGCAGGTCCTCCGAACCCTGGGCGCATGGGATTATCCCGTACGACCTATTTTATATCCTTTGTACACTCGAATTCTCCCTCGCATTCTCGAATGGATGCGCCAGCGCGGGAAAAAAGATACAAAAAGGAGTTTAAGCGCATGAAACCACGCATTGAATTTGCACACTTACCAACAAAAATTGAAGCCTTACCAAGATTATCAGCAGCCTTGCAAGGACCAAGGCTGTTTGTCAAACGGGATGACCAGACCGGCCTTGCCTTTGGCGGCAATAAAACGCGCAAATTGGAATACCTGCTGGCAGAAGCACGAAACCAGGAGGCTGATCTCTTGATCACTGCTGGCGCTGTGCAATCAAATCACTGTCGGCAAACTGTGGCAGCCGCTTCACGCTTCGGGTTTGGCTGCATCCTGGTCTTATTTGGCGAGCCGCCTGACCCCCCTGACGGCAATCACCTTTTGCATTACTTGCTCGGGGCTGACATCGTTTTCACAGAACGCGGAAATGTAAAGGACAAACTTGAAGAAGTGTTTCAAAAGGCGCTCAAGGATGGGGGAAAACCCTATTTAATCCCTTATGGCGGCTCCAACCCCACGGGCGCAATGGGATATGTCAACGCCATGCTTGAACTCGCCCAGCAGGATCCGACACCAGATTGGATCGTCTTCCCAAGCTCTTCAGGTGGCACGCAAGCCGGGATGATGGTTGGCGGGCGCATCAGCGGGTACTCGGGTAAGATTTTGGGGATCAGTGTGGACGAGCCCGCCAATGCGCTTAAAGCCAATGTGGCAAAATTGGCGACGGATACAGCCGCATCCCTCGGCAAGGATTGGACATTTACTGAGGATGAGGTGCTGGTAAATGATGACTATATTGGTGGGGGTTACGCTGTGATGGGTGAACTGGAAATTGAAGCGATCAGGTTGTTTGCGCAAAAAGAAGCCTTGCTTCTGGATCCGGTTTATACCGGCAGGGCTGCAGCGGGTCTGATAGACCTGATCCGCATGGGATTCTTCGACACATCCGATACAGTGCTGTTCTGGCACACCGGCGGCGGCCCAGCTTTGTTCGCAAGCAAATACCAGGGAAGATTGGTGTAAGTTACAAAAGTAGGGGCTCGGCACGCCGAGCCCCTACTTTTATATATGCTCATCTTATCAAACTAAAAAGTGAGCTACAACCCAGCCGCATCCCGCAGCAGATCGGCTTTATCCGTTTTTTCCCAGGTCAAATCCAGGTCGTCGCGACCGAAATGCCCATAGGCAGCCAATTGCTGATAGATCGGTCGGCGTAATTTCAGGTCACGGATGATCGCACCCGGTCGCAGGTCAAAATGCTCCTCAATCAATCGAGCAATCTTGCTGTCATCAACTTTACCTGTGCCAAAAGTCTCAACATTGATCGAAAGCGGGTGTGCCACACCAATCGCGTAAGCAACCTGGACCTCGCAGCGGTCTGCCAGGCCTGCAGCGACCACGTTCTTTGCTACCCAGCGAGCAGCATAAGCACCAGAGCGATCCACCTTCGTCGGATCTTTCCCGCTGAAGGCACCACCTCCGTGACGCCCCATCCCGCCGTAAGTATCCACGATAATCTTCCGCCCTGTCAGGCCGGCATCGCCCATGGGTCCGCCGGTGACAAAACGCCCGGTCGGGTTCACATACACAATCAAATCATCATCGATCAATTCCTTGGGGAGTGTTGGCTTGATGATCTCTTCAATCACGCCTTCACGGATTTGTTGATTGGTAACATCCGGGCTGTGCTGGGTGCTGATCAGCACCGTATGGATGCGCTTGGGAACGCCGTATTCGTATTCTACAGTCACCTGGCTCTTCCCATCCGGCCAAAGGAAATCCAAATCATTCGCTCGGCGAGCTTCCGCCAGACGGCGGGTAAGTTTGTGCGCGTAATAAATCGGCATGGGCATCAAAACATCGGTTTCTTTGCAGGCATAACCAAACATCATGCCCTGGTCGCCGGCACCAATGGCTTCAATCTCATCGCCGTTATCCATCGTGCCTTCTTTTGCTTCCATGGCTTTATTCACACCAAGGGCAATATCCGGTGATTGGTTGGCTAACGCAACCATTACACCGCAGGTTGCACCATCAAAGCCTTTCTTTGCCCGATCATAGCCAACCCCGATGACCACCTCACGCACCAACTTATCAAAATCAGCAAAGCCTGTGGTCGTGATTTCGCCTAAAGCCATGATGAAACCAGTCTTGGTGGCGCATTCACAAGCAACCCGTGAATAGGGGTCCTGTCGTATCAACTCATCCAAAACAGCATCGCTTACCTGGTCACAGAGTTTGTCCGGGTGACCTTCTGTAACCGATTCCGAGGTGAACAGGTATTTCGGTAACGTCATAAATGTTAATGTCATTGTGAGAACCTCCATGTCTCATTAAAGTTTAGCGCCCCTTCGGTTTCATGCGAGAGGGGCGTAAATGAGCATTGGCTTCCCTCTCATCTTCCAGAATTCGCTCTGCCGGATTTGGCACCATAAAAGGGGTACTTTTTGGTTGCCGAGGTTTCATAGGGCCGGTCCCTCCACCTCTCTGGATAAGAGTGCC
>WOYI010607931.1_pt2 | contig 11106 bp, 9 predicted proteins | sample 6423411 | NCBI WGS metagenome assembly WOYI01 (sample SAMN13441803, study PRJNA592873) | oil field metagenome | biome: oil field; feature: oil-well bore; material: oil-contaminated soil; isolation source: oil-contaminated soil from oil-well borehole | place: Germany: Wietze | collected 2016-10-18 ... | reverse complement strand
TCTTGAGCTCACCAATACGCATCACTTCGACTTCGCTCTTTCTCAGCTTCTCCAGAACTATAGAGAGATCTTCACTCTCTATATCAAACACGACCTTCACAACTATCCTTCCATTTATGACATTGCTTCTCTCATGAACTATGCCAACAATATTTCCGCCAACCTCAGCGATGGGTGTAAGGGCTCTTAACAGCTGACCGGGAACGTCATTAAGCTGGAGATCCGCATTGATCCTGATGCTCATACTCTAAAAGCTCTTCATAACTCTTTATGCTTTTTGGTTGAGCGCTTACCCTCATCACAGAATCAGGATCCTTGAGAAGGTGCCCTGTAGTAACACACACAATGCGCTCACTCTTTCCTATAGACCCTTCAGCCAAAAGCTTTTTCACCCCGGCAAAACTGGCAGCAGATGCAGGCTCTACACCTATGCCCTCCATAACCGCAAGATCTCTCTGCGCTTCAAGTATCTCCTCATCACTCACGGCAATAGCAGAGCCATCAGACTCCTTTATAGCAGTAAGAGCCTTCTTTGCGTTCACAGGATTTCCTATCCTTATGGCTGTTGCCACAGTTTCAGGGTTATCAAAAGCTCTGAAAATACCGCTCTCGTAAGCCCGCACAACAGGCATAGCGCCTTTAGCCTGAACCCCTATCATTCTCGGCATGTTATCCATAAGCCCTTCCTCTAAGAACTCTTTAAACCCCTTATATATGGCCCATATGTTCGCGGCATTGCCCACAGGCACAAAGACCCTATCTATTCCTTTAATAGCCTCTGCTATCTCAAAGCCTATTGTTTTCTGTCCCTCTGGACGAAAAGGATTCAGAGAGTTGAGCATGTAAGCATAGCCCTCATCAGCATAGCGCTCAACAATACGCATAGCATCATCAAAGCTTCCATCGATCTCAAAGACCTCTGCCCCATAAAATAGAGATTGAGCGAGTTTGCCCATCGCTATCTTACCTTTCGGTAGTACAACAAGCGCGCGCATGCCCGCCTTTGCTGCATAAGCGGCCATGGATGCTGAGGTATTGCCAGTAGAAGCACACACAACCCTCTTTTTCCCGAGCTCAAAGGCTCTGCTGATGCCAACGGTCATGCCTCTGTCTTTAAAAGAACCTGTGGGGTTCGCGCCCTCAAACTTCACGTGCATCTCTACTCCAAAGCGCTCTGAAAGCCTGTCGCATCTATATAACGGGGTCCCCCCCTCCTGCAGCGAGATCCTCTTTTTAAAATCTGGCAGGAAGCTTGAATATCTCCACACTCCTTTACCCTTCAGCTCTACGCTTCTTTTTCCTTCATAAACGACATCCAGCAAACCACCGCAAGAGCATCTGTAAGCTTCCTCATACTCTCTTCCGCACTCCATGCATTTCAGCCTGATATCCATTATATCACAGCTCCTTCGCTGATCTCCATAGCTCCTCTACCCACAGAACAGATAAAGCCCTCGCTGTCTATTCCATTTTCCAGGAAAGCTTCCGTTATTGCCTTTGAGATCTCCTTGCCCCTGTGCTCTCTCTTATCAAAAAGAGCGATAACGCTCGGCCCAGATCCGCTGAGCGATAAACCGGATGCACCTGCGCCTATAGCAACCTTTCTTATATCGCTAAGCCATGGCATCAAAGGCTCCCTGGCCTTCTCAAAGATCGCATCAACCATAGCTCTGCCCATCAGAGCTATATCCTCTCTAATAAAGCCAGCAACAAATGCGCTTGCATTTCCTGCATTTCTAACAACATCCTTCACAGGAGCGCTCTCGGGCAATATCGCCCTTGCCTCCTTTGTGCTGACCTCAACCTCTGGCAAAACAACCACTATGCCCATAGATGAGAAAGCTTCCAACCGCACTATGTCTAAAGGGCTATAAGATCTTATGATGGTAAAGCCTCCCAAAAGGGCCGGAGCAACATTATCCAGATGGGCACTCATTGATGAAACTCTTTCACCCTCGCCAGCGCAGAGCAGGATATCTTCGTAGCTCAAGCCCCCGAGAAGCTTTGAGGCTGCAAGCGCTCCACCAACAGATGATGCTGCAGAAGAACCCAGGCCACTCTTAGGTCTTATGCACTTTCTCATCCACATCTTTGCCCCATGCGCATAGCCCTTCATCTCAAAAACCTTTGATGCCGCGACAGCTGCACAATTCTCTGATGGCTCTTCGGGCACATCATAGCCCTCTACGCCAAGGATCTCTATGCTTTTCCCTGTGGTAAGCTCCATGTAAACTTCATCATAAAGACAATCTAAAGCCAGGCCAAAGACGTCAAAACCCGCACCGAGGTTTGCTGAAGTTGCTGGTACCCTGACTTTAACCTTAGAGTTAGTATCAGTTGTGTTCATCATCGCTATCCATTATAACATACCTTCTCGGGTATGGTATCTCTATGCCCTCTTTCCTGAAGCGCTCCAGTATAGCCTTTCTAAGATCGCATGAGAGCTGGAAAGCATCACCCTGCGTAGTAGCCATAACTATTAACCTTAACTGCACACCAGAGTCTTTGAAATTCGTCATATGCACCTTCGGCTCCATAAGGTCCAGCCTGCAGAGTGGGTGTTTCCTTGCCTCCTCCTTCATAAGCTCGTATGCTTTGTCCATATCGCTCTCATACGCAACATCCACAAATATTGGAGCTATCATTGTAGCATCCTTTATGGTATAGTTTATCAAAGGCTCCTTATCTATAATGCTATTCGGCACGATTATCCTTCTATTATCCCATGTCCTAAGCACGGTGTGCATTAGATTTATATCCTCAACGAAGGCGAAATCGTTGTGATAGAGCATAGCATCGCCCAATCTGTAAGGCCTTGAGAACATTATAGATATGCCTGAGAAGATGTTGCCTAACACACCTTGAGCTGCGAGACCAACAACTATGCCTGCAAAACCAGCACCTGCTATTATCGCTGTTACAGCGCCACCAAGTCCAAATATCCCAACGATTACCAGCAGTGCCAAGAGAATGACCAGAGCTATAACTATCTGCTCTATCACCCTGACAACGGTTTTCTGGTCTGGCGTTCTTGCTTTAAGATAGTTCTCGAAAAATATTCTAAATATAGTCACAATAAGGAATGTGACTATCAAAACAACTATTGTTAAAAAGAGATCACGCGGGAATATACCAAAGAAGTAATCAACAGCGCTTCTAAAAGGCTCCATCTCCAAAAAGATCCATAGGGTAATAGAGAGATATATAAAAGCAAGTATCAATCTCTCCCCTACTGTAATAGAGTGCTCGCTGAACCACTTAGACATATACGCTTTAACATACTTTCTGAATAACCACCTTATAACGAAAGTTGCCACAACGGCGAGTATTATTCCGGAGACAAGAGTGCCCCAGAATTGAGGGGTGAGAAACGATGTTTGCTCTGTTATCTGATCAGGCAACTCTTCGAGCATAGCTCTTATTATCTTCGTTATTTAAGCATTTTTCTAAAATTTTCTACCGCTTTTCTAGCCAGGGAAAGATCTTATGTCGCTGCTCTCAAAACCACATCACAGAGCTCGTTATCGACCCTGAGATCCTCACTTGTTTTGTCTGTTGCCCTTCTGTGTTTCTCATCTACCTCAGAATCGAAATGATCCACTTTTTCTCCTTATCATTTAAAAGGGGCGTGTTCTCATTATATCATCTCAGAGCATCTCCAAGATCCACATCAAACTTTACATAAAACTTTTTTATCGTCAGGAGTTCAGAACCGCCCAGAGAAGGAAGAGCAAGGAGTTTGGGGGGAATCCTAAAGAATAAAGGGCTGCGGTGAGACCTACCGCTCCTGGTAGCTTTACTCCCTCCACATTTCTTGAGCAACCGAGATGTCAGAAGACAAAATTATTAAAGCACCAAAAAGAAAAGGGTTGTGGACTCTCTGGTTTCAAGGCTTAAAAGATACGGTTACATAAGAAGCGCAGCTGTTGAGAAAGCAATGCTCAAAGTGGATAGAGCACTTTTCGTGCCAGAGGGCGCAAAGACATATGCTTATAACGATCACCCTCTCGAGATAGGTTACGGACAGACGATAAGCGCTCCACACATGGTTGCTATAATGCTCGAGCTACTGGAGATTGGGGAAAAAGATAGGGTTCTTGAGATAGGAACAGGGAGTGGCTACAATGCAGCACTTATGGCCACGATGGCAAAAGAGGTCTATACAGTTGAAAGCATACCTGAACTTGCTGAGATCGCAAAGAAAAACCTCAGCGATTTTAAAAACGTTAATGTTATTGTGGGAGATGGCTCACTTGGCTATGAGGAAAAAGCACCATATGATACCATATGCGTCACATGCGCCGCCCCGGCACTGCCAGAGACTCTAAAAACACAGGTTAAGGAAGGGGGAAGAATAGTTATACCTGTAGGCTCACTCTACATTCAAACGCTCTACAGGTTCATAAAGCGAAAGAGCTCTTTTGAGAAGAGCGCTCATGGAGAAGTTGTGTTTGTTCCCATGCGCGGTAAATATGGGTTTTAGCTTCATTCTACCGTAGGTAAGGTTTACCATCAGCCTCTGGCATTCTTACCCTTTTCACAGCCACGACAAGGACAATTATCGTCAGGATGTATGGAAGCGCCTGTATGGCCTGAGATGGTATCGTATAACCCATCGTCTGGATCACTGTCTGAATGGAGTCAGAAAAGCCAAAGAGTAATGATGCCCCAAGAGCCCCAAATGGCGTCCAGTTGCCAAATATCATTGCTGCAAGAGCGATGAAGCCTCTGCCAGCAACCATATTCTTTGTAAAACCTCCTCCCTGCTCAAGGGCAAGGTACGCCCCGCCAAGAGCTGCGAGCGCTCCGCTGAGCACTACACCCAGGTATCGCATAGTGCTAACATTTATGCCCAGAGAATCTGCGCTTGCCGGATTCTCCCCTACAGATCTGAGCCTTAAACCCAGGACAGTATGGAATAGGAGAAAATGGGAAACAGGAATCAAAGCTATAGCAACGTAAACTAAAGGAGTCAAACCAGCCAGGAGGGGTGCAGAATTCAAAGCCCTTATATCTGTCATCCCCATGAGCGCTTCAGGTATGAATGCTGTTATTCCCATTCCAAAGAGGTTTATGGCAACCCCGCTTACAATCTGATTGGCCTTGAATGTTATAGTTGCCATACCATGCAGCGCTGCAACAGCCATGCCCGCAACAACAGCAAGAAGGATGCCAGGTAAAAGACCGAAAGCGTTTGATGCTATAACGGATACAAATGCGCCTACGAGCATTATGCCTTCTAAACCTATGTTAACAACACCGGAGCGCTCAGAGTAGACCGCCCCTAAAGAAGCAAATATAAGGGGCGTTGAGCGCCTCAGCGTTGATAAAATTATGATTGAAATGTCAATCATTTTTACCTCCAAGAATGACAGAGAATACAACCATTGAGAATATTATTATGCCCTCTAAAAAGAGGTAAAAAGAGCTTGGCACTCCGAGCTCGAACTGCGCTGTCAGACCGCCTGAATATAGGATAGCCAGCAGAAGTGACGAAAGCAAAACCATTACCGGATTGTTGTTAGCAAGGAGCGCTGCTGTGATTGCATCAAAACCGACATTGGTGCCCACCAAAACATCGCTTATCGCACGGTATTGATATGCAAAGAGATAGTTAAAATAGGACAGAGCTGCTATTGCGCCACTCAAACACATGGTAAGAGTTATGATCCTGTTTACTCTTATCCCCGAGTGAGCTGAAGCTAACTGGTTAAAGCCGACGGCTCTGAGCTCATAACCCATCCTGCTCCTCCATAGGAATATATAAGAGAGCACTGCCATAAGAATTGCAACGAACACCATAGGATCAGTACCAAGTGTGTTTCCAATGCGCGGAAACAGTAAGCTTTCAGGTAAAGGAGCGCTCTGCGCTATCCAGCTTCCAGGATCCTTCATGGGATATGTCAGAGCATAGCTCACCGCGCTGATAGCAATATAGTTCATCATTATTGTAACAACAACCTCATTCGTGCCCCTCTTTGCCTTTAAAACCCCAGGAATAAAACCCCAGAAAGCTCCTGCACAGAGGGCAGCAAAAACAACCGTAGGCATGAGAATAGCCCCGGGCACTCCAGAGAAACGGAGTGAGAAATAGGTTGCGGCTAAAGCTCCCATCATTAACTGCCCGTTGGCACCTATATTGAAAAGACCACAATGAAAAGCTATGGCTACTGCAAGCGCAGAGAATATGAGGGATGTAGCCCAGAATAGGGTGAAGCCCCAGTCTTCAAAAGCACCTCTGAATATTGAAATATAGGCATCCAGAGGATTTTTTCCTATCAGGGCAACAATAATACCCCCAATAATAAAGGCTATCGCTAATGACACTATGGGCGCTGCGGCTCTTTTAGCCTCCTCTCTATCAAGCTCAGGCATATTCACCTTTACCTCCGAGCATAGCAGAACCTATGTCCTCAACCTTATCTTTTTTATCAAATTCCCCCACAATTCTGCCCTCATAAATGACAGCTATCCTGTCACTGAGCTCCATTATCTCATCCAGATCACTCGATATCAGAAGCACACTACCCTTGCTCTTTGCCTCAAGAAGCTTATTATGAACAAAGAGCGCTGCACCAACATCTAATCCTCTGGTGGGCTGGTTTGCTATGAGAACCTTTGGATTCTTCCTCAACTCTCTCGCAATAACAACCTTCTGTTGATTGCCTCCGGAGAGGTTCTTCATTTTTACTTCTAAATCCCTTGGCCTTATATCATATTCATCCATGAGCTTCGCTGTTTCGTTCATTATCTCATTCTTCTGCAGCAGACCGGCGCGTGAAAACTCAGTCTGATATCCTAAAATTAAATTCTCATAGACTGTGAACTCATCTATCATACCACTGGATAGTCTATCCTCAGGTATGTGAGCTATTCCTTTCGATCTCAAAAGCCATGGGGGAGTCCCTGTAAGCTCATGCCCAAAGAGCATTATTCTACCATTTACAGCTCTTCTCAAACCGCAGAGCGCTTCAACAAGCTCTGTCTGTCCATTTCCCTCAACACCAGCAATGCCAAGAAGCTCATTCTCTTTGAGGACTAAATTTAGACCTTTAAGAACCTCATTTCCCCTCTCTCCCAGCACAACAAGATTCTCCACCACCAGAGCTTCTGTATTTTTTGGCTCTACTCTCTGCTCACCTCTAACCCTGAGCTCTTTCCCTATTATGAGCTCACTTAATTCCTGAGGAGTTACTTCTGCAACGCTCATTGTTGCAATGCTCCTCCCACCTCTCATAACAGTTATGGTGTCTGCAACCCTGAATACCTCCTTGAGCTTATGGGTTATAAAGATTATTGTTTTTCCGCTAGCCTTCATTCTCTCAATCGTAGCGTAGAGAGACTCTATCTCCTGAGGCGTTAGAACGGCTGTCGGCTCATCAAGTATGATGATGTCTGCCTTTCTGTAAAGAACCTTAAGCAGCTCTACCCTCTGCTGCTCTCCCACGGAGAGCTCTTCTATCCTTGCTTCCGGATCCACTGACAGATCAAAAGATCTTGATAGTTCTGCTATCAACTTATTGCCTTTTTCTCTGCTTATGTAAAATTTGGAGCCCTCCTGTCCAAGAATGATGTTTTCAGCAACTGTAAATCTCTTTATCAGAGCGAAATGCTGCTGAACCATTCCTATGCCTAATGCTATAGCATCTTTAGGGCTTTCAATGCGTGCCTCTTTACCCCTCACATAAATAGTTCCACTATCCGGCTTATGAAGACCATAGAGTATGCGCATCAGGGTCGTCTTTCCCGCTCCATTTTCACCAACAATTGCATGAACCTCTCCAGCTTTAACAGCGAATGAGACTTTATCATTTGCCAGAGTGCTACCAAACCTCTTGCATATGCTTTGAAACTCTATAGCATTACCATTAATGCTGGTGCTGGTTATACCATTATCATTGACAGTCATAGCTCTTTCATACTCTTTGGAACCTTTATCTCTCCTTTAACAATCTTCTCAATAATTTCATTCGCTTTCTTTACTGTCTCCTCATCGAGATTTGCCCTATTATAATCATCAATTGCAAAATCTAAAGCTCTATAGGTCTCATTTCCAATCTTCACAAAATCCTTAAGACCATACTCTCTAACACCACCCTCAAGCCTGTTGTTTACAAGATCCTCTATCACAAGGTAGACCGCAACATCAACCCTCTTCAACATGCTCGTTAGAGACCAGTTTTTACCCGCTGCACTATCATAGCCTAAGTAGTTCTGGTTACTGTCGACACCAATAACATAAAAACCTCTCTCTATTGCGGCCCTGAACACACCATTTCCAGTGTTGCCTGCTGCATGATAGATTATATCACAGCCCTGGGAATTTAGTTGAACCGCAAGTTCATAACCCCTGGCAGGATCTGCGAAAGCTACAGGGCTATCGCCCGCATAAACGCGCAGCACTGTGCACTCTGGATTTGCATACTTTACTCCCGCTGTATAACCTGCCTCAAATTTCTCTATGAGCGGACCAGTCATTCCACCAACGAAACCTACCTTATTTGTCTGCGTTTTCATTCCCGCTATTGCGCCGACAATAAAGGAGCCTTCATGCTCTCTAAACGTAAGAGCGACAACATTTGGGGGCAATTCTCCAGCGCTCCCTACATCCATATCAACACATGCGAATTTTACATCAGGAAAATCCCTGGCTGCAGCGACTACCGGCTGCGTGAAAAGAAAACCAACACCTATGACAAGGTCTTTACCACTTCTTGCCATCCTGCGGAGTAAATTTTCTCTGTCTGCACCCCCAGGCCCAGGCTCAGCATAACTGACATCAACCTCAAGTCTCTGTGAAGCCCACTCTAAACCTCTATATGCTGCATCGTTGAAGCTCTTATCCCCCCTGCCGCCGACATCAAAAACAAGACCTATTGAGTATTTCTTCTGTGCATCAACAACAGCGCAAACAGAAAGCAAGAGCACAACGGCCAGAAAAATAGAGCCACATTTCATAATCTTGTATTTTAATACCCGTATTTATAGATTTTCATCACCGGATATCCCTTATTTTACATGATGGAAGAGATGACATGCCCAAAGGAGATCACAGCTAAAGCACTCTATGGGAAATACCTCTCAGCAAGATAAGGGATTATGCCTATCAGCATGAAGGTTACTACCTCCATGAGGCACATTTTACCGGGTAAAGAAGCATGCAACTTCAGAATTTGAATGTGAAAGGTAAAGACTACTATAGATTCCATCGATAGCTGAACAAAGCACGCTACAGCTTTGGAACACAGAACTAGATAAGTGCGTAAAAAAGAGCTCAAGATATGGATTTGCAAACTTGTCAGAGCTCATCAAACCATCTGAAAAACTCCTGCAGCTGGATTGAATAGTGGGCAGGAGAGACAAAGGTGCTCATTAATTTTTTTCTTTCACGCATACCCGGTTCTCCAATTTTCTTTTTGCTCATCCGGGAAGCTCGTATGCATTATAAGGGGCTACAGAGATTTCGTTGTTTGCTCCCACTTCACCATAAAGGTAATGATTCACAGAAGATTTCCCAAGTGAATCTACATTAACCAGCATACAGTCTTCATAATAACTTATGCCATAGTCATGTGTATGACCATAAATGTAAACGCTTGGATATTGCAAAAGGATAGATTTAAACTCTTCACCCCCGTATTCTAACTCCTCAAGAGGATGGTGTCCAAAGAAGAATATCATGTCAGCGCTCTTATCTATAGCGCGGTTTATCCATCCTAGCTCGCTTTGATCTAAGCCTGCATTGTCCATGGGCCATGGCCTTCCATCATTTCCAGCTGTGCATACACCAATAAACTGATACTTTTTCCCCTCATCCTCTAAGAACCATGCGTGCTGTGTGCTTCCTGTTACACTACCCTGAATGGAGTTTTTAAGATAATAGGAAAAGTCTCTATCACTGTAGTGATCATGGTTTCCCGGAATATCATAATAGTTATTGTAGCTAACGCTAGAGTCATCAACTATACTCCTGTATTCATCCCACTCCTTTTGGTATGGACCTCCTATTGCCATGAGACCTCCATTTGTCGAATCTGTGATGTCTCCAGTAACAACTATGAATGCGGGCTTTATAGCGTTGTATGCATCGTTCAGAATCCAGTAGAGATAATCGCTGTCCTGCTTTCCACCATCAAAGTTTTCACCCATGTGAACATCAGATATTACTATGAAACTGAAGATAGGTTGCTCCACTCCTGATACTTCCTGATAGTGCTCAGGGGTAAAAGCCGCTTCATAACCTCTCAGTTTATCTATAACCTCCCCGACTTCATCAGCTTCTTCGCTATCTCTGGTGGCCGTCAATTCCAGATATATCTCAAGCTCATCAATTGCTTCTTCAACCATACCATTTCTTTCATACGCAGCTGCGAGACATATGTGATATTCAGGAGTGGTCGGTTCTATGGAAACCGCAATTTTGAACTCATCCAATGACTCTTTATACATCTCTAAATGATAGTACACCAAACCCAGGTTTGAGTGCGCCTCTGCATAGTCAGGCTCCAGTTCTATCGCTGCAAGGAAGTACTCAATAGCCCTATCATACTCCTGGGATTCGTAGAGCTTCTTTCCGATAGAATTGTACTCAACCGCTTTAGAATCGAATCCAGAAGCTATTTGGGCTAAAAAAATTAAAGATATGCAGATTGCTATTCTTTTCATATATAATACATATGCCATTAGGAGATTTAATTCTATCTATCGAAAATTAGAGACACTCAGAGATCTAAGAAATAAAATATAAAGAATAATATAAATAAAGACAACGACTGAACAGGGGTTGATCAGGTACAGTTGAACATATTCTATAACAGAAACAAAGAGATAGAATTCTTGAGTGCGCTGATGGAAGAAGAGAAGACATGAAAAGAAGAGTCTGGAGCAGAGATCATATGAAGAGGGGGCATTTAGTGATCTACTGGATAACATCCGCTTCTTTATAACGCAGCAAGAAAGAGAGTGAAAATGATAGTTTACGGCTTTTTATTTTATGGACAGCGCTCCAGTCATTAACAATTCGATAGAGAATTACTACTCTACAAGTCTGAATGGACAGACCTCAGAAAACGCTGCTTGAGATCTTTTTAAAGTTTATTCCTTTCC
>WOYI010889168.1_pt1 | contig 11108 bp, 6 predicted proteins | sample 6423411 | NCBI WGS metagenome assembly WOYI01 (sample SAMN13441803, study PRJNA592873) | oil field metagenome | biome: oil field; feature: oil-well bore; material: oil-contaminated soil; isolation source: oil-contaminated soil from oil-well borehole | place: Germany: Wietze | collected 2016-10-18 ... | reverse complement strand
ATCATGGCGGCCACTCCGGAGACAACCGATCACGACAAGGGGACTGTGTGCAGCCGATCATTTCCGTCACGGCGCTGAACAAGATCTATGGAACCGGGTTTCGCGCGCTGGATGACATCCATCTCGACATCCGGCGCGGGGAAATCTTTGCCCTGCTGGGCCCCAATGGGGCCGGCAAGACCACACTGATCAATATCATCTGCGGCATCGTCAATCCCAGTTCGGGCACCATCCGGGCGGCCGGTCACGACATCCGCACGGCGTTTCGCGCTGCGCGGGCCAAGATTGGCCTGGTCCCACAGGAATTGTTCACCGATGCCTTCGAAAGCGTGTGGGCGACGGTCTCCTTTAGTCGCGGCCTGTTCGGCAAGCCGGCGAACCCCGGCTATCTGGAAAAGGTCCTGCGCGATCTGTCGCTCTGGGACAAGCGCAATGACCGCATCATGAGCTTGTCGGGGGGCATGAAGCGGCGCGTCATGATCGCCAAGGCGCTGTCCCACGAACCCGAGATCCTGTTTCTCGACGAGCCGACGGCGGGCGTGGACGTCGAGCTGCGGCGCGACATGTGGGCCATGGTGCGCCGCCTGCGCGACAGCGGCGTGACGATCATCCTGACCACCCACTACATCGAGGAAGCCGAGGAGATGGCCGATCGCATCGGCGTGATCCGCAACGGCAAACTCATCCTCGTCGAGGACAAGGCGGTGCTGATGCGTCGCCTGGGCAAGAAACAATTGCGGCTGCAACTCCAGCAGCCGTTGCGGGTGATTCCGGCAGGCCTTGCCGCTTATGCACTGGCGCTTTCCGAGGATGGCAGCGAGCTGATCTATACCTACGAGACCCAGGATGAACCGACCGGGATCGCGCCGATGCTGCGTGAACTTTCCGCAAACGGCATCGATTTCAAAAGCCTGCAATCAAGCGAAAGCTCGCTGGAGGAAATCTTCGTCGACATCCTGAGGACCGAAGCATGAACATCCATGCCATCCGGGCCATCTATCGCTTTGAAATGGCGCGCTGGTTGCGCACCCTGATGCAGAGCATCGCCTCGCCGGTGCTGTCCACCTCCCTGTATTTCGTCGTGTTCGGCGCAGCGATCGGCTCGCGCATGGGCGAGGTCGAGGGGATTTCCTATGGCGCGTTCATCATTCCCGGGCTGGTGATGCTCTCCCTGCTCTCCGAGAGCATCTCCAACGCCTCGTTCGGCATCTACATGCCGAAGTGGTCCGGTACGATCTATGAGCTGCTGTCGGCGCCGGTGTCGGCGGTCGAGATCGTCGCCGGTTATGTCGGCGCTGCGGTGACCAAGTCGCTGCTGCTGGGCCTGTTGATCCTGGCGACGGCGCGGTTGTTCGTGCCCTATACCATCGCCCATCCGCTGTGGATGGCGGCCTTTCTGTTCCTGACTGCGGTGACCTTCAGCCTGTTCGGCTTCATCCTGGGCGTGTGGGCGGACAACTGGGAGAAACTGCAGATCATCCCCCTCATGATCGTCACGCCGTTGACCTTCCTGGGCGGCAGCTTCTATTCCATCCAGATGCTGCCGCCGCTGTGGCAGAAGGTCGCGCTGCTCAATCCGGTCGTCTACCTCATCAGCGGTTTTCGCTGGAGTTTCTATGGTGTGGCGGATGTCCGCGTTGCAGTCAGCCTGGGCATGATCGTGCTGTTTCTTGCGCTTTGCCTCGCGGTCATCGTCTGGATCTTCAAGACCGGCTACAAGATCAAACCCTGAACCATGCTCGTGGCCGGTCCAGGTTTCGCGCATCGCCGGCGCCGGCTTGTCCAGTCAGATTGAAGTCCGCTCCCCGCTCTTTGGTATAGAATCGAGTGCGATTCCCCCGAGGACAGGGCCAAGCCGGTGACCGACCGGCTGGGCAGGGCTGGCGTCAAAAGCCCGCTAGAGGCTTTCCCGGCCTTGGCCGTCTTAAAGATCGAGACCCCATCGCAAGCGCGGGTCTCATCTGGCAGCGGCCCGATTCCGCCCGAGGCGGGGGCACCCAACAGGCCGGCGAGACGGAGGACAATCACATGACACGCATGGTGCAGTGCATCAAGCTGGGACACGAAGCGGAAGGGCTGGATTTTCCGCCCTACCCCGGCGAACTGGGCAAGCGCATTTTCGAATCGGTATCCAAGCAGGCCTGGCAAAGCTGGCTCAGTCACCAGACCATGTTGATCAACGAATACCGCCTCACGCCCATAGACCCCAAGGCGCGCAAGTTCCTGGAGCAGGAGATGGCCAAGTTCTTCTTCGGAGGCGAGGTTGCCGCGCCGCCGGACTACGTCCCGCCCGCCGCCGGGGGCTGAAGGCAGCGCGCCCAGCTTGACGGAAAACCAGGCAGAGGGTAAATTTCGCCCTCTCTTGAATTTGGCCGCAACGGCCAATGCCATCTTCCATGCGGCCAGGTAGCTCAGTCGGTAGAGCAGGGGATTGAAAATCCCCGTGTCGGCGGTTCGATTCCGTCCCTGGCCACCAAAATTCAGCGCTCAACTGTTCTCAGTGAGGCGTTTTCGTTTCCGGTTTCCTCGACACCACGATGTGCCACAGGTCAGGTGGTAGGTAGTTTTGTCGATGATCCACACGGTCTGCATCGCTATTCGCCAGTCTCGAACTCGGCGTTCTTGAACTCCAGCACGTTGCAATTTTCTTTGACCGCGCGTTGCAGCCCGTCGTCGAAGCCTGTGGCTGATTCAGCCCGAATCTCGATGGCGATTTTGACCTTCACGCCGTTGCGCATGGTGAACTGCTGGACGACCTCGTCGACCAGGTCTGCGAACTGCTTCTTTGCCAGGATCGGGTCCAGCTCGATGCTGCCGTAGAACTGCTTCTTCAGGGCCTGGCCGGCGGCGCCAGTACTCGAGGCTTCACCTCTGGGTATGTTGCCAATACCGCCGGTGGTCACTGTTGAAGTTGGAGCGCTCCCGCCGGTGTTAGCGGCATCGGCACGCAATGCCTCCATGTGGGCCGCCGCCGCGAACGGCTCAATCAGCAGCAGCGATGAGTCCAAGATCGGCGACGTGCGCTCGCCGTAACTGAAACCGACATAGCGCCCGACTTCCTTACCCTGCGCGAAGCCGAAGAAGTCGCGGCTTTCGGCGCCAGCGGCCATCGTCATCCGGAAGACGGTGTCGTCTTTCAGGCGGGGCAGGTAGAGCTGCTGGCAGCTCTGTTGCCAGACGTTCAAGGCGCTGGTCTCCTTGGCGCCGTCCTTCCAGAACCAGTCCTTCAACACCTTGGCTAGGTGGATCGGTGCCCATTCGTTGATGAGCAGCTCGTTTTCCTTGAGCACGCGCTCGACCTCTTGGGACCAGTTCTGCGCGCCGGAGTTGACCTGGAAGTATTCCCAGCGCAGCTCGGACAAGCCCTTTCCGGGCCGGGCCTCCTGCATCGGCGCCAGGATCCATTTGTAGGTCTCGCGGATCATGCGGCGCAGGGCTTCGTTGGCGTCGTCACAGCTCTTGCTGGCTTGCCGCGCCTGAAACTGGTCGAAGTTGAGCTTCATTTCCTTGATGTCGCTCACAATGGACTGCCACGCCAAGGTCGAGCGCACTTGATCCTTCAGGCGGCTCACACTGTCGTAGTCGGCGGCCAGGAATATGAGCCGGTTCTGCTTAAAGCGGGGCTGGTCGCCGCGCTTCTTGAGAATCTCGGCGGCGCGGTCGATGGCCAGGCTCTGGCCGCTCTTGCTGAAAGCTGCATCGGGCGGTAGCACCACCAGGCGGAGCGCCCAGTCGTCGGGCACGTCGCCGCTGTCGGTGAAGACGTGGATGCCGCCGAATACGCCGCTGGCAAAGCTGCGCTGCACGCGCTCGCGGACGATGGGGAACACATCCTCCTTGTCCTGAAAGCGGCGTTTGCGCTCTTCCATCTCGCGGCGCAGGTTGGGCCGCGTGTCGAGCCAGAAGCGATCGTTGGCGTGGTTGAGGTAGTGCAGCCGGTCAGCGAGCCGGCGCAGTGCGTCCTTGAACAACCCAATCTGCTGACCGGGCTGAACGATGCCAAGCATTACGCGCTCGAGCTCCAGACCGCGCACCAGCTGGTTCGTGGTGCTGGGCGCGCTGCCCAGGAATACCGCTCGTGCCGCACGGCGGCAGGCCTGCACGCTGCCGAAGCGGGTATCTTTGTTCTCGATTTCGGTGGTCTCGGCGCGTTCACCATCCACGTCGCGTTCAATCACCGGGTCCCAGCCTTGCGGCAAGTAATTAATGATTTCGTTGCGCACGTCGCCGTCGTACAGGGGCAGGCTGCCCGGCATGATCAGCGGATCGTTGTTGCCGTCCTTCCACAGGCGGTGGATCACCTTGGCCATCATCTTCAGCACGCCGCGCGTGCGCTGGAAGTTGTCCAGCGTTGACCAGTCGTCGTAGAGCCGGTCGAATACCTCGGGGTGGATGGGGTAGGCGTGGACCAGGCGCTCGAAGTAGCGGCTCTCCTGCGTGTCCTGCGGGAAGTCGTCGCGGTTGGCGGTATAGAAATCGGCGAACGTGCGGCATACCGACTCCATCGCCAGCTTGTCGTTAATCGACGCGAACAAGCGTCGCCGCACGATCTCGAAGGCCTCTTCGGTCGCCACCGGCTTCCACAGCGCCTGTATGCGGCCGAAGTAGTGGGCCAGCGCCTCCAGCGCCTTCACGCCGCGTTGGCTGCCGGCTTCCTTGTCCGACTCGGGCAGCGACGCCAGCAGCACTGCCGTGGGCACGGCCTTCAGCGCCTCCGTCAGCGCCTGCACGAACGACAGGTTGGAATCGAAGGTGCCGCCGGTCAGGGCCTTGCCTTCCTCGAACTGACGCACATAGGCCACCAGCTCGTCGATGAGGATGACGCACGGCGCACACCGCGCCAGCAAAGTCTCCAGCACCGCCTTGCCGGGCGAAGTACCCGATGTGTCGGCGTCGTCCACCAGGGCGTAAGCTTCCGCGCCACCCAGCTGCCATGCCAGGTCGCCCCACAGCGTATGCACCACCTGCCCATCGCGCTTGATAGGTTGGTTGGGCGACGACTTGATGCCGTCGAGCACGGCGACGCGAGCGCGGGGCATTTCCGTGATCTGAGCCGCGTCCAGGATGGCTGCGACGCCTTGCAGCTCACTGGCCGGCACCTCGCCCTTGGCCAGGTGATAGACCGCAAGCATCGTGTGCGTCTTGCCACCGCCGAAAGCCGTCTGCAGCTGAATGACTGGGTCGCCGCCCCTGCCCGAGAGGCGCTTCACCACCGAGTCGAGCAGCAGGCGCATGCCCTCTGTGATGAAGGTGCGCTGAAAAAACAGCGCCGGGTTCTGGTATTCCTCGCTCGCCGTGCCCGCGTGAACCCGCGACAGGTCGGCCGCGAACTCGGCCTGCTGGAACGTGCCCTTGAGTACGTCCTCATGCGGTACGGCGATCTCGCGCCAGGGTTTCAAGCTCATTGTTTCTGCTCCAATTGAGCGCCGTAGATGGTCAGCATCAATTCGCTGTCGTCGTTGAGGCGGTACTCGGGCCGCCTGCCGGCCAGCCGCTCACTCGCTTCGAGGATGATGGAGACGCCTTCTCCACGCTTGTCCATGATGTGTTGGCGATGGGCGGCCAGCGTTCCGTCGTCGATGGGACAGCGAGCCAGCAGGCTGGTCAGCGCCTCATTGCGTGCTGCCTGGCGAAATGGCAGGCTCTCTGGCGTCATGGTGTTTGGCAGCATGCCTGGCGAGTACAACTCCAGCCTGTCGTCGAACAGGCGCAGTCGCACCTTGGACCCAGCCATCGAATAGTCGCGGTGGGCAACCGCATTGGTCACCGCCTCGAACACGGCCAGCAGATCAAACTGCGGCAGATCCTGGCGGCCGCCATCCCCACGCTTGTATGCCGCAACCCGCATGTTCTTGCGCACGAAGGCGCAGGCTTCGAGGATCTGCTGGTCCAGCGGCCCGGTAATGTCGTGGGCATCCCGTTGATACGCTGCCTCCCCGGCGGGCAGAACATTTGTGCCCTGATAGGCCACTGCCTGGATGAGCGCGCCCGGCAAGAACCGTTGCGCAGCGCGGCTCGCCATGAGCAACCCTGCCACCGTAGGCCGCCAAGTGCCTTGCTCGTCACGGGCCGCCATTGCGAGTTTGCCCAGCAGAACCTCGGGCGTATCGGCACTGTGCACGGGTGCGAACCGGCGCCACAGCCCCTCATCCAGATCGGCCAGGGAAGCGCGGGGAACAGGCGTTTCGTCGAAGCGGATCAGGCGAGATTGACTGCGCTGCTGAAACAATCGGGCCAGGTGGTCTGGCGGGATGGGACGTTTCGATGAACCGACGCGATGCAGGTATCCCCCTGGGCTTTGGTGAACGAAGAGACTGCGCTCCACGGCAATCCGAACGACGGGCTGCTCCATACCTGCAACGTCGGGCAGCGTCAGGCGTTCGATGACCGGGGCCAGCGGCGGCTTGATCGACTGTTCGCACGCCTCGCGCACCACGCGCTCCACAGCGTCGAGCTGCTCCAGCGGAATGCCGAGCACTTCCCGGCTGGTGTCTTCCACCCCCAGGAGCAACACACCACCGGCGCTGTTAGCAAAGGCAGCCAGTTCATCGGCCAGCCCGTCCTGTGTAGGCCCTCGGACCTTTCCGCCCGCGAACTTCACTTCCTTCAGCTCTAGGAAGCTGTCTTCACCGAGCCGGATCTTTTCCAGCAGTTCGCTGCGCGTTGCCAACATGTCAAACCTCCGTTCCGAGTCGCTTCCAGCGCTTGGAGAACGCCTCGTGCCCGCCCTCCATCACGCGGCACACCTCGCGGCGCACAGGGGCGTCCTGCAGTGCGCCACTTTGTTGCACGTAGCACTGACCACGTCCGAAATCCATGATGTGCACCAGTTCCGCATCGCCGTTGACCACCACGTTCGGGTTGTGAGTCACGATGATGAGCTGGCGGCGCAGCTTGTTCTCCCGAATCTGCCGAACGATCAAGTCGTAAATCAGATGGTTGTCCAGATCGTCCTCGGGCTGATCGAGCACGATGGGCTCCTCGCCAAAGGCCAGCAGGAAGGCTAGAAGGGCAGCAGAGCGCTGTCCTTGCGAGCCCTGGTCGATGGCAGCCCACTGGCCACCACGCTGGTACTCGATCCGCAGGTCGTCCTCTGGATACCAAGCCAACACACGGTCCGCAAACTCGGGCTTCTCGTGCTGTCGCTGCAGGTAGTTGCGAAAGCGCCCGCCCAGGGTGCTGTCAATCGTCAACAAGCGTTGCTTGACGGCGTCCACCGCACTCCCCCTGCCGGTTTCGTCTGCTTGAGCCATATCGAATGCCATGCCACCCGATGCCTCGTCGTTCAGCAGGTCGTCGGCAAACCGCTCGTCGGTCGCATCGACAAGTTCGCGCAGTTCGCGCTCGATCTGCCTCGCCTCGAACCCAAACGGCACGACGACCATGCGCACATGGGGGTTGCCCGCCAGCGCGTCGCGGACGAAGGTCTGGCGTGCCTGGGTGATGGCGCGCCGTTTCTGACCGATCATCCTCTGCTGCGCTTCGATCTGCTGCAGCAGCGTCTGGCGGTCGTTCTGCATCTGCTGAAGCGCCTTGTGCTGCGCTTGCAGTTGCTGGCGTTCCTGGGTGAGGCGGGCGAAGGCCTGTGGATCGTTGACGCCTTGCGCTGCAAGTTGTTGCTGCAGTGCCGTGTGAGACTGCTGCGCGGCTTGGGCGCGTGCGCGCCATTGCGCCACGCGGCCGTCTGTTTGCGACGTTTCAACAATCACCGTGAGCTTGCGCGCCTGCTCCAGCAGGCCGATGCGAACCTGCTCCACCTGAAGATCGATGTCGTGGCGCCACGCCAGCAGATCGGCGTCCAGCTCCGTGAAGTGCTGGCTCGACCAATCGTCGAGCACGATCTGATTGGGCAGGTCAGCAATGCGTACAGCGCCTTCGCGCAGTTGCTCAAGCAGCGACTTCATTTCCCTGGCCTGGTGCTGCGCTTGCGCGAAGGCGCGGAGCACCTCGGCATGGTCGGCCTGCGACAGTGCCGCCAGCTTCTTGTCCGCGTCGGCCAGCTTGCGCTCGACTTCGGCCAATCCGGCCAGTTTGCCGTCCAGTTCGCGCAGCCGGGCACGCTGGGTGAAGAACGTGCGCTTGGCTTCCTCGAAAGTCTGCTGTAACGGTTCGGTCTGCGTGGCCTCGTCGATGATAGCCAGTAAGGTTTGGCGCCCGCTGCCCGCCATGGCCGCGATCTGCCCCTGGGAGAAGATGCGCACAGGGAACCGCGCTGCATTCACGCTCTGGCTGGTCGATGCATGCCACTGGCCACCACGCCATTCCTCCACAACTGAGCCTTCCCCGTCTGCCCGCCACACCAGCTGCATACGTTCTTCTTCGTGCTGCCATTCCACACGGACAACCGAGTTGGTGCGCAGTGCACCCTTGTCGTCGCGCCCAGTGGCGGGTTTGCGGAACGCATCAAACTGTGCGCGCGGCTCGCCGTCCTTTGGCAGTGCGGTCAGTTCCTGATCACGACGCGTCGCCAGGCGCAATGCGTGCACGACGGTGGACTTGCCCGTACCGCGGCCGCCGACCACCGCATTGAAGAACGGCGAGCATGCCAGCCGTGCCGGCTTGCCATTGCCCATGTAGCGGGCGCTCTCGATCTCTATGGCGGTGATGACATGGGCCGGCACTCGGAAGGGATCGAATGCCGCCTCATCGCTGCGCCGGATCGAAACGCCATTGCCGTCCATCAAGGCCAGCCGCAGGCCTTCGAGCGTCGGGCTCGCCATCTTGACCCAGGTGTAGCGGCTGCCGGGGACCGCATTGCCTTGGAAGGTGTGGCAGTCGCTGCCCAGCACCCGAGCCAGCTTGTCGACAGAGGTTTTCACGCAGGCCGGTGGCTGCCGGGCCATGTCTTCCCACTCGACCGCGAGCACTGGCGCACTGTCCAGGATGCCGCGCAGCGTGTTTGCATCCAGGCGGCTTGCGCCGCTACCATCGCGCAACGCCAGCAGCCCTTTGCCAGATTCGTCTGGTCGATCCGCATGTGCGGGTATCGGAATGCCGCCCGCTGCCAAGACGGCCTGGAAGACACCCTCCGGCCCTTTGCTCGTCACGCCGTCGCTGTCTCCATCCGTGCCTTGATAGCGAACAGCAGCCAGCAGGTCAGTGATGGTGCGCGTTGTCTGGGAAGGATCGAAAATGGCCAGCAGGTGGAAACCGCCACTGACCGAGATCTCAACGCCAGGGAACAACGTCAGCTCACGAAAATTGGCTAGCGCTTGCCCGCTGTCGGCCAGTGCCTTCATCTCGGCGTAGGCCACTTTCAACCGGTCGATCCAGGCGCCACTGTTGTGGTCGGTCACCGCCACACAGTCGATACCCGCCACCATGTACTTCAGCAGCCAGTCCTGTGGCGTCAGCGTCAGGCCATTGCGATGCCACGGCGTGTCGGTAGACGCCGGCGTGTGCGTATGGAAGTCGAACTTCCACCAGCGCGAACCGGGATAGGGCCAAGCGGCTACTGACACAGCGTGTCCTCCTTCAAATGTCCAACTGCGTCTGCGAACCAAGCACGCCGGCTTCGCCAGCGGCTTGTTCAATGCCGCTCCAGGCGGTGACGAGTTCGTTGTAGGCGCGGGCGTCCTCCGCCCAGCCTTTGCGCTCGCATAGTGTATAGAGCCGGTAAGCCAAGGCGCGCATTGGCTCAGCAAGTGCGGGCATGCGGGCCAGCAGGGCGCCAGCGGCGGACTCGCCGTCCTGATTCAGCGCGCGGATCAGGTGGTGCAGCGCCTCCCACACCGGCGTGCGGGTGTCTGTCTCGGGCGACCAATCCTTCGGCAATTCGGCCCAGCGCAGCAGGCGCAATTTGCCCGCGCCACTCTCGACGACGCCGGATTCCTGCAGACCACCGACGCTGGTGCCCTTGGCGCGCGCCAGCACGTCGGCGTCACCGTATCTGCCGGTGGCCCAGCCCTGCTGCTCGAACCAGTGCAAGCAGAACTGGGTGTCGTGGTCGAAGTCGTCTTCGGCCAGGAATCGGTTGATGAGTTGCAGCGCAGTGCGCACACTCATCGGCTTGCCATCGGCCTCGAGGACCGCCGCATACTGGCTGAAAATGCCCATGCCGGGACCGATGATGGCTTGTGACAAATCCACGGGAGCGACTGGTGAGTTGACACCACCACGCGTCATATCCATCCGCGCATCAGGCAGCGTGGCATTGATCTCACGTAGAAAGTCGCGACGACCGACTGTGGGCGCATCGGCAGCACGTTTGCGGCAGACAAGGACGATGCTGGAGGCAAGAGTATTCGTCCCGGAACTAATCGTTCGACCGTCACGCTCGGTACGTATTGGCCATGTGCCAGTCAGCGCAAAGCCGGCGCGCAACACGGCGTCGAGAAAGGTTTCCCAGCCCGTGCTGTGCGTGCCCGCCTCGCCTTTCGTCTCGGCCTGTTTGAAGGCGTAATAGATCGTTACCGGAAACGCCGGATGCGCTTGGCTTGCGAGGTTGTGCATCGCGCGCGTCATGCCGTCGAGGAAAAAGGCTTCGGCTTTGTCCTTGTTTCCGTGGCGGTAAGGGGTCGCGACCAGCTCCTCGGCCTTGGGCACCGCGAGCGTGGCGTACAGGCCGGGGAAAATCGGCTTCAGGCTCTTGCGCAGCCAGACGTAGAAGAAATCGGAGAGGTCGGCGTAGCCGATGTTGTCGTAGTAGGGTGGGTCGGTGGAGACGACTTTGTTTGTACTAATGGATTGGGATTGAGCATCACCTTGCTGTGCCAAGCCAAACCTGTCTGATGTAAAACAATCAAATGCCTTTTCTACCCATACAAGCGAGCCTGAAAAGTTTCCCGTGGAATCTGAAAAAGGGTTTGCTTCCGCGAAGTCCCAAACCATTGGCAGTGCCTGACGGCCAAATGTATTTCGTAGCGTCTCCCGCTGGGATGTCCAAGTGACGAGCGACGAATGTGAATCGGTCATTCGATCTGCTGCTAGTGCCAAATACACACCCACCGCCTGCGCGTACGCCGTCGCGCCAGCGCCGAGTTTTTCGAGGGGTTCACCGTCGTCGGGCAGACCGGCGGCCAGCGCATCTGCCTTGATCTTGACGATAGCCTCTGTGACCAGATCGGAAAACGTCGTCAGCGCGACGAGCTGGCGCGGGGTGAAGAGGT
>WOYI011445416.1_pt1 | contig 11109 bp, 11 predicted proteins | sample 6423411 | NCBI WGS metagenome assembly WOYI01 (sample SAMN13441803, study PRJNA592873) | oil field metagenome | biome: oil field; feature: oil-well bore; material: oil-contaminated soil; isolation source: oil-contaminated soil from oil-well borehole | place: Germany: Wietze | collected 2016-10-18 ... | reverse complement strand
ATGGTCATACTAGTGAGAAGATAGTATCAACTTTATTAAATATAAAAATTAATCAAAAACTACTACAGAAAAAAATTACATATTAATGTGAGAAACTATGAACATCCTTATTATTGCTCCCCATCCAGACGACGAGGTCCTTGGTTGCGGAGGCACAATCGCAAAATATGCTGCTCGCGGTGATTGTGTCAGCGTCTGCTATGTTACCTCTGCTTACTCCCCTGAGTGGTCTGAAGAGTATCTTAGGAAGAAAGAGATTGAGATTCAGCGGTCAAATGACATCCTTGGAATTTCAAAACGGTTCGATCTTCGGTATCCCACCGTGAAACTTGATACCATTCCACAAAAGGATCTTAATGCCTCATTGCATGATGTGGTTATGGAGGTGCTCCCCGAATGCGTCTTCATCCCTCATCGAGGAGATCTGAACATGGATCACCGAATTGTCCATGATGCATCACTCGTTGCACTTCGGCCAGTAAATCATCGATGCTCACGAATATTATCATATGAAACATTATCTGAAACAGAGTGGGGTCCTAATACTGCTTCATTTGAACCACGATATTATGTGGATATATCTGATACCATTACAACAAAGATTGAGGCTATGGAAGCATTTACAACTGAGATACAGAAAAAGCCACATCCACGATCCAGAGTAGGAATTCTTACGCTTGCACAGAAGAGAGGATCAGAAATTCTAGTTGAGTTCGCTGAGGCATTTATGCCAATACGAATCATTGAAGAATAACTGTTAGGTGGTAGTATGCGTTTTAATGAATGGCAATATCCTGATATAATAGATGGAGAACCAACAATATATCAATGGATTGTAAAAAACTCACAACAATTCAAACTTGGATATAAAACAGATATCGGGGCTTTCACCTATATTAATGCAAAGAATGGAGTTATTATTGAGGATTATGTGCAGATTGGTTCACACTGCTCACTCTACTCTGTCTCAACGATCGATAAGAAAGAGGGCGCTATCCGGTTGAAAAAAGGCTGTCGTATAGGGACCCATTCGGTGATTATGCCGGGAGTCACAATTGGAGAAGGATCTATTATCGGGGCATTTAGTTTTGTCACTATTGATATTCCGGATAATGTCCTCGCTTTTGGCGTTCCTGCTAAAGTTATCCGCCCACTAAATGATAATGAAAGAAACGATGAAATGGAGCAATCCTGATGACCTGGGACATACCCCTCTTCAAAATGTACTACGATGAAGATGACATCGAATCCGTCACATCAGCTCTTCGCTCAGGCATGAACTGGGCTGTTGGATCTGACGTTGCATCATTTGAAAACGAGTTGGCAGAATACATCGGGACCAGGTATTGCCTCACCTTCAACTCCGGCACATCAGCGCTGCACACAGCCCTGCTGGCGCATGGAATCGGCGCAGGGGATGAAGTCATTGTTCCGTCATTCACCTTCATCGCTACAGCGAATGCCCCGCTCTTTGTCGGTGCCCGCCCGGTCTTTGCAGATATCGAGGAGACGACACTCGGTCTTGACCCGGATAGTGTTCTTGAGCAGATCACTCCACGAACCCGTGCCATCATGCCCGTTCACTATGGGGGATGCCCCTGCATGATTAGGGAGCTCCGGGAGATTGCTGATGACCATAATCTCATCCTTATAGAAGATGCCGCGGAAGCACTGGGTGCTTCTGTCACAGGTAAAAAGGTGGGATCATATGGAGACTCATCGATGCTCAGCTTCTGCCAGAATAAGGTGATTACGACCGGTGAGGGGGGGGCTCTTGTCACAGATGATCGTGATCTCTATGAGAGATCAAAGCTGATCCGCTCACATGGCAGGCTGGAGACCGCAGATTATTTCTCTTCATGTGTGAGTATGGATTATATCACACTTGGATATAACTTCAGGCTTTCTAATATTGCTGCTGCCCTTGGCCGGGCACAGCTTCGGAAGGTGGAGGCGATCATCACCATGCGAAAGTCTATTGCAGGATTGTATACAACACTTCTTCAGGAAAAAGTGCCTGAGATCTCGGTTATGAGTCCTCCGGATGGTTATATGCATGTGAATCAATTGTTCTCAGTACGTGTACCACAGAGGGATGGTCTCATGAAATATCTGGCAGAACAGGGGATTATGAGTAAGATCTATTTCGATCCCGTGCATCTGACACATCACTATCAGAAGGAGCTTGGGTATCAGATCTCGCTTCCTAGTACTGAGAAAGTGGCTGGAGATATTCTGAGCCTCCCGATCTACCCGGGGATGCCGGAGGAGGAAATAATCCGGGTGGTTGATACAATAGCAGAACATTATGAGGTGAAGTAGATGGATATTGCAGATTTTTATAAGGGAAAGACGGTCCTTGTCACAGGCGGGGTCGGGTCGATTGGGAGTTATCTGGTTTGGGAACTCCTCAAGTACGAACCTGCAAGCGTCAGAATCCTCGATAATAACGAGACTGGTCTTTTCGATCTTGAACAGGCTCTTCAATCAGATCGAATTCGGTTGCTTGTTGGAGATATACGCGATAAAGAACGGCTTACTGTCGCAATGGAAGGTGTTGATATCGTCTTCCATGCAGCTGCACTCAAGCATGTTCCTCTCTGTGAGTTCAATCCCTATGACGCGGTTAAAACCAATGTCATCGGGACGCAGAATGTGCTTGACGCTGCATACGATCAGGGTGTTAAAAAAGTCATCACCATCAGCACTGATAAAGCAGTAAACCCTTCAAATGTGATGGGAGCAACAAAACTTCTCGCCGAGCGGCTTACCATCTCTGCAAATATGTACCGTGGGAATAAGCGATCGGCTTTCTCCTGTGTTCGTTTTGGGAATGTCCTCAATTCACGGGGATCAGTCATACCGCTCTTTACACAGCAGATTCAAAAAGGGGGTCCGATAACCGTCACTCATCCGGAGATGAGACGGTTCTTTATGGATATCCCTTCTGCAACAGGACTTATCCTCAAAGCGGGGATGCTTTCTACCGGGAATGAAATCTTCATCCTGAAGATGCCTGCAGCCCGTATTATGGATCTTGCAGACGTGATGCGTGATCTCCTTGCTCCGGAATATGGTTTTAAGCCGGAAGAGATTGCCATTGAGATCATTGGTATGAGAGTGGGTGAGAAGATCGATGAAGAACTCCTGATAACTGATGAAACAAGTTGTGTATATGATAATGAGGATATGATTGTCGTGGTCCCAAAACAGCAACCATTCGCCAGGGGGTATTCACCTCAGGATCATGTGCCGGAGGGTTTTCATCTTGTGACAATGGATTCGTATTCTTCGAAGGATGCGCAGTTGTTGACAAAAGAGGAGATCATTAATCTACTCAATACGATTGGTATGAAGGCATGATCCGCACCGCCCGGGATGCTGGTTGTCAGGACATAATCCTCCTCAAGTGCACAAGCACCTACCCGGCAACCCCTAAGAACAACAACATCCTCGCCATTCCGCATATGCGTGAGCTCTTCAACTGCGAGGTCGGACTCTCCGATCACACGCTTGGAATCGGCGCGGCGGTGGCGGCGATCGCTCATGGCGCAACGGTGATCGAGAAGCACTTCACCCTCAGCCGCGCCGACGGCGGCGTAGATAGCGCCTTTTCGATGGAGCCTGCCGAGCTCCGAATGCTGGTTGATGAGACGGAGCGCGCCTGGCAGTCGCTTGGCGGGGTGGTGTATGGGCCGACTGAGGCGGAGAAGAAATCCCTGATGTTCCGGCGGTCGCTGTATGTTGCCGAGGATATGAAGGCCGGTGATGTCTTCACGCGGGAGAATCTGCGGTGCGTCCGGCCGGGGCTGGGGCTTGCGCCGAAGTATTATGAGGTATTACTCGGGAAGAAGGTTAATAGGGATGTGAGGAAGGGTGAGGCGGTTGAATGGGGGATGGTTGGGTGAGGTTTCTTCTTCAGATTTTTGTTGATCTGGTATGAATTCTTGTTTCACCTCTGAAGTAAAGATTATTGAAATGGATACTCGTTTTATGTCTTGTCGTCATACTATTATTCAGGAGTATTCATAAATGTGGTTTGGCATAAGAGCACGCCTTGATCCGTATATCAAAACAATAGAAGGTCTTTTTCATAAGGATACCTGGCAGGAGATTGAAGAATGTGATGTGCTTTTTACACGGCATTATTATGAGCTCAATTATGAATTTAAGGGGAAAGCGTATGCCTCACTCATAGATTCTATGCACGATATCTGTCGTCAAAAAGGAATTGTAGCCTGTACCATTGATAAACCATTCTCAAAGAATATCGGTCAGAAAGCCTATTATCCATCTGTTTCTTTTAATCGATCCTATGCAATTTTCACTATTATTGGAAAATTCATCAGTATTATAAGTAAGAAATTTGGGAGAGATTGGCTGATATCTCGTAAAGTACAATTATGGTTGGATGTCCTTCAGAAAGCAAAACCAAAAGTAATCATTGGTCTTCAGCCAGATGAGTGTCTTTGTCAGGCTTGTTTTATCCAGAATATATCTGTGTTTGATCTTCAACATGGTATTATCTCGGATCAGCACTCATGGTATGGTTCAGAGTTCAAAAAAGACTCTCGCAAAGAAGAACTTCCGTCAGGTTTCTTATGTTGGGATGATCAGAGTGTTGCAACAATTAAAAAGTGGGCAGATAATAAAGGTATTAGATCATTAAAGATTGGAAACCCATGGCACATGCGTTTTATTAAATCTGTACCTGATGATATCCTTGTATCGAAAGCATATAAGAAAGCTGAGATAATCCATGATACGCGCCCATCAATCCTTGTATCATTACAATGGGGAATGTCAACACATAATCCGGAATCTACCTCTAACGGAGTTATGGCTGATGCTCTGGAAGCGGCAATTCTTGAAACAATTGAGGATTATAACTGGATTTTGAGATTGCATCAGGTTCAGATGCAAGGTATTGAAAAAGAATATGTGATGCAATACTTAACATCAACTTTTGGGAAAAAAATAGCTGAATATTGGTTATCTTCAAGTAAAATCCCTCTTCCCGTTATACTAAGAAATATTGAATTACATATCACTCACTCGAGCAGTGTTGTTATAGAAGCAGCATGGCTGGGTGTACGAAGCGGCATATTATCTCAAAAAATCAAAGATAACCAAATGATAAATAGTTATTTCTCGTACGAACGTTCAATCGGAATTGCAGAACTAGTGCCGGATGATCCTAATCAGATAAAAAAATGGATCGCCGCCACTCTTCAAAAAGGTAGTGGGAAGTCGACTGCAAATATTATCGGTGATGAAATCGATATATTTTTTGAAGAGATTAAAAATATTTAAATTTATGTCTTTTTATTAATTAAATCTATAAACTCCCTTTAACGATGTGATATATGAATGAAGCAGTATAATGAATGCTTTTTAGGTAATCCTTCGATTTAATGGTTTTTAATATCTGGCTTGCATCTATATAATATGGTAGAGATTGTTGCCAATGTAATATTTCCACATCATAATTTGAACATATGTTCATTTTAATATTTTGTGAAATAGCATTCAATCTCATATATGTATTTCCAATCTCTGAGGAAAAATGAGCATCACTTCCTGCAATCATGGGTTTATTGTATTTTTTGGCTAACTCTAAAGCCTGTGAATTTTGGAGTCCATTTGATCTTCCATTAAACACTTCTATTGCATCAGAATGTTCAATAATAAATTGATTGAGCTTGTGTCCCCTGAATGGATGTGGGAGTATAACAAGTCCACCTTGGTCTTTTATTTCTTCTATTACTTCAATCGAATTTCTTGATTGAATATTTTCACTTATGCATAAACCGATAATATCTCCTATTTCGGTGTTAATTTCACTCCCAATGATGATGGTAAAATCTCTATTTCTATTGATTTTTTCGGCTACAAAACCGCCTTTAATGGTATTGTGATCAGTAACAGCAATCCCTGTCAACCCTTTCTGTTTTGCCACTTTTAATATCTTTTCTGGGGACAAGAGGGAGTCATATGAGTATTTTGAATGAATATGAAGGTCAATCATGATTTTATTTCAGGTTTCCCATGGGGGAAATGTGTTTTTCTTAGTATGATCCGGTATAATACCATAATGCCAGTCTGCAATATCTGAAAGAGATTTGGTTTGATATCATCGAAAGTAATATTTGTTTTTATGTCTGCATTGAATAGATCCCTTAATACATTCTTAATATAACCATGATTCGCTAACATGGCGAAAGTATCGTCCGGGAATGGCCACATATATTTTTGTTCTTGTTTATAATCAAAGACTGCATCAACATCTCCTTCCAGAGCCATTCTAACGACGAGGTAGGGAAAATCTACTCCCGAAGCAATGGATAGATCAAGAGATCCCCAGAATTTTGGATTGATCTCCATAAGTTTGAAGGAGCCATCCCTGTAATCTTTTTTGAATTCCACCATTGCAACACCATGCCAGTTCAGAGCTTTGAGTATTTTCAGCCCAAGATCTTTAAGTTCTTCATCAAAAATACTCACTGCAGCAGTGCTGGCTCCCCCGGTAATGGGGTATTCTCGGAGCCTTTTATGCATAAAAATAGCTTTTACTTCTCCATTATTGAAAAGGGCATAAAAACCAACTCCCTCTCCAGGAATATATTCTTGAAAGATTAAATCGCTCGATGATATATTGTCAAGTTCATCCTGTGAATTAATATATTGGATCTGACCTGATTCATAAATGCCTTTGGCCACAACCGGAAATGATTGAATTTCATCTATCGATTGATATTCAATAGGAGTTGGTACGTTAAGCATCCTTGCAAGTTCCATTGTTCGGGCTTTGTCACCGGCTATCTGCATATATTGATAATCGGCAACTGGTATATGGGTATATTTCGACAATATTTTTTTATGTTTTGAAATAGCAATTGTGGTCAGGTAGCCGATTGGAAGTAGAACATCAACCTTGTTTATTTTCAAGTATTCAATAAGGAAATCAATAAATTTTTGTTCTTCCCTTGGATTTGGATATATAACAGACTCCTTACAATATTTTGAATAAAACGATACTGAATGTTTGTGTTGAGAACCTCCAATAATATAAAACCCTTTTTTTCCAAGACTACGTACTGCTCCCAATGTATGCTTGTATCCAGCATCAGTTATGAATATTTTCTGCAAATTTATCCCTGAATCCTCTTATAAGATTCATCGACAAGTAATGCCCTAACCTCCTCCCCGCTCGTCATCCACGCCCCTTTCTCCCGGCAATACGCGAGCACCTTCTCATACAACTTCAGCCGCTCGCCGTCCATATAGGTATTATGCCATAGAAGGGTAAAAACCCCGCGATACTGCTCCACCGTGTCGATGAGCCGCCGGGTGACTTCCCAGGCCTTCCTGGGATCAAGCCGCATATAGGCATCAAGGGTGCAGTCCATGACTGTCAAAGGGATCTCAAGGATACCAATCTCGTGGTCGGCACGGAGGTCATAGGGCCTGAAGGGATGGCACATTCCGTTCCTGAACCCGACGCAGTCAGCATAGCCGAAGGTGGCATCATACGAAAAGCCTGCCTGTGACAGTTGCTCCCAGGTGTCCGGGGTGCGGAATCGGAGGAAATGGTTCCGGTACCCGGTGACCGGTTGGCCCAAGGCTTCTTCGAGGCGGGTCTTCTCCACTGTAAGCTGGGCAGGATCGCAGTAAGCCCGGTGGCCGCCGTGGAGCCCAACCTCCCAGCCGGCATCGGCGATCATCCTGATCTCGTCTTTGAGATCCCGGATATCATAGGCATAATCCTGATCTCCGGGGGCGAGGGCCATAAAGTAAAAGCTGGATTTTGATCCATACCGCTCCTCAAGTGCCATGATCTCCTTAAAGTTCCAGTAAGGTAGTTTCCTTGATCGGGTAGAGAGTGCGGTTGCGACACTCTTCTTGAGATCCCCCTGCAAGAGGGATTTGAGCGAATAGAACCCTTTTGCTGAAATTGACTGATATACAGCATCAATATCATGCGTCAGGCAGACGGCAAAGGGCTGATCGTCTGGGAATTCCATCTGGAAACCCTGGTTGTAAAGATATTCTGAGGCTTTTGGGTGGAATATATCCCGGTTTTTACTCAGGTAATAGGGATACCGATCATACATGTCGGTGAAGGGGGCTTCATACTCTTCTTCTGCTGTAAAAAGACGCCATATCTCTGGATCCTGCCGGAGGATGGTGTGCATGGAATTCATAGGATTTGGTTGGGATGGGGTGGGATTCATAATTCGACATACCTTGGTTTTTCTGAAAATACTTCACGATTATTCTATTGTTCTGTCAAGTCAGGCGTGAAGGAAACATCCCATGGCTAAATTTCAATTCATCTGGTTTCTCTCTCATAATACACCTGTACTATCATATTGTTCCAATAATGATCTCACGAGCATTTTCCTGCACAGTTTGTCTGTGTTCTTCCGGGCAGAACAGATAGAAGATTGTCCGGGGCTTTCCGGTATACGTGAGGGTGGAGAACGAATCAATCTCTTTGATTCTCCCATCATCACTTTCAATGAGAATGGGAATTTTATCTTCCTCAAGGAGTGTTGACGCAGATTTGAAGAGTGTATTCTCATTCTTTACGACGTCTGCAATGATGAAGTCGGGATCACACTTACAATCCTCAGCTATGGCTTCTTCTATTTGTTTCGCCTTTTCTTGTGTGAATTTTGTACCGAGTTTATACTTGAAGTCGTAATCCTCTTCCTGTGAGATATTAATTATATATCCACGCTTGAAGAGATCTCTTCTCTCCAGCTTTTTAACAAGAATGGCTGCATTAGTATCCGGGTTGGACAGAATGAGTGAGAGTAATCGTGCATCATCAAGAGAGAGGTAGTTTTGTAGAAAAGAGCAATTGGAAGTACGAATCGTGTCTGTGCTTATGATTGCATCTCGGAAGGCGATATTGATTGCTCGTTGAAGCATTCCGTTTGCTACGACATTCGTATGGTGATAGTATACCTGTGCATACATAAGGAATCGTGCAAGCCTGAAGCTTTCAACAGCATCCATACCTTTCTCATGGATTGTTAAATCCCTGCGTTTCCTGCTCTCTTTCTTTCGAAGGGTGAAGAGGATACGTTCAAGATCAAAATTCCCATAGGTGACTCCGCTATGGTAGGAATCACGCCGAAGATAATCCATCTTATCGGCATCAATGTTGCCGGAAATTATCTGGTGAAGAAGATCGTTATGATCCTCAGAAAGTAAGGCAATGATATCTTCTGTGTTATTATTCAGGATTGGATTGATTTCTTGATCTTCCTGTATAATACGACGGGTGATCTCCTCATGTGAAAAATCCGATCCGTTAATATCTCTTATAGGGGCTTCAAAAACATGGGAAAAAGGGCCGTGACCGATGTCATGGAGGAGAGCAGCATAGCGAAGGTTAATAATATCCTCATCATCGATACGCAATTGCTTTGCCATACAGGTAGCTACATGGAGGACACCGAGTGAGTGCTCAAAACGGCTGTGACACGCCGCCGGGTAGACGAGGTGTACATTTGCAAGTTGTTTTATTCTGCGCAGTCTTTGAAGGGGTTGGGTATCTAAAAGACACTGTTCAGTCTTTGTAAGACTAATGTACCCATAAAGCGGATCTCTGATGTGAGTATCAAAATCAATCGTGCCATTCACCTTTTTGATAGGCCGAGTTCACTAAGTAATTCTTTCCCTTTTTGTATTTGTGGTTCTGAAAGGTTCCAGTTCAATGTTTCCGCCATATCGTGGATCTCCTCTGGAGTGAGCTCCTTTCCTTCTGTGGTCTCGATATAATGTATTTTAGCAGCCCATGAGAGGATTTTGGAATCAAGATTTGCAGTTTTTTTGGAGATTGTAATTATTTCCTTTATTTTTTCAATCTCTGCTGAATAGCTTTCAATGTTGTCTTTCACAACCTTTTCACCATTGGTTGTGAGATTATATGTGTACCGTTTCATCTCCGATGTACCGGGATATCCTGTTTTGTCTATCTTCTCTTCGATGAAACCATAGGAAATTAAATCATGCATTGCACCAGCAATGTCCGCACTGTAGGGGCCATAGAAGTGTGGTCGATAATGGGCGTCCATTGCCCCTGTAATTGTTGAAAAGTATCCAATTTTCTGGATTGTTGTCCGCCCAGTAATATGACCTCCGGCCTCATGCAAAATGATGAGAACTCCGTCAAATTCATCCATACATAATCTCCTGTTGTTCTGTTTCTCTCAAAATGTGCCATACGTGGTTAAAAAAGCAACCGAACTGATTACCTCTCATATCGTAAGTAGAATAGATGAAGGTTTCGTTTTTATTTGGATAATGTGTGTTTGTACTCATTGAACGTAATGTGATCATTATCGTATGTTCCATTCCCCCCTCCCCACACCCCTGTACACAAACCCTGCCTTCACCCATTCCTCCGGCTCCACAAGATTCCTTCCATCCACAATCACCGGCCGCTCGCATCCGGAGAGTTGCTTAACCTGCCCGGGAGTGAGAGCCCGGTACACCGCATGCCCGGTGAAGATCACGACGGCATCTGCGCCGGCGAGCGCCTGATCCAGATCCAGGGTGAGGCCGCCGTCCGGCTGATCGGGATTCGGAAGATCAGGTGAGGTGGCGGGGTCGACCCAGGGGTCGTGCACCCGGACCCCGGCGCCCGCCGCCGTTGCAGCCTGATAGAATGGATCAGACGGGGTGTTGCGGGCGTCGTCGCTGTCGTTGATGAATGCCCAGCCGAGGAGGGCGATCTTCGCGCCGGCGAGGGGCTTTCCAGCTTCTGCCAGGGCGGCCTCGGTGAGGTGGAGCATATGCAGCGGCATGAAGTCGTTGATATCGCGGGCGAGGGTATAGAGGGATGGCCGCCCCTCGGGATAGTCGAGGGTGGTGGCTCTGGCTTTTCTTGCTACCGGGGATTCTCCTGATTTTTCGGCTTCTGATCTGTTTCCTGTTGATGCTGGTTTTTCTGCTGCTGTTGTTCCTCCGGCCATTCCGGCTTCTGGTGCATCTCCTGCTTCAGTTGCAAGCTGCACACCCCTTTCCAGATGATAGGTATCCTTCGTCAGGCAGTGGCCGCCGACCCCGGCACCGGGCCAGAGGATGGCACGGGTG
>WOYI010403451.1_pt1 | contig 11111 bp, 10 predicted proteins | sample 6423411 | NCBI WGS metagenome assembly WOYI01 (sample SAMN13441803, study PRJNA592873) | oil field metagenome | biome: oil field; feature: oil-well bore; material: oil-contaminated soil; isolation source: oil-contaminated soil from oil-well borehole | place: Germany: Wietze | collected 2016-10-18 ... | reverse complement strand
GTGTATAACCGGCAAGAATGGTTTCATCATGTTTAGAAACACCATCAACCAAGACCTTAACGATTTGTCCTTCAAAGCGTTTATTTCCTCGTAAATAACCTGCATTTATTGCTTCGTTCAAACGATACAATCTTTGTTTCTTGTCCGTTTCAGAAGTGTGATCCTCATAGTTTGCTGCAGGCGTTCCCTCACGTGGCGAGAAAACAAATGTAAAAGCCCCTTCGAAATTGGCTTGTTCAACTAAGTCAAGTGTATCTAGAAAATCTGCTTCAGACTCACCTGGAAAGCCAACGATGATATCGGTTGTTACCGATATGCCAGGCACCATTTCTTTGAGATGATTAAGTACGTCGAGATATCCTGCTTTGGTATAATGGCGATTCATTTTTTTCAAGATGCGTTCGCTACCTGATTGTACCGGCAAATGAAAATAGGGCATGACGTGCTCACATGCGCTCATGGCTGCCATTGTCTTGACATCTAAATCGTGTGGATGTGATGTCATGAATCTAATTCTATCGATACCTGTCTCATTGAGTGCTCGCAATAAATCACCAAACGTAAAATCGATATCTTTAAAATCTTTACCATAAGCATTGACATTTTGTCCAAGTAACGTCACTTCTTTATATCCAGCCTTAACTAAACTTTCAACTTCAGCAATGATTTCTTCCTTTTTTCTTGAACGCTCTTTTCCTCTTGTATAAGGCACGATGCAGTATGTGCAAAACTCATCACATCCGAACATGATGTTCACCCATGCTTTGAATGTATGATTTCTCACTTTTGGTAGCTTTTCAACAATGTCTCCCTCTTTTGAATACACTTCGATGACACGTTCCTTTGAAAGCATCGCTGTTTCGATATATTCAGGTAAACGATGGATGTTGTGTGTCCCAAATACAAGATCGACATGTTGATAGGTTTTCAACACGCGTTCGATGACATTTTCTTCTTGTGCCATGCATCCAGCAAGCGCTAGAATTAAATCTGGGTTTCTTCTTTTTTGAGCTTTCAGCCTACCTAACTCACCCCAGATTCTGTTTTCAGCATTTTCTCTAATGGCACATGTGTTGATGATGATTAAATCACTATCAGTCTCATCAAATGCTTTTGAAAATCCCATCAATTCTAAGATACCTGCCATGGTTTCGCTATCCGCTTCATTCGCCTGACATCCATAAGATTGAATCGAGTATGTGCGATTATTTCCAAGATTTTTAAAACGATCAAAAAGATTGAAATCAACTTCATCAACTGTCGATCGCGATCTTTTTCTTGCTTTCTTCAAATCGGGTTTAAAATATTTTTCGATATCTATATCATTCATATAATCACCTAGCGTTATTTTAACTTATTGCATTATTTTCATAAACTCATTCGCTCTCTAGATGAATGCGTTCGATGGTTTTCATATTAAAGTCCATGATAACGGCATTTAATTGTCTTGGTCCGTTAGCAACTTTATTCGGCGTGCTAAATCCGTTTAAAAACCGCTGAATAACAATTTCTCTTTCAACACCAATAATCCCGTTTAAAGGTCCTGTCATACCAACATCCGTCATATAGAGCGTGCCTTTAGGCAAGATTCTATTATCGGCTGTAGGCACATGCGTATGCGTACCTATAACAGCCGAAGCCAAGCCATCAAGATAATGACCCAACGCGACTTTTTCACTGGTTGCTTCGGCATGAAAATCAACGAGACTGTAATCTGCAGGATTCTCTTTTAATATTTTTTCGATGCCAGAAAAGGGATCATCCAAGTTGGCATTCATAAATGTTCGACCTAAGGCATTGATAACCAATAAGGTTTTCCCATTGAAATTAATGGTCTTATACCCTACTCCTGGTGCACTGCGATAATTAAAAGGACGAACGATATTTGCATCTTCAATAAAATCAAATAACTCCTTGTTTCCCCAAGCCCAATTGCCCAATGTGACCATATGGACACCTGCAGTCATCAGACGTTTATAAATCTTTTCGGTAATACCTCGACCTTGTGCGGCATTTTCACCATTAACAATGATTAAATTAGGACGATATTCATTCTTGATTTCAGTTAAATGTTCAGTCAACATTTCAAGTCCTGCATCACCGTAAATATCGCCGATAAACAGTACGCGCATATCTATTTCCTTTCTATCAAGCAAAAAGAGGCAGATGCCTCTTATTTTGCTACATCAGTTGCTCTAGTCTCACGGATAACTGTCACTTTAATTGTACCAGGATATGACATCTTTTCTTCTATCTGGTCTTTAATCTCACGTGCGACTCTAAAAGCGGCTAAATCATCAATTTGTTCAGGTTTGACGATGACTCTAATCTCCCGTCCAGCTTGAATAGCAAACGCTTTTTCAACGCCTTTTATTTCCATTGAAATGGTTTCGAGTTGTTCTAGACGCTTTACGTAATTTTCCATCGATTCTGATCTTGCGCCTGGTCTAGCAGCTGACAATGCATCAGCGGCAGCAACCAAAACAGCAATCACGCTTTTTGGTTCAACATCACCGTGATGTGATGCGATAGCATCGACCACAACATCGGGTTCTTTATAACGATTGACAAGATTCACACCGATTTCAACATGACCGCCTTCGACTTCGTGGTCTACCGCTTTACCGATATCATGAAGTAACCCAGCCCGTCTTGCAAGTATTTCATCTTCACCAATTTCAGCAGCCAATTTACCTGCTAAAAATGCTGTTTCAATCGAGTGTTTCAACACGTTTTGTCCATATGATGTTCTAAATGATAAGCGTCCCAATAATTTAATTAAATCGGGGTGAATTCTACCTATGCCAACCGTGAATACGGCATCTTCACCAGCTTCTCTTAAGAATTGATCAACTTCTGATCTCGCTTTATCCACGACTTCCTCAATGCGTCCCGGATGGATTCTTCCATCGGCAACAAGTGTACTCAAAGCCCGTCTGGCTACTTCACGTCTTACAGGGTCAAAACCGCTTAATACAACCGCTTCCGGAGTATCATCAATAATTAAGTCAACACCTGTGAGTGCTTCTATTGCCCGGATGTTACGGCCTTCACGACCAATAATCCGTCCCTTCATCTCATCATTTGGCAAATCAACAACAGAGACCGTACGTTCGGTGGTTGTTTCGCTTGCATACTTTTGCATCGCTAAGGCGAGTATATCTTTGGATTTGGCTTGCGCTTCATTTTTAGCGCGCTCTTCTTCATCCTTAATATACAGTGAAATTTCATCTGCCATCTGATCCTTTACGCTTGCCATAATGATTTCTCGTGCTTGGTCTGTACTTAGACCAGAAATTTCTAAAAGCTTTGTTTCCTGTTCTTTTAAAACTTCTTCCACTTTGCTATTCAATTGTTCGAGCTGTTCTTTTCTTTCATCAAGCTTGTCTTCGCGCGACGTCAACGACTGTTCACGTCGGTCTAGATTAACTGAGCGATTATTGAGGTTCTCTTCTCTTTGAGCGACTTTGTTTTCAAGGTTTAAAACGACCTGACGTCGTTCACGGATATCATTATCAAAATCCTTCTTGAGATTGAAAATTTCTTGTTTCGCTTCTAGTACGCTTTCGCGTTTCGCTTTTTCAGCTTCTTTTTTTCCGTCTTCAACAATTTTTTCGGCCAATTGTTTTGCTGCTTTGATTCCTTTTTCATGCATATAAATCCGAATAAAGAATCCAATGAAGGCACCAATGACAACGGCTAGCAAAATGGAGATGATTGTTTCTACTGTACCGAGTGCTATAATAAACATTCAATACACCTCCATTTATCAAAATATTTTTAACAATTTGATTTAAATTGCTATAATCAAATGCATAGATTAATTATAACCTATTTCGTGGTCATTAGTCAATCTGAAAACGTCTATCCAAAAAAGTTTAAATCAATAGCATTCCAGCATTTTTCTTTTTCCGTTTTTCATGTATAATAGATTGTGGACACGCAAAGGAGAATCGCTATGAAAGCTGACAAACATAAACCATTAACATTTTGGCAAAAGATTCATAAATATCGTGCTAAAATCGGACTACTAGCATTTCTAATCATCATTCCTATTTCACTTGTTTTAATCGCTTATCTCGGACCCTATTTCAGTAATAAAAGTGTGAACTTTAGTAGCGAAACCGCTGAGACACAAGACATTCAGCGTCGTTTTATCGGTCTCAATGATCTCGATGAAATGTTGTTGACCGTTGAATGGACAGACTTAGTCAAACCACAGTTTAGTGAAGATAATGAAGTTACGACGCCTGGTTATTATCGCTTTCTTTTAACCTATGAAGCAAAAGATAACTATGATATTTCTACTGTTTCGATAACCCCTGTATTACACCCGGATTGGTTTCCCGTTTATTTCGTTGGTACAACACGACAAATGTATAGTACATCGCTGACTTTTCAAGTTACATACAATGAAGTCATGCCGCTGCATAAATTGTTATTTGTTACTGTTGAACAGCCCAATCTTTATTTAAAAATTGAATACTCATATATTTCTGGGGAAGAGACCATCAATCAAGTTGCCTATGTAAAATATTCGCTTGAAGGATTATATCCAACGGTGAGTGTTTCATGATATTAATAAAAAAGTGGAGATGATTAACGTCAGCATCTCTACTTTTTTTATGAACTGTTTAAATATGGCATAGTCAATGTTTTTACCATTCATCGGCAGTCTAGCATATCATGCGATTAATATGTGATGAATCACCTATCTATCAATAATAAAAATCAAGGTACAAAAAAGAAGCTTGCAAAAGCTTCCTTTAATTATCGTATGAAATATGATGGTGGTCTAGTACTTTTTGATAAAGCGTTTTGTATAAATCAGGATGTTCTTCCAAATACTGTTTGGCATTTTCTCTGCCTTGTCCAATCTTTTCCCCCTCATAGGCATACCATGAACCGCTCTTTTGGATGAAATCAAGTTCAGTCGCTAGATCAACGAGCTCGCCTGATTGAGAAATTCCTAAACCATAAATGATGTCAACCGATACCGTCTTAAATGGTGGGGCAACTTTATTTTTGACGACTTTGATGTTTGCTAAGTTACCAACGATATCTGAACCGTTTTTAATGGCTTGACTGCGTCTAATTTCAAGTCTAACACTTGAATAAAACTTAAGGGCGCGTCCGCCTGGTGTTATTTCAGGGTTACCAAACATCACGCCAACTTTTTCCCTAATTTGATTGATAAAAATGGCCGTTGTATTTGTCTTTGATATGACTCCTGATAATTTACGCATCGCTTGGCTCATTAATCGTGCTTGCAATCCAACATGTGAATCACCCATGTCACCGTTAATTTCAGCTTCAGGAACGAGTGCAGCAACCGAGTCAATGACGACACAATCGATCGAACCACTTCTAATCAGCGCTTCAGCGATTTCTAGTGCTTGTTCACCCGTGTCTGGTTGTGATAGCAATAGATTATCGATATCGACACCGACAGCTTTTGCGTATTTCGTATCAAGTGCATGTTCCGCATCGATGAATGCGACGTATCCACCACGTTTTTGGACTTCCGCGATGGCGTGAAGCGCTAATGTCGTCTTGCCTGAACTTTCCGGTCCATAGATTTCGATAATTCTGCCCTTTGGATAACCACCGATACCGAGTGCAATATCCAGTTGAATCGATCCTGAGGGATTAGCAGCAATATGTCTATCCGCTTCATCACCAAGACGCATGATTGAACCCTTACCATATTGTTTTTCGATTTGTTTCATTGCAGTCTCTAGTGCCTGCGAACGTTTATCATTGTTCATAAATACCTCCACATCCTATATTAGTAACACGTGCTTATGTTTACTACATGGATTCAAATATAATTTTTCTATTTTTTATAAAATAATCTACACCAGAAACGACAGTCATGAGAATCGCAAAATAGAAAATGATGTCACCCACCCAGTGTGTTAGTCCAAAGTCGTTAAACAGTAAGATTAATAAGGCAACCATCGTTGAAGCTGTTTTCACTTTACCATAGATGGAAGCAGCAATGACATCGCCTTTTTCTACTGCCATCAGTCTAATGCTCGTGACAATGAATTCTCTGGTGATGACAATCGCGACGGCCCAAATCGGAACTCTTGTCGTCATAGTGACCATCAGATAAAGCATCGCTGTTAATACTAAAACTTTATCAGCAATGGGATCCAAGAATTTTCCGAATGTCGTGATTTGATGAAATCGTCTAGCGATTTGACCATCTAAAAAATCGGTCAATGTACCAATGACAAACAAAACTGCAAAAATAAAACCACCAATTGACAAATTAAAAAAACCGATGTCCGCCTTTAGCGGTTTGATGGTGATGATCACTAACATAACCGGAATGATTAAGAAGCGTGAAATGGTCAATTTATTCGCTGTCGTCATCTATTATATCCTATCTTTCTTTTCTCTTATATTTTACCATAAAAATACGTTTATTGTTGCAATTTAACGTTTGGTTTGATACAATAGTTGTGCATGTGCCAGGAGGTGAAATTGTGGCTAATATTAAACAACAAATCAAACGTAATAAAACGAATGAAAAACATCGTTTACAGAACGCAGCATTCAAGTCTTCTGTTAGAACAGCAGTGAAAGCTGTTGAAGCGGCTGTCGAAGCTGGTGATAAGGCTATTGCAGTCGAAAAACTCGCATTCGCTCATAAAAAACTAGACAAGGGTCTTGCAAAAGGTATTTATCATAAGAACTATGTCTCGAGACATAAATCACAGTTATCGCTTCTTGTTAACAGTTTGAGCTAAAGAGAAAGCATCCGCAGATGCTTTTCTTTTTTTTAAATCTTGAACAATCTTTCAATTTCTCCTCTACCCCCATATTGTGCCACATAAGTGACATGTGGTAGTTTAATACCGCTCACATTGTATTTCGGATTAAATCCAATTTTATTGACATAGTATTTAATGTTTGGTTTGTCGTCATTCATACGTTTTAGGACTTCTAAAGTTGCTTTAATATCATCCAATGCACGGTGCGTATTCGGCTCTGCAATGTGGTAGGTTGCGACCGCGTTCTGTAAACGATGTGGATAGGCGTGTCGATCTTTATAGACCGCCATCACATCTAACAAATCATTTTTAATCCAAAAGTTTGAGCGCCAATATTTTCTAAACAATGCGGTCATAAAACCAAGATCAAACTGAATGTTATAAGCCACTAACAATGTTTTTTCATCCTGATATAAATCAAGCAGTTTATGGCACGCTTCTTCTTGCGTAATACCTTCTCTAAGCAACATGTCATCTGTAATATGTGTGATATCAGTAATTTTAGATGGTAGTGGTCCATCAGCCATCACTAGTTCTTGTAACGTTTGTGTGATCGTATAGGATCCATTGACCTTTTCTAAAACAATCGCGCCAATTTCAATGATTTGATCACGCATAGGATTCAATCCTGTCGTTTCAAAGTCAAATAATAAAACGGTATCATGGTCAAACATAATTACACTCCTAACAAGTAAAGCTCGACACCGAGCTTTTTATCTATTTTTCCCGATTTGATATCAAAATCCAATTTCCCTAGTTTATGTAAATGCTGCTCAACGAGTTGTAATTGAACCTCACGTGAATTTTTAATCATATAGTAGGCGCGTCCATTTGAAATATGAAAATAATCGGCAATCTCATCCTGACGCATCCCTTTGTTGATGAGCAACTTGATATGCATTAACTCTCTCATCTTATTGACGATGAAATTCAAAATGCGCAGCGGGTCTTCATTTCTGGCAATCAAATCATGATAGATATCGATGGTTTTTGACATATTGTTTGCTAATAAAGCGTTGGTGAGTTCATATATGTGTTCTTCTAGATTGCGGCTAACAAGCTTCATGACATCGACTTCTTTAATAACCTTATCAGCCACGGTATAGAGTTCAAGTTTTTCTGCTTCTTTATTCAATAAGTTGAATTCATAGTTCGTTCTCTCTAGTAAGACGTCGATGGCAGCATCCGTAATTTGATAACCATCACTTTCAAAAAGTTCTTTCACAAAGGCGGGATACTCTTCTTGTTTGGGGTCTTTGATCTCTTCGATATAAGCGTATTTTTGAATGGCTTCACCAATGGGTGAAGTCGTCGGGATGACTTCGCTTATTTCCAACATCAAAATAACATCTGGATTGGGTTTTTCAAAATATTTTATCCAGGCATTGATAATCCCTTGAGGTGCCTCTAAAACGACTTCGATATGCCTGACGACAATCACTTTTGATTCAGAAAAAAAGGCTATGGTCTGAAGATCTTCCAGCACATCACCAGATGACGTTTCTAAAAGATCGTAACGAATGAAATTAAATGAATCAACGCCCAATTTTTCAACCCGTTCAGCAACGGTTTTTCTTAAAAGATATTCATTTGTCGATTGAAACGCGTAAATTGCATCAGCCATGCGTGCTCTCCTTGTTTCTTATGTTTATATTATACTAAAATTCAGTAAAAATTGATAGCGTTGTTTCCCATAACTTCATTGCATGTTTATATGTTATAACCACCGTACCTTCTTGATCTGTACGATGGATAGCCACATTGTGTTTCTTTAGTATCGACAACGTTTCTTTTGAAGGAAAATCAAATTGATTATACCTCCCCACTGAAATAATGGCATATGATGGCATCACGTGTTCGATTAACTCCTCAGACGTGGATGTATTTGAGCCATGATGAGCAATCTTGATAAAATCACTTTTCAATTGCTTGCCATATCGCGTGACAAGATCTAACTCCACCGTTTGACTGATATCACCTAAAAATAAATACTGATCGTGTTCAATGGTCACTGCAATCACTAAAGAATTATCATTCGCTGTTGCATAAGTTTTAAGTGGCCCTAAAATAGAAAAAGTTAAATTGCCACAAGAAAACGACTGACCAGCTAAAGCCCTAGTAACAGGTTTTTGATATGCTGGATAATGATAATCATAAGGATTAACGATGAGATGATCAACGCCGATGTCATCAATGATGTCATCCGATTCGCTTATATGATCCTCATCGCTATGTGTCAAAAACAAATAATCCAATTGATTAATTCCTCGATTTTTTAGAAAATCACTTGCTCCATTAAAACTATCGATCATCGTACGACACGACCTAGTTTCAATGAATATGGTATCCCCTTGACCCACATCCAAAAAATAAACTGAAGCATCATTCAAATATCGCTGGTTAACGATCTGATAGCCAAATAGACTCGTCACTAAAAGCATACGAGCGATCAACTGCTTCCGTTTATATGCTAATAAGACATAGGCAAACCCTACATAATATAAAAAGATTTGCCAATGATTTAATGCCGGTAAATAAATAATGACTTGACGACTATTTAGCATGTTGACCATGCGTGTCAACCCATTGAGTAAATAACCGAGTAGCACGTCCACCTTTGGACTAATTAAAACCATAAACGCCAATGGATAAATCAATGCCGTTACGTAAAATATGATGAATGGCAACATCAATATCACAAATGGAGAAATGATTTTTGTGAATGGCAAACACGCACCAGCAATCAATACAGAAATCATAAGACGTCTTAAATAACCATGATAAGATTGATATCGATCTCTTGCCAATTCAATGGTCAATAAGATGAGAAAAGTCATTAAAAAACCAGTGCTATACACCCAGCAAAACGATATCATTATCATGATAAAACAGACTGAAAATAAACGGTCAAGTGGGGTTAGTCGTAATTGATATCGATGATTGATAAAATTAAAAATTTGACTGAACAACAATCTAACAACGCCTATAGCAAATGCGTTTAAATAACACAAGATAGCGTAAAAAGTTAAAACGACACCCTCTTGTATTTTGGGGTTGACATTGAAATAAAACATGAGTTTTCGAATGCCTAAACTGAGGAAATAGGCATGTAGTCCGGTTGTCTGCATCAGAAACAAAAGATTCACTTTTTGGAATAATACTTGATCATCATTTTCTAGATAATCTTTACCAAATACGAATGATTTGACCATGGAAGCATAGGGTGATTGCACGCGATCAATTAAAAACATGCGTACGCTAAATATGCTTTTACCAGAACGGCTAAAATCAAGTGTTTCAACATCTACCTTTCCTAAGACATTTTGACTCAAATAATATTGTTGTGAATTAAAGCCAAAAGGGATAGTCTCCCGCTCATAGCGCACGATTTTCCCTTTGAGATAAACCCAGTCGCCTATGGCAATATCATCATCATATACATAGACATGGTAGCGATGTCCTAAATATGTGATGGTCAATCGATGACTGGTATCATAATGATCAATATCAACCACTTTGACATGATCATCGATGACTTTGACATCTTGCTGGCTGCTAAACAAAAAATAACGCGTACATAACAATAAACATAAAATGGCGAAAAATTGCCATCTTATGTTTCTTCTTTGCCATATTAAATAAGCTAAAAATACGAAGAAACATAGTGGTTCAGAAAGGCTCAATACGACTAAAAATAACGCGAATCCTTCAATGTATAAATCATTATATCGTAAGGTATGGCCGAATATTTTCAAGTGTCGCAGCTCCGATATATTTCACGTTAATCAACGTATCAAGCGATATGAAATCGCCATGTTCTTCACGATACATTATAATATAGGCTGCCCGTGATTCGGACATATAGGGTACCGTCAATAGTTCAGCAAAACTAGCTGTATTGATATTCACTAAAATCTTGGGTTCATTCGTTGCATTAGTTGATGCAGCGATGGTCAATACGGTGTTTTGATTGATGACATTGCCATAGACAATCAAAGATTCATCTGCGGATGATGTCAACCCACCAGCCATCACAATCGCCTCATAAACAGTAATCTCATCAAAAAAGCGATATGTTTTAGGGAAATTAACTTCACCCTGTACAAGTACATCAAAATATGCAATATTCGCTATATCATAATGATAAAATTCATCGATGTCTCGCTTTGGAAATGTAAAATATAATGCAATCACCATCAACACACAAACAACCACTATTTTTTGTTTCATCATTTTACCTCCAACTAATGCTAGTCAGATGAAACGAAAAATACTTATAAAAAAAAGCGAACCATCGGTTCCCTTCATTTTTTAGCAATGATATACCAT
>WOYI010408253.1_pt1 | contig 11116 bp, 10 predicted proteins | sample 6423411 | NCBI WGS metagenome assembly WOYI01 (sample SAMN13441803, study PRJNA592873) | oil field metagenome | biome: oil field; feature: oil-well bore; material: oil-contaminated soil; isolation source: oil-contaminated soil from oil-well borehole | place: Germany: Wietze | collected 2016-10-18 ... | reverse complement strand
TGTCCATCTTCGGCAAAGAGAAGGCGTTCTGCAACAGCTACTGCGGAAGGGGACAGCTCTTCACGCTTTTTGGCTCGGGAAAAAAGATGTCCCTCAACAGGAACCTGCCGGCATTTTTGAAGAGCAGATGGTTTCGCTATGGATTTTTCATATTCTTTATGATCATGTTCGTGAATATGCTATTTGCAACCTGGGCCATCTTTTCGGGAAGCGGAAGCCTGAATGCATCGGTCAGGCTTTTCTGGACATTTGATGTGCCATGGGAGTGGGCAAACAGGACCGGGGAAAGCGTCCCTCTTTGGGCGATACAGTTCGCCTACGGGTTTTACAGCCTCATGCTTACATCACTGATACTGGGACTTTTGAGCATGATCATTTACAAACCGCGGTCGTGGTGCGTCTACTGCCCCATGGGAACGGCAACTCAGATGATCTGTAAGATAAGAGAGGAAGAGAGGCTTTAGCTATTATTTACTCATGCTTTGGAGAAGTTTTTTGTCGACGATCTTTATGCCCTTTCGGGAGAGTTCTACTGCCCCAAGAACGTAAAAAGATTTAAGAGTCCTTGATACCACCTCACGGGCGCTTCCTATATATCTTGCTATCTGTTCATGAGTGACAGGAACGACATCACCGTTATTCCTCTCCATCTCCTCAAGAAGGAAATTGGCAAGCCTCTCGTCCACGCTCAGGAAGAATATTCGCTGTATGGCTTCCATCACGTCGGAAAAACGTTCAGCCGCCACTTTGTATGAGAAATTCTCTACCCATACATTTCTTGCTGCCAGATCGGAGAAGAAATTTGCGTTAACTACAAGGATCCTGCACTCTGTCTCAGCCTCGATCAATACTTCGAAACGGATCAGCTTCAGCACGCATGACGCGGAGCGGATACAGAGCTCTCCGGGATTAAGGCGGAAAAGTGTCAGGTCCTTACCATCCTCGGAAAGCATATAGACCCTGAGCGTCCCAGACCTTATCAGGAAGACGCCTGCGCAGGAATCATCACTTCCGCTGAGACAGGTCCCCTTTTCATATCTTATGTCGGAGATATTGTCCATGAGAGCCTCCTTTTCGAGGTCACTCATCTTACTCCAGAAAGAGAAGCTCTCTTCCAGGAGGGATATCAGCTGTCCGTTGTGGATCAAATCACACACCTCCGGTCCAAAGTGACCGGTCTGCATACTGATGGAGGCCGGGTTCTTTGATCATATCCTTAGCAGCCGTTTGGCGTTTCCTCCAAGTATCATCTCTTTCTCCTCTTCCGATATATCGAGTGATCTTATCAGTGTTATTTCCTGAGAAGGCAGATGCCACGGATAATCGCTCCCGAAGAGTACCCTCTCGGCTCCGTGCTTTCTTATGATCTCCTTAAGAAGTCCCTTGTCAAGCCAGGGATCCGCGCAGTAAGCCGTATCCATGTAGATGTCCGCCTGTCCTGCCGCTGTTTCGAGAACATCTTCAGCCATCTTCAGGCCTCCCATATGGGCTGCAACTATCCTGAGTCCGGGAAAATTCCTTGCTATCTTTACCATCGACTCGGGCGAAGCGTTCAGTTCGCCTGGAAACGATGGGTCGAAACCAACGTGAAAAACAACGATCAGGTTTAGCGCCCGTGCCAGGTCGTAAATTGGGAAGTACTTCTCATCGTCAGGATATATCCTCTGGAGCGCAGGATGGAACTTTATCCCCCTGAGCTCTTCGTCAGAGATCTTCCAGACATACTCAAGGGCGTATACCGAACTCGGGAGGACGGATCCGAAGGATATTACCCTCTCGGAATCAGTCTCCTTTGCAAAGCGAAGGACTTTTTCATGCTGGCTCTCCTTGGTAACGACGTTGAGTACGACGGACCTGTCCACGCCGCATTCATCCATTGCTGAGATCAGTCCGTTCAGAGTCGCGGGGGCAGAATACCCCACCTGTGCGTTCTCCGACAAAACGGTCATTGCGCGGTCCGCGAAACCGTCAGGGAAAATGTGTGTATGAAAATCTATGATCATGGTCTCTATCATGCCGCCTTTCCTTTGATCCTCCAAACTATATCACAAAAAAGCACTGGCGGAAAAATATTGAGGACCCCCGGTGTGCAGTCCGGGGGCCCTCTTGGAGGAACGGATGATCTATTGTTTCTGTTCTCTAGAATTCATACTGCCAGGAGAGGATGAACTTGCGCTCGGGGTTGATATATCCCTGATCGTCAAGCACAAACTCCCTGTCGAAGATGTTGGTGCAGGAGAGGACCAGTTTATGGTCACCCTCTTTCCATGAGACAGAAGCGTTCATAAGGAAGATGCCGTCATCCTTGTAGACGCCGCCGTCAATGTTCCTGTCTCCGTAAAAATGGGCATTTAGCTCCCCGGCCCAGGGGCCCTTTGCGTAGTTCAGGCTCCCCATGAGGTCCAACCTCGGCATATTCGATCTTGTCCATTCATCAGAGCCTTCGGTCTTCTCTTCAGCGTCGGTCCAGGAGATACCCTGTGTGTAGCTCCAATTCTCGTGGAAATTGAACTTCATCTCCGCCTCTATACCCCATGCCCTGTACTGGTCTAGGTTTACGTACTGACCTACCCATGTTATCGGGTCTGATTCGTACTTTATCTTATCTTCCATGTCCATATAGAAGACTCCGAAACTCCAGGGATTGGAGGCCTTTTCATCCTTCACGCCTATGTCGTAAGTCCAGCCCTTTTCCGGTTTTAGATCAGGATTTGGTGTGCCGTAATTCCTGTCCGGCATAAATATCTGGTAAAAACTGGGCATTGCGAAAAAGCGCCCCGCAGTAAGGTACCAGATCTTCCCTGACGGGCTCTCCCAGTTGAGAGAAAGCCTGGGTATAAGCTCGCTTACAGTCTCGCCCTCATCGACGCTCCAATGCTCGTACCTGAGTCCGATATCGAGACCCATATCACCTACCGGAACTGAAACTTCAAGATAGGGTGAGAAGCCATCCCTTTTCAAGTCGTATGGGGTGTCTTTGGTCTCTCCCCAGGCTGAATCAGAGAGGCCCTTGTACTCAGACTGTTCCCTCCGCCACTCAAAGCCCCAGACACCGGTCAGGCCGAATATCTCCTGCTTTCGGTTGAACATAAGGCCCATTGAACTGTCTTTGTAGTCGTAGCTGCTGATGTAGAGCGGATCTGAGTAGAATGAATAATCCTTCTCATTGTCGTTATAGTATATTTTGCCCGTGTTCGATTCATCGGCATAGGTTATGGCAAAACGCCGGTATTTATTTTCCTGGGTGTTTTTATAAACAGTCGAGAGATCATTGTTGTAAGTATTTTCCCAGTCTGAATCGAAGTCACCCCATGCCCCGGAAAATGCCCAACTTCCCTTTTCTATTCCAAAGGCGAAATCATTGCCGCGGTAGTCGGTGGCTTTGTCATAGGTTCCATCAGGCCTCTTTCTTATGTTTATCTCGGAAGTTTCCTGGGTTTTGGTATATCCGACTGTGACTTTAACATCATCGCTCAACACTGCCGTACCCCTGACAGAGCCCCGGAACCATCCGTGGTTGCCGCCTTCAATAAGTAACATTCCCCCCGACTCTTCCATGCCTTTTTTAGTAATTATATTTATGACTCCGCCGGCCGCGTTGGATCCGTAGACAGCAGAGCTTGCGCCCTTGACCACTTCTATTCTCTCGATATTTTCAAGAGGGATCGTCCTGAGGTCAAATGGTGATCCCATGGATACCCCGGTACCATAGCTGGAAGTCCTGAAGGGTATTCCGTCGACAAGAAGAAGGACTTCCGTGGTAAGCCCCCTTACAACAACGCTTTTGTCAAGAGCTGAGGCAGAACTGTTCCTCAGTCCGTTGACTCCGGGGACTCTGTCAAGAACTTCCTGTGTGCTCCTTGCCCCGCTCATCTCAATTTCTTCCTTTGTTATGACGTAAGCCGGAGCGGGGACTTCACGGATGTCTTCAGCAAGGCGTGAACCGGTGACCTCTACTCTTGCCACCTCTTTTACGTTTTCTTTTTTGTCCTCACTGACGGCATCTCCGCTTGTCACACCTGTTCCTGTATCGGCAAAAGCGGATGCGGAAAAAACCAGCAGAAAGACGATCGTTGGAATAACTATGCTATGCTTTATCTTATAAAACACTATCAACACTCCTTAAATATAAAACTATGCTATGAGATCTTCTGAATAATAATGTCTGGTTTGTTCCGTTATTCCTCACTCCTTAAAAAACCCTGTAAAAAAGAGGGACCTCCTGATATCGGGGGTCCCTCTGTGACAAACATATTTCGTATCCTCAGGCAGGTATGCCTGTCAGGATACAGTTTGCCGCCTTTCGCCCACGCGATGATCAACAATCCGGTTTTTCAGCAGGTCTCCTGGCTCCCGTTCATCCTACTCCCGTGCCTTCCCATCCTCAGACAGTGGCTTAATACGGTTTCGTCGCGGTCACAGTAGCGGGGCTGCTCCGGCATCTGACCGGATTCCCTTGACTGAACTCCCAATGACGTTATTTTATTGTCACTAAGTTTTACCTCATGCCTCAGCCAATGTCAAGCAAAGATATTTGCATTTGGGTCGGATGATGATGCATGAATATCCGGGGCAGGGGCACTTAGCCTTTCTTTGTTAATAAAGGTCCATCAAAAAGTTTCATCAAACATCTCTTTTATCGCATTTAAAGAACGACCGTAGTCATCTTCAAAGACCTCGATAGTCATTACCCTCTCTCTGCCTCCGGACATCATCTCCCTGACAGACCTGAAGAGCTCCGGATCAATGTATGAGAGGTCCCTGTGGTCGGTCCCGTCCTGCATAACTCCGTGGACATGGAGGACCCGTACGGAATCTGCCGACCTGAGCATTGTCTCATAAACGGGGCGGCCGCATTTGATGAGATGTCCCACATCCAGGCATATCGAAGTTCCCACAGAATCTGCGAGGTACTCAATATAGCGCGGATCGAAGTCCAGTGTCTCTATGCATATCTTTCTCCTGTCATCTACAGCAGAGGCAATCTTTTCTGCCGAGAGAAGGCTTTTTTCAAACCAGGCATCGATATCGGGGCTTGGCGGATCGCCCCTCTTTTCACCGACGATGTGCATAATCCAGGCAAATGGATCGAGATCCTCAAAAATATCCAAGGTCCTCAGACACATTTCTTCCCTCTCCCTTAACTCCTCAGACGGGGCTGTGACACATATGTCGGCAGGAAAATGCACTGTGCAGGACATCCCCAGTTCGCTGCAGAGGTCCCTCAGAACACCGACTTCATCCTTTTTGGGCATGTTTGAGTGTTCAGGGGTATCAAAAAGGACGATTTCCATATCGCTTACGTCATTCGAAAGGTAGCGCAGATTGTCGGCAAATGTCCCGGGAGTGACCCATGATGTTCCGCCCAGGCGGAGACCGTTGCCTTCAAGAACTTTTTTTATCATAAAATATCCACCATTCTTGCATTTGATCCTGGCCCCGCCCCGTCACCCTCGAATGCTCTCATCGGGGGCCCAGCGGCTTGGGTATTGGCCCTAAAGCCGGTGATAGACTTGAACCGAAGACACTGGGCCCCCGTTAAGGATCGTCCGGGGACGACGGTTAAGAAGAAGTACCTTAATTTTAACGATCGTTTGACATGCTCTAAAATCTTAGCAATTGCTCAGTCACGATTTTTAAACTACCGATTTGCAATTGATTCCCAACGATTCCCAATAGACTCCCCGGCAGGACCGCGTCCTGCACCTCGCCATCTACTTAAGACTAAAGGTCACGGGCACTCTGACACGGACTGTGCCGCTGTTTTTGAACAGCCACTGCCTGACGGCGCGCAGTGCGCTTTCGTCAAGCCTTTGGAAGCCGCTTGAACTCTCGATCTCTGCGTTTACGACTCTCCCGCCTGTCACAGTTGCTATTATTTTTACCGTTCCCTCTTCTTTACGTTTTCTTGAAAAAGATGAGTAGTCCGGCAGGACTTTTTTTACGACTTCGAGGGTATCCAGTTCGACGACCCTTTCCGGCCGAGCCTGAGGAGGCGACGCCGGAAGGTTATCTGTAAGGACTGCATCGTTCGTTGCATTTACAGGAGTCCCCGCCTTGCTGTCTGCGGTCCCTGCAACTGCCTGAACTTCCTGCACGGGAGCCTTTTCAGGCGGTGTTTTTACTGCCTTTACAGGCTCCGGCTTTTTTTGAGGCTGTTTTTTGGGGACAGCCTCTTTTTTGAGGACGGTCTTTTTCTCAGCCGGATCCTCTTCCCTTATCGGAACCGGTACAGGAGCCGGTGCACTCTTTTTCTCGGCCATTGCCAGGCGGACTCTCATGATCGGCTTTATATCGGGCTTCGCAGCGGCACCGGGCATCAGCAGCACAAATGCGGCATGCGCTGTAATGCTCAATGTGAGCGCTATGACCCAGAAAAACCTCTCACTGGACTCGTTCATTATCAGTTTTCGCCCTCCATTAGAAGACCTGCTGAAGTTATACCTACTTTTCGGAGTATGGAGAGTACTTCTGCAACTCTGCCGTAAGGAGCGTTTTTATCCCCTGCAATAAGTATCTCCCGCTCTCCTGCAGCTTTGGCAAGTTGCGGCAGTTCTTCCTTCGAGACCTTGACCCCGTCCCAAAATATCGCCCCGTCCTTTACCACAGTAAGGGTCAGGGCACGCTTCAAATCTGAGGTCTCTCCATCTCCCGATGGGAGGTCAATATCAAGTTTGCCCTGAATGAATGTTGCAGTCAGGACAAAAAAGATTATAAGCATAAACAGTATGTCTATGAGGGGCGTAACATCTATGTCTGCAAAACGCCCTGATTTACGCCTTCGCACTTTCCCCACCATGACTTGTGAAGTGTTCCCTTATCAGATAGTCGGCTCCTCTGTTGAGCGTTTCTTCTTCGCTGTCTATGCGGGACAGCAGGAGTCCGTGAGCAAATATCACAGGGATCGCAACAGTCAGTCCCGCGACAGTCGTAAAGAGGGCCTTCCAGATGCCTCCTGTAACAGTCGCTGCGTTTATCTGGCCTCCGAGATGCAGAGACTGGAACATCTCGACCATTCCAAGCACTGTTCCGAGAAGTCCGAGCAACGGGGCTGTCTTCCCTACTATCTCAAGGATGAATAGGTGCTTTTCCCACCGGTAGACCTCACGGCGGACCTGCTGCTCGACAAGGAGCTTCATGTCCTCCCTTCCAACGCCCCAATGTGCAAAGGCCGCGAAGAAAAGCCTGTGAAGAGAACTCTGCGATGACCTGACAACTTTTCTTGCCTCGTCGATGTTCTTCTCTGATACTGCTTTCCCAAAGGCTTCCTCAAGCGTCTCCGGGTTTGTGGAAGCGCTCCTGAAAAAGAGCAGCCTCTCCACAACTACCGCCATAGCGACTACAGAAAGCGCCGCGATCACCCACATTATTATTCCGCCAGATCTCATGTACTCAAGCAATTATGATCTCTCCCGTCTTTTCATATCCAGATGATCAGAAATTACGTTTAGCCCTTACTAGAAGCCACAGGAAGAATATGGATCCTATGCACGAAGTAAGGACACCGACAGGAACTTCCGCCGGAGCCCAGAGCATCCTGGCCGCCGTGTCGCACAGCACAAGAAATGCGCCTCCGAAGAGCAGGGATGCCACTGCAAGCTTTCTGTGGTCAGTTCCCACAAATTTTCTGCATATGTGAGGCCCAAGAAGTCCGACAAATCCTATCGGGCCGCATGTTGCGACATTGATGCCTATAACTATCGATACAGAGAAGAAAAGAAGCCTTCTGAGCTTAACCACCGAGACTCCACGGCTTGCCGCAATGTCCTCGCCGCAGACAAAGAGGTTCAGCTCAGGTGCTGTTATAAAGGCTATCGCGAAGATGACTGCCAGTGCAGGCAATGTGGCGAAGACAGGGGCGAACCCGACAGCCTGTATGCCTCCCATCGACCATCTCATCATCCTGAACGTATCAATGTAACCTCCTGTGAACTGGATTATCATGTTAAGGCTTCCAAAAAGGAAGCTCATCGCAACTCCTGCAAGGAGGAGTGTAGCCTCGGACATGCCTCCCCGCCTCAGATTGCCCGCCGCATATATGGCAAAAGTCGCTGCCAGCGCGCCCACAAAGGCTGCAAGTGAGAGTCCCGAGACTGCATTGAAGAGGGAGAATACTATGCCGGTCCTTATGTATACGACAGCTCCAAATGCAGCTCCGGTAGAAACTCCGAGCATATCAGGAGAAGCAAGCGGGTTTCTGAAAAGGGCCTGGAAGATCAGGCCGCAGAGGGCCAGAGTCGAGCCGGTGATCCACCCCAGCAGTACTCGAGGCAGTCTCAGATCCCACATGATCCGCATGATATTCTCGTCTCCGCCGCCCAATAGGTCGTAGATGTTTATCTGCTGCATGCCGATAAAGGGCGCAACAGCAACTACCGCGAGTGAGAAGATAAAGAGCAAGGGCATGGCCATGCGCTTCATCTTACAAAACCCCTCGGTGCTACATAGGGCATAAGCTGTCCCTCTGAACGAAAGCCTTCAAATTCCGTGTCGAATATCTCCGACAAGAGGTCATTTTCAAGAAGCTCCGCGCTGTAGCCTTGCCAGACCATTTTCCCGCGCTTTATGGCAAGTATCTCGTCCGCTCCGTGAAGGGCAAGATTTATATCATGTGTCACCAGGAGGACCGTCATCCCCTGGTCTCTGTTGACCCTCTCGATAAGTTCCAGTGTCTCGACCTGATGCCTGTAATCAAGGAAGCTCGTGGGCTCATCCAGAAAAAGGATATCAGTGCTCTGTGCCAGGGCCGCTGCTATAAGCGCCTTCTGGCGTTCGCCTCCACTGAGGCTGTTGAGCTGACGGTCTGCAATGTTCATTACCCCTGCCGTATCAAGGGATCTGTCTATTATCGACCTGTCCTCGACAGTCTCGCCTCCTATCGCCTTCTGCCACGGATAGCGTGACATTAGCGCAAACTCCCTGACCGTGAAGGGAAGCGAATCTGAGCCTGTCTGATGCACCCAGGCTATCCTCCTGGCAAGCGCCCTTTCAGAAATGGAAGAGAGCGGACTGCCTTCAAGCGAGACCCGGCCCGTAAAGTTTTTATAAAGGCGGCCGATGCATTTGAGAAGTGAGCTCTTGCCCGCGCCGTTGGGACCTATTATGCCAAGGTATCTGCCTTTTCCGAGGGAAAAGGAGATGTCCTCAAGTATGTGAGCTCCTCCCAGTTCAAGCGAGAGTCTTTCAACATGGAGAAAATCAGGACCGTTCACCATTTGACCTCCGGATGTATCGCTTTTGCGAATGCCTTCAATATCATGCCAGACCTGGCGCCCGGCCTGAGATAGACAGTACCCTGCATTATGTATATCCTTCCCTTGTTGACCGCGTCGACCTTGGCGCTTCTCTGCCACTGGCCCTTAAGGTATTTTTCATTGAAGATCGTATCCACATCTATTTTGTCTTTTGAATGATAGAAAGTCTTGTCTCCGACAAGGTCTATGATCACGTTCGGGTTTATTGTCATCAGCCCTTCAAGCGAGACCTGCGGGTAGGATATTTTTTTCTCTGTTACAGCATTTTCTCCTCCTGCCAGCGCGATCATCTCTCCGTAGAAATTGTTGTTGCCCGCAACGTAAAAGCTGTTGATCTGGTGCTCGGAAAGCTCCCTTGATACGCAGAGAAGGACTTTGGGCTTATCCAGCCCCTTGACTTTTGACGTCACCAGTTTTACGTCCGCACGTATCCCGGAGACCAGTTTTTGCGCCTTGGCCTGTGCCGAGCATATCTTTCCAAGCCTGGTTATGGAATCGCATACCTCATCTATGGTGTTCTGTTTCATGACGATGTAGGGTATCTTAAGCCTGTCCAGCTGAGGGGTAAACTGCATATGCATGTCCTGAAGAAGGAGCAGGTCGGTCTTCATAGACATCAGCATCTCAAAGTTTAAGGCTGCAAAATCCCCCATCTTAGGCTTTTTCGTAGCTTCTGGAGGATAATCGCAGAAATTTGTCACGCCGATTATATTGTCTCCCTGCCCAAGAGCAAAGAGGATCTCCGTTCCGACAGGAGTCATCGAGATTATCTTTTTGGGAGAAGCCCAGGCTGCAGGCGGCAATATCAGCATTATAAAAACTATGGACAAAAAAAGCTTTGACCTCTTCAAGGAAATACCTCTTTTCTATGTATGGCAACGAAAAAAGGAAGCCGAACGGCTTCCTCAATAAATTTACACAATGAGGATGAACAACGCCCGCGCATAACATCCATCATCTTTTCTCGGGTCGCCTGACTTCCCATCAAGGGTAACAGTGGCGGGGCCGCTCCGGATTTGCACCGGATTCCCCCTTAAAAGACGCTGATATTCATTTTTTATCAATGAGCTGCGCTTCAAAAACAGGAACTGTTATATATTAGTGTCCATTCTCGTGCCGGCATCATGTGCGCATATTCTATCATAAGAGACAGGGATTGTTTTAATTCTTCATAAACAGATATCTTTATTACACAGGCATAAACATCACATCTAGCGGCACAGGACGCTATTTAAGCGCAGTCAGAAAGCGGGACATTTTCGCCCAAGTGCTGGCTGGCCCGAGTGCAGCTGCCCCAAGTGCTGGCTTGACAAACTGGAGATATAATGTAGAATGTTTTCCCGTGAATACTGCTCTGTGCGGGTTCATGTGAGTGGTAGGATGGCCGAGTGGTCAAAGGCAACAGACTGTAAATCTGTCGGCGAGAGCCTACGCTGGTTCAAATCCAGCTCCTACCACCATTATTTTTGTCCAAAATGCCCTTACCGCATTATTGGTTGCCGCCTTAGCTCAGTAGGTAGAGCACATCCATGGTAAGGATGGGGTCCCCGGTCCGAGTCCGGGAGGCGGCTCCAGCGATAATACAAGCTCCGCGGGAATCCTGCGGAGCTTTTTTGTTGCCATATTTCGGCAGACAAATGCCAAACTTTGCCCTTTTAAAAGGCGCACTTACGATGCATCGCATCGACTGTCTATGACTCATTCTCATAATTCTCCGCAATAAGCACAAAAGTTGCATAAAGTTTGCTTTCTAGCTAAATTGATGTATTCTTGTAACTGCCATTTCTGAAATGAAATTACAGGGATCAGCAATACCGTCTATGCCTAGATGTTTGATTATAATTAACTTGATAGGTATATAT
>WOYI010413201.1_pt1 | contig 11129 bp, 11 predicted proteins | sample 6423411 | NCBI WGS metagenome assembly WOYI01 (sample SAMN13441803, study PRJNA592873) | oil field metagenome | biome: oil field; feature: oil-well bore; material: oil-contaminated soil; isolation source: oil-contaminated soil from oil-well borehole | place: Germany: Wietze | collected 2016-10-18 ... | reverse complement strand
GCTGACAGTTGAACGTGAATAATATGACGCTGAAACAAGAGATAGAACGTCGGCGAACATTCGCCGTGATCAGTCACCCCGATGCGGGGAAAACCACCCTGACGGAGAAGCTGCTGCTTTTCGGCGGTGCCATCCATGTGGCGGGTGCCGTCAAGTCGAACAAGATCAAAAAGAGTGCTACCTCCGACTGGATGGAAATTGAGAAGCAACGCGGCATCTCGGTTGCCACCTCGGTGATGGGCTTCGAGTATGAGGGTTACAAGATCAACATACTGGACACCCCGGGTCACCAGGACTTCGCTGAAGATACCTACCGCACACTGACGGCGGTGGACAGCGTGATCATCGTGGTGGATGTGGCCAAGGGTGTGGAGACGCAGACACGCAAGCTGATGGAGGTGTGCCGCATGCGCCGCACACCGGTGATGATCTTCGTGAACAAGATGGACCGGGAGGGAAGAGATCCCTTTGATATTCTGGATGAGTTGGAGGAGGAGCTGCAGATTGCCGTGCGGCCGCTTAGCTGGCCCATCGACATGGGTGAGCGATTCCGTGGTGTTTACAATCTCTATCGTCAGAGCCTCGACCTCTATCAGCCTAGTAAACAGGTGGTAACTGAATCGGTGAAGCTCCAGATTGGCTCAACCGATCTGGAGAAACATATTGGAGATGGGTTGTCTGAAAAGCTGCGTGACGATGTGGAGCTAATCACCGAGGTCTATCCCCAGTTCCGGCGGGAGGAGTACCTTGCCGGGCGACTGGCACCGGTTTTCTTCGGCTCGGCGCTCAACAACTTCGGTGTGAAGGAGCTGCTCGACTGCTTCGTGGAAATTGCTCCCTCACCACGACCGGTGAAAGCGGAAGAGCGAGTGGTGGAGCCTCTCGAGGAGGCGTTCAGCGGCTTTGTCTTCAAAATCCATGCCAATATGGACCCCAACCACCGCTCCTGCATCGCCTTTGTAAAGGTCTGTTCCGGCCGGTTTGAGCGGAATGTCAACTACAAGCATGTCCGCTACAACCGCATGATGAAGTTCTCCTCACCCACTGCTTTCATGGCGCAGAAGAAAGAGATCATGGACGAGGCGTTTGCCGGAGACATCGTGGGGCTTCCCGACAATGGTAACTTCAAGATTGGCGATACACTCACTGCGGGAGAGGAGCTGCATTTCAAGGGGTTGCCCAGCTTCTCACCCGAGATGTTCAAATACATCGAGAATGCTGACCCGATGAAGTCGAAGCAGCTGCAGAAAGGGATCGAGCAGCTGATGGATGAGGGGGTGGCTCAGCTCTTCACCAACCAGTTCAATGGGCGGCGCATCGTTGGCACGGTGGGACAGCTCCAGTTCGAGGTGATCCAGTACCGGCTGCTGCATGAGTATGGTGCACAGTGTCGGTGGGAACCGATCAACCTTTATAAAGCTTGCTGGATTGAGAGCGATGATGCTGTGCAGCTGGCCGACTTCAAGAAGCGTAAGTTCCAGTATATGGCGTACGACAGGGAAGGACGGGATGTCTTCCTGGCGGAATCAAACTACATCCTGATGATGGCGCAGCAGGATTTCAAAAACATCCGGTTCCACTTCAACTCGGAATTTTAATCTTTCGCCATGTGGATGGTCATCTGCGGGAAGGGGATGTTGAGTCCGTTGGCATTGAGTGCATTGTAAACCTGTTCATTCAGGTCGAACGTTACCGGCCAGAAGTCACCCGTTAGGGTCCATACCCTCAATACAAAGTCGATGGAGCTGTCATTCATCTTCACCATGCGGGAGAGAGGAGCGGGATCTTTCAACACCTGCGGATGTCTCTCCGCGATTTCGAGCAGTAGCCGCTTCACCTCCTCCACATCCGATCCGTATTCCACGCTAACGGTCAGATCCACGCGACGGGTAGCCTGGGTGCTGTAGTTGATAATGTTACCGGTGGAGAGGGGACCGTTGGAAATGTGGACGGTTTTGTTGTCGAAAGTGATGAGGGTGGTGTAGAGGATACCCACCGACTGAACCGTGCCGGCCACCCCCTGTGCTTCAATGTAGTCCCCACCTCTGAAAGGCTTGTTGAAGAGGAGCATCACTCCACCGGCAAAGTTGGCCAGGTTGTCTTTCACCGCCAGACCCAGTGCCAGTCCCACTGAACCGATCAGGGCGGCCAGTGAGACGGTCTTCGATCCTACGATGTTGATGATCACGATGATCAGCGTGGCGAACAGTGCGATGTTGAGGATGTTCATCAGAAAGCTGCGCAATGCGATGTCTTCGACCTTTCTGTTGAGCATACGCTTAAAGACCTTGTCGATTTGTTTGATGAGCCATCTTCCCAGAAAGAAGATCAGAAGAGCGATCAGTAACTTTCCGAGGATGTCGATGCTGCCGGTGAGGAACTGATCGAGCAGCTCTTCAAACCGTCCGTTTTTAATCAGTTCGGCTGCGGTGGGAGACTGTTCAACGACCTGGGTTACTGACTCTGTTGTGGCGGTTCCCGCCTGCGCTGATGAGATTTCGTTCGGCATGTAGAACATTGATTTTGATTTTACAGTGATTCAAAACAAAGATAACAATTTTTTGTTTACATTTGCCTTGAGAATGTCACTTCATATCCTCTATCTATGAGAAAATTTTATTCACTGACTATCCTCTTTTTCCTGCTTACCATTTCACTTACAGGACAGGATTACCAGGCTTGGGTGGATCATGCTGCCCGCCATATTGAAGCAGACCGGCTTGACAGCGCTGCCATTGCACTGCAGCGTGCTATGTCGCTCGATCCGATGAACGAGAACAACCCGGTATTGTTGCTCAACCTGGGGGTCATCCAACGGCAACTGGGACTCAACGACGATGCCTATATCTCCTTCACCGCTGCCCTGGCAAACAACCCGATACCTGAGGTGGTGCTGCACCGCAGAGCCTCACTGCTGAGCGAGATGGGGCGTTATGATGAGGCGATTGAGGATTACAACACCCTGATCCGCCTCTATCCGGATGAGGTGGAGGCATATTACAGACGGGGAGTCCTTTACCTTGAGCAGAACAACCGGGCTAAGGGGGAAGAAGATTTTCGTAAGGCGAATGAGCTCGATCCGGACCATTTCTTCACACAACTGAGCAAAGCGCTGCTCTTCAAGCTGGACGATGACTGGGAGGCAGCAGAAAAGATCTACACCAGACTGATTGAATTGGAAGCCAATCCCGATCCGAGCATCCTGCTCAACCGTGCCGAGTGCTATGTGTACACCGGCCAGACTTTCCGTGCGGCGGCCGACTTGCGTGCGGTGGAGCCGACACAGCGCGACAACCCCTACTTCTACTTCCTGCGGGGCAGGGTACGCCTGGATCAGTTTGATAAGGTGGCTGCCAGGGCCGATTTCAACAAGGCCAAAGAGATGGGGTATGATCTGCCGGTGGTGGATGAATGGATTAACAAAACCAGGTAACATCGGTCGATGTCGTATATAAAAACCCAGGTGGCTTGCCACCTGGGTTTTTTAACTGCCTAAAAGTACACCCGGCGGGAATCGAACCCGCATCGTCGGAACCGGAATCCGGTATTCTATCCATTGAACTACGGGTGCCTGTCTCTATTTACTAAATTTGAAAGTGCCGTTTTCCCATTTTAAGAGGAGCGTATCACTTTCCAGATAAGGTTTGATCTCTTCCATTTGTTCCGCTGTGAGCCGTTCCTTGTAATGGAGTTTCAGTGTGAGATCTGTTCTTGTTTTGGTGAACCTGGCCGAGATCGGATAAATGTCCGGCAAAGATACGGCATATTTGTAATTAACCGAATTTTTTTTCGGGGAAATAAAGAAATTTTCTTTTGAAATTTCAGGGAAATAGGCCCCCTGATCCAGTTTATCCCATCCAGTGGTATAAAAGGAGATCTGACTGTCACACACTCCTGCACAGACCGTTTGCACCAGGCAGACAATTGTTGAGTCACCGGAAAGAGGCAACAGCTTGAGCTGCAGATCACCGGCAGCAGATGTGCGGATGTGAAGAAAATCCTCACCCTGCGCGATCTTGCTGATCTCACCCAGGGCATATGGAACCGACGTCTTGCCGCTGTCCACCAGTAACATGGTTTTGTTTCCCTCAGAAACTCCCGGCAGCAATGCTGAGGGCATTGATCGGAACAGTTCAGCGGCCGTTTGTCCCGTAACTGTTGCAGTAAGCAATAAAAAAAGATACAATAATCTCCACTTCATTTGTTCAATCTTTTTACCTGTTCAGAACGCTGCCTTTATATGGGCTCTTCGTTCAGGCGAAATTCTTTGTGATTATCTTTCAAAGGTGATGCATCATAGGCTCCCACCTTGATGATATTGGCGATATCTCTTGTTCCCTGAATTGTAACCTTAATTCTTTCGGGTGCTACATCCCCAAAACGGAGCAGTCGTTTGTAGCCGATGGTGGTGCCCTCAGCCAGAGTGATCCACTCTTCCTCAATCCAGCCCTCAACCCTGAATGATTCCACCCGCTGCCCTTTACTGATATCCTCCTGCAACATCACCGTGTTGATTGTTTCCCCTTTCCTGACCATGTACTCCCTGGAATCACCTGTGCGGGCTCTCCATTCAATTTCACCATCTGTCAGCAACTCATTTTCGAAGAGTGACGAGAGATAATTGTCAAACTGCCTAAGCACTGCCACGTCTGTCTCATGAATTCTTCCACGCCTGTCGGGTGGTACATTGAGCAGGAGCACCGAGTTCATACCCACCGACTGGAAATAAATATCAACCAGCTGTGACAGACTCTTCACCTGATCATCCTCCTCCGGGTGGTAAAACCAACCGGGACGAATCGATACATCAACCTCAGAGGGATACCAGTAAAGCGTCTTGGCTTCGGTGATCAGTTCTCTGCTGCCCAGATCTTCAGCCGTGGCAGAGATTTTCAGTCGCTCATTTTCAATTCTGATCGATTCGCTGATTTCGGGATAAAGGGGTGTCACACTCCATTCCGTCTCCCTTCCCATTCCGTTTTCGTTGCCCACCCAGCGCACATCATCTCCCATATTTGCTTTTATTGCCCGGGGCTGTAAACTGTCAATCACATGGTAAAAACGAACCCAGTCATACTCCTGTTTCTTCCCGTTGGGCCCTTCTCCATTGGCGCCATCAAACCAGACCTCATGTACTTCCCCATATTGGGTGAGCAGTTCAGTCAGCTGTCTTACAAAGAAGTCGTTGTACTTTGGTGAATCCCCATATGTTGCCGCATTCCGGTCCCAGGGAGAGAGGTAGATGCCGAACTTCATCTCATACTTATCGCACGCCTCTTTCACTTCGCGCACCACATCACCCTGACCATTGCGCCAGGGTGAGGCTGCTACCGAATGGGAGGTGGTCTCGGTGGGCCAAAGACAAAAGCCATCGTGATGCTTGGCGGTGAGGATGATCATTTTAAAACCGGCCTGTTTCAATACGGATACCCATTGCTCGGCATTGAAATCGGTGGGGTTAAACAGCGCAGGATCCTCACTGCCATCGCCCCACTCGCGTCCGGTGAAAGTATTCATTCCAAAATGAATGAAAGCAGTCAATTCAAGCTGCTGCCATTCATATTGTTGCGGAGTGGGCACAATATATGCTGCCAGTTTCACTTTCTGGTCCGAAGTGAGAAAGTTGGGGAAAGTGAGTTTTTTTTCAAAATAGGTATTGGCCCTTTGGCTGCAGCTTGTGGGAAGCAGCAGCAAGAACAGGAATACAAACATGAAATTATTTCTCATATGGGGCGAGATTCGTTCTACAAAGCACAAAGTTACGATATTTGATTTGATATCCCGCAAAAAAGCCACCCCGGATGGGATGGCTCAGCCAATCTGGTGTCGTTTCAGCTTATTGATTTGATAGAGCGGCAGTATCCTCTGCAACTTCACCGAGGCTGTCAGCAGCGGCAGCAGCTTCTGCAGCTTCGATAGCAGCCTGGATGCTGTCGGCCTGGACTTTTGCAATGCTGTCAAGACGAGCAACTTCAGCAAGACTATCCTGTCTGGCTTTTTCTGCCTGAACCTGAGCATTGTTGCAAGAAACCAAACCCAATGTTGCTACAACGGCAACCAATAACAATACTTTTTTCATTCTTTAATAATTTTAAACGATAAATAAAATTGTTTCCCAAAAACGATGCAAATTTACAGCAAAAACATGTTGTATAACATGTTTTGTAAAGATTTTTATAGTTAAATATTACTAAATGAATGATTGTTGTTTCTCTTTTGACCGGGAGGAGGTTTCAATAATTTGTTGCAACAATTGTCAACTATAGAGAAAGCGCTTGATGCTCTTCTTGGGCGTTTTTTTAAATTCATTGTCCACCAGCTCAATGGCGCTAATCTTCTCATAGTTGGCGACCGATTTGTTGAGGGTCTGCCTATTCTCCTGCATGATTGCATCAAGTTTTTCCGGTGTAATCTGATCGGCATTGACTGCAGCCATATCGGGATAGACCAGTGCAACCAGCCGGAGTTCGCGGAGCAGCACCACACTCTCTGCAACATACGGCAAATTGTTCAGCCGCGCCTCAATCTCTTCGGGGTAAACATTCTGACCGCTGGCAGTGAGAAGCATCGTTTTGATTCTACCCTTCTCCTTTCTCAATTCCAAGTTCCCTGAAAAGCAGATGCAATCGTGCAATCTCACGAGCCAGTTCGCCGTAGCTGTAGCTTGTGTTTTCCCTGTAGTCGCTCAGGGCAGGTAGCTCCCAGTTTTTTTTGAAGCTCTCTTCGTATAGTTGGATGAAATTTTGTTGGATCATGTTGCACAATTTTGCTTATTGTGTGCAAAAATACAACCTGTAATTCAGTTAACAAAACAAACAGGGGTTGAAATGGCAATAAAAATTGTAATTTTGTGCCTTGAGATTCATAAATAAGGAGGATATAGCTGTTCAGGAGGTCATTCATAGCTGACCTTTAGCTGACATTTCAAGCATATGATCGATCAAACATTTTTTCAAAATAAGACAGCAGCTTACTACACGCTGGGCTGCAAACTGAACTTTGCCGAGACCTCCACGATAGGAAGGCAACTGCTCAGGTCAGGTGTAACCCGTGCCAGAAAAGGTCAACAAGCTGATATCTGTGTGATCAACACCTGCTCCGTGACCGAGCTGGCCGACAAGAAAGGGCGACAGGCCATCCGTAAGGCAATTCAGGAGAACCCTTCCGCATTTGTGGTCGTAACAGGTTGCTATGCACAGCTCAAGCCGGAAGAGATTGCCCGGATTGAGGGCGTTGACCTTGTGCTGGGTGCCGAGCAGAAGCTGGATGTGGTAAAGTACCTGGATGATCTTCATAAAAAGGAAAAGGGTGAGGTGGTCACCTCCAAAACACACCGGATCCGCTCTTTCGTCCCTTCCTTGTCTGCCGATGACCGCACCCGTTACTTTCTGAAGGTACAGGATGGGTGTGACTATTTCTGCTCTTTCTGTACCATCCCCTTTGCCCGGGGCAGAAGCCGCAACGGCTCCATTGCCGACCTTGTGAAGCAGGCTGAGCAGGTAGTCCGGGAGGGAGGCAAGGAGATTGTCCTTACCGGTGTCAATATCGGTGACTTCGGTCGTACCACCAAGGAGTCTTTTATCGATCTGCTGCATGCACTGGATCAGGTTGAAGGGATAGAGCGATACCGTATATCATCCATTGAGCCGAATCTGTTGACCGATGAGATCATCTCTTTCGTTGCCTCTTCCCGCCGTTTCGCCCCTCATTTCCACATGCCACTGCAGGCAGGATCGGATGTGGTGTTGCGGTTGATGAAACGCAAGTATGATACCGCTCTCTTTCGGCATAAGGTGGAGATGATCAAAATGATTCTTCCACATGCCTTTATAGGTGTAGATGTGATTGTTGGAGTCAGGGGCGAAACCGATGACTACTATGAGGAGAGCAAGCGTTTCATTGAGTCGCTCGACGTGTCACAACTACATGTCTTTACCTATTCAGAGCGTCCCGGCACGCAGGCGTTGCAAATTGATTATGCCGTTGATCCCGGAAAAAAGCATGCACGCAGTAAGATGTTGCTTGATATCTCTGAGGAGAAATTGCATCGTTTTTATGCATCACAACAGGGCTTACGCAGGAAAGTACTCTTTGAACATACAAAAAAGGGGGGTAAGATGCATGGCTTCACTGAAAATTACGTAAAATTGTATGCCGATTATGATGCGTCGCTGGTCAACCGGATCACAGAGGTGACGATTGGCGGGTACAGCGATGAGGAGATGGCCATGAAAGCATTATTCTGATGGCGAGGAAACAAAAAGATGATTTGGGTGCCAGAATGTTGATAGCGATTGCAAAGTTAATTGCAATGCTCCCTTTTTCGGTGCTCTACTTTATTTCAGATTTTCTTTTTTGGGTTGTCTATCATCTGGTCAGGTACCGGCGGAAAATTGTGCGAAAGAATCTGCAAAACGCTTTTCCCGATAAAGCGATTCGTGAGATCGTTACCCTGGAAAAAGAGTACTATCACCATCTGTGCGATTATTTCGTGGAGACGGTGAAGATCTTACGCATGTCGGAAGAGGAAATGAAGCAACGAATGCATTTTGAAAATCCGGAATTGTTGAATGAGTTGACACAGCGTGGCGGCGCTTCTCTTATGTGTCTCGGTCATTATGGCAACTGGGAGTGGGTGCCATCCATCGTGTTGCATCTCATGCCTGGAGTAGAGGGAGGGTTGGTTTACAAACAACTTCATTCTACTTCCTTTGATCAACTCTTTTACAAGATCAGGAGCCGGTTTGGTTCGCATCCAATCGAAAAGAGGAGTGTCTTGCGCAAACTAATCCAGAAGAGGAAAGAGGGCAATACAATCGTGGTGGGATTCCTTACCGATCAGCGTCCGCCGAGGGTCTCGGACAAATACTGGACAACATTCCTGAATCAGGATACTCCCGTACAGACCGGCATGGAGAAGATTGCCCGATCCCTTTCACTCCCGGTGATTTACCTGGATATTGAGAAGGTAAAACGGGGTTTTTATCGTGGTCGCTTTGTTCTGGTCTCACCAGATGCTTCTACTGAGAATGAGCACACCATCACTGAGAATTACATGCGTTTACTGGAAAAAACAGTGATGCGCGCGCCGGCATTTTATCTTTGGTCGCATAACTTGTGGAAATTCAGTAAGGCGATGGAGCCGGAGGGTTAGCTACGGTCTGCCCCTCGATTAAATGATCATTGACAATGGCGAAAACATCGGTCATCATACTAAACTGGAATGGGGAGGAGCTGTTGAAGCAGTTTCTGCCCTCAGTGACTGCACATACCATAAGTGAGGAATGTGCTGTGGTGGTGGCCGATAACGGGTCAACGGATGGTTCCGTAACTTTTTTGCAGGATCAATTTCCTGATCTGGAGTTGATTCTGTTTGATCAGAACCATGGATTTGCTGAGGGCTACAACAAGGCAATACAGCAGGTTGATTCAGACTATGTGATTCTGCTGAATTCCGATGTGGAGACCACCCCCGGCTGGACCATTCCATTGGTCTCTTATCTCGATGATCATCCGGAAACAGCTGCTGTGCAGCCCACTATCCGTTCCTTTCATCAGAGGAGTCATTTTGAGTATGCCGGAGCTGCTGGTGGCCTGCTCGACCGTTACGGGTATCCCTTTTGCAGGGGACGGATCCTGGATAGAGTGGAAGAGGATTTTGGCCAATACAGGGATGTATTGCCTGTTTTCTGGGCCACAGGAGCCTGTCTCTGTATCAGGAAAAGCGATTACATGTCAGCTGGCGGCCTCGATCGTCGCTTCTTTGCACACATGGAGGAGATCGACCTCTGCTGGCGGCTCAATGCCCGGGGCAGGGGGGTGGTTTGCGTTCCCTCCTCGGTCGTTTATCACGTGGGAGGGGCATCACTGGGCAAGGAGAATCCACGTAAACTTTACCTTAATTTTCGCAATAATCTGCTGATGCTTTATAAGAACATGCCCGGGAAGAGGCTCTACCTCACCTACGCCATACGACTTATGTTCGACTTGCTGGCATTGCTGCATCTTCTCATGCAGGGGAAAGTGAAGAGCAGTATTGCGATAGTGGATGCATACCGTGATTTCTTGCTGATGAGGCGATCCTATCGGGAGAAAAGAGAGGAGAATCTGCTGCTGACAAAGAAAACGCTGCTGCCGGGCGAATACCGGAGAAGCATCCTGATTGCTTATTATCTGCGCAACAAAAAAACCTACAACGCTCTCTTTCGCGATCGGCAAAAGGCTATTCGAAATGAAAACTGAGTGTGATCATCCGCTGGGTTGCCTTTAAGAGAGAACGGGAATATTTCAACAGCTCCTCATCTTTCAAATCAGTGCGTTCTTTCTCCAGCAGATCGGTCAAACCAAAGCTGAATTTCAGCTCGGGTGAGATTGTGAAGAGCGGGAGATAAAAGCTGCATCCGGTGCCAATCTCCACTCCTGTGTCGAACGGTTTTAGTCGTACAGCCTTGTTCTTCTGGGAGGCAAGCTCCATACTCCCATAACCACCCAGCAGGAAGTAGGGCCTGAAGTTGTTGATACGGGCAGTGGAAATCTTCAGGTGAAACGGAAGAGTGAGATAGTTATTCCGGATGGTGGTGGCAAACTCTTCTCCCGATGACTGTTCCCGAAAAAGAAAGCTTTTGCTGCCCAGGTTGAGTGTGGGGAGCAGCCGTAAATTCAGATTCCGGGAGAGGCGATAATCGCCAATCATTCCCACCGTAAAGCCGGGTGAATAATCGGGTATTTCTGAAAACCAGACCTCGCCGTTCTCGTTCCGGTATCCGGAATGAGTAAGAATCAGATCCTGGGTATGCAGTCCGATGGTAAACCCCAGGTGAAAGAGCTGCTGGTCAGCATAGGGGCGATGCTGCAGTTTATGATGCTGGGCGTGAATGCCATTACAGATAGACAACTGCAACAATAGGATAAGGAGCATTTTCACAATTTTCATATTACAATAAAACGTCTCCGACCATGGGATATTGTGTGGAGAATTTGAAAGATCTCTGCAATCTTTTTCCATTCTTGAAAAAACTTTCTACCTTTGCAGCAACAATTTGATATCCATTTAAATTAACTAAACTAATTATTCATTATGGCTTACGTAATTGATGATACTTGCATTGCTTGTGGAACATGTATTGATG
>WOYI011522379.1_pt1 | contig 11130 bp, 26 predicted proteins | sample 6423411 | NCBI WGS metagenome assembly WOYI01 (sample SAMN13441803, study PRJNA592873) | oil field metagenome | biome: oil field; feature: oil-well bore; material: oil-contaminated soil; isolation source: oil-contaminated soil from oil-well borehole | place: Germany: Wietze | collected 2016-10-18 ... | reverse complement strand
CCAGTTCCAAGTTTTCTCAGTGAACAGCAACCAAAGACAGCATATCGTAACATATAATGGTCGGACATTTCATTGCACCTGCAATGACTACCAAAAGGGCCATAGTTTTTGTTACCACTGTTTGGGCTGTTCATATTTCTTGTATAGGATGGTGGTGGAAGATGGAAAAAGTGTATACTGAGATTATAGAATTTGTTAGGGATAATCAGGGTGTGGTTGGTTTCTTCTTGCTCATAATGGTGGGTATGTTTGCAATGCTTTACCTGGCACTTGTGAACACACCATATTATGGTGTAGGGATATAAAATGACCAGATAGAAGTTGCGGGTACTAAAAGATGGCTTAAAAACGGGATCCCCTAACTTAGACTCGTATAATAACTTTGTCTCCATGGGCCCGAACTTCCTGGAAATGTTGAAAATGAAAGTTGGAGAGTGGTAAGGATGGAAAAAGAATTATTAATAGAACTATCTGAAAAAGTGAGAGAGAAGGAATTAGAATTGGGGAAGGCTAGAAGGGATAAAGTAGATGCAGAAGTAAAGGCATGGCAATCTCTTGATTTTGAGGAACTGGGGGATAAACTTGCCCGGCAGAAAGAATTAAGAGTGAAACTAGCGATCGATGGGGAGATACGGAACCTGCAACATGCACTGGCAGAGTATGAGTATTATGAACGATTATTTTATATACAATTCAATAGTTGGCTTAGTGAACTGGAACAATACAAAAGAGGTTTAGATCCTTATGATGAGAATCCTGGAAGATTCGGGCACGGATACTAAAAGTGATAAATAGATGGTTAATATGGATGAAGTGGAAGCTGAGAGGGTGTATAAACCAATACAGAAAACCTGCCCAAATTGTGGTAAGAAGACAAGGTGGTATTGGGCTGTTGATGCAGTAAACGGATTCAATATAACATATTTCAAGGAAAAAATGTTAGCATGTAGTAATTGTGGATATACTATTGATCCGGTTGAGTTGGAAGTTAAACCATTTAATGCCTGGAAAGAGGATAAGGATAATTTCGTAATCATCAAACGGGAGAGAAAAAACATATGGTGATGCTATGATGGATCAGAGTGTGATGAAAAGATGCTGCACTTGTGGAGTGATAAAACCATTAACAGAATATAACAGAACCCTCAGTGGCAAGCATTATCAGGCGCAATGCAATGACTGTGAATCATTACAGGTCACGCCTAGAGTAATGCCAAAGAAGGTGGGGCATGGTAAACCTTTGTTCAGGGAGTATAGTAAGGTCCCTGATGATGATAATGGTGTGGATAAGGTGGATAAGGTTGATAAGATAAAATGTAAAACATGTAATACCAGAGTTGATAAGAAAAGATCACATCAAGGATTATGCCCTGCTTGCTGGGAGAAAAAGAGAAGAGTAGCCAGGGAGAAACGTTTAAAAGGACTACTAGAAAAAATAAAGGAAATGCTAACCACTACAGATAATGATTGGTTTGTTGCTAAAACACTAGCTAAATATTACAAGAAAGGATATAAATGGGCTTATACTAATCTGGTTGAGATGGAGGAAGAGGGACTGGTTGAAAGTTGCTATAAAGATCGGAAAAAATACTGGAAAATAGTGGGGTAGTGGTGATTAGGTTGGAAAGAAATGTTTGGAAAGTGGAGCATGATTTAAATGAGTGTAGAAAATAACAAATCTCAAGAAAAAACAAAGTCATTATCTATTTTTACTGCAGAAGATTTAGCTCAAGCTTATACTGATGGATTTCGTGAAGGATATAAAAAGGGCCATGATGATGGAATGAATGATCAATTTCACATAGCAAACACGATTAAAAGAGGAAACAATGAATATGGATAGGAGGATGGGGGTAATTATGAAGTGTGTGAAACCTGAAAGATTGAACAGGGAATATATTTGCCCATACTGCACCGGTTTCCTGGCGGTGTTTGGGGATAGAAGAAACGATGAGTGGCAGTGTGTTGATTGTGGAACTTATTTTTTAGGTGAAATGTTAAGTGAGAAGTGTTTAAGGATTGAGATAGTATGGTGAGTAGATTTTATGAGGAATTAATTAAAATAATTGAAGAGTATAATAAGAAGAGAGAAAAAAAGGAAAGAGAAAGAGAGAAGAAGATGATAGAAGATGAAAATTGAAGATATCACTTTTGTCCATAATTATCCTGTATATTATGGAGTGAGTCTTGAAGATGCTGAATTACAGGAAATAATGGATAGTGTTGATGATTTATATAAATGTTTACAAGAAATGTTTACACAGTTATACGTTGGTCTTAAACCTGTCATAGAAAATATTGAAAAATTAAGGGAACCAATGGATAAATATTTAGAAACAAGAAGAGGAAGAGGGGATAAATAAATGAAATCACAGGAAGAGATCACAGAATACCAGGAGAAATATGGGTCTAAGAATCGTAGAAGTACACAGGACTTGGATTGGTCGGATGAAAAAGCAACAACACTCATAAAGGAACACTGCAATATGAAAACCTGCCCAAATTATGGATTATACCATGATTACATCCTTACCAGCCGACCATCGCTCATGTGGATTTGTAAACCAGGGAACATCGGTTTTTGGGTTCCGCTGAAAAGGAGTTGATAAGTGATGGTTCTAATTAAACTGGAAGATGAGGAGTATAAACTATTACTGGATTGGCTAGAAATGACGGAAAGTATCTACATGACTGAGTTTAATAATGCTCCTGAGGAGTGTGCTGAGCAATTAGCTGAAATACAATATTTAATAAAGAAGGTATCCGGATTTGAAGATGAGAATTTGCGAAAATGGTTAAGAAGTGGAAGGGGTGATTAAATTTATGGTTCTGATTAAACTGGAGGATTGGGAGTATGAACTAGTCTTGAAGTGGTTAAGGATAATGGAAAACTTTTACAGGATCAAATTTGATAAAGCCCCTGAAAAGTATGCTAATCAACTATTGGATTTAATAGATATAATCAACAAATTATCTGAATTTGAACCCAACAAGTATCAAAAACTATTAGAAACTGGAGGAGATTAAAAGATGAGTATCTATGAGGAAACTGCTGAGAGGATGGGAGCGACTTTAGCACCATACACAGATGGCTATTTAAGATTGTATAATAATGGTGTGAAGTTACTAGAACGTTATATTAAACATAAAAAAGTAGAAGGAGAGGAATTGTACATAACTACTGAGGACATTGAAAAATATGTCAATGAATTGTTAGAAAAAATACTTATGGACTGAGAAAAATTGGGAGAGGTGATAAAGGTATGTATTTGAAACTGGATTGGGATGATGCGATGAAGATACAGGACAAAACAGTAGATCCTAGGATATATAAGAAATACAACCTATCCAAGGAAGACATGATTAAGCTCAAGGAGAAAATGAGGAAGGGAGATTTTGACATTCAGTAGAGATGGGAGAGGATGTGATAAAATGACAACATTCTATAAGAAGGATGATTTTAGGAAGGACTTAAATGAAATAATCCGTTCCAGTACGGATACTTACTCATTATATAAGAAATTAGAACTCTACGAGGAGATTAGTAGGGATAAAAACCGATTACTAGATACTGGTGATAGAGAACTATTACTTGGTCTCAGGGTGTACCTGAAACGGTACTTAGATGATAATGATGATTAATGAAACAGGGTATGTTGTGAGTGGTAAGAATATACTCTATATTGAAGATAAAGGAGTAATGGTTATTGCACAGTTCCATGAGGAAGACTTAATTGAGGATGTTTGTGATTATCTCAACCAGAAAAAAGATTGGAAGTGAAAAAGGATGAGTGCCTATACCTGTAAAGACGGAACATTATACAAGTACGATTATTACCGGAAACAGTGGATAGTGACCACGAGGGAATGTAGTAAGAATAAAATGTTAAAGGGTGGAGTGCCTAAGCTTAGATACGAGAGGAAATGGGGATAATAGGATGGCTTATAATGCTAGAGATATAAAAATTGAAGAAAGGGAAAGAATAGAGAAAGCATTAACAGAGTTCCACAGGACAGGTGACCTGTACGAGTTCTACAAAGAAATGAAGAAAATAATACTAAAAGAATAAGGAGGTGATTGGGTAATGTCAACGGAGCAGATAAAAGAAGATAGTGAGCGTTTACTGAATCGTATCGAAGTATTGTTTGATAGTAATAATCCCATACCCGGGAATGAGGTTAAACCACTCCTGGAATTGCAGAAACGATTGGTAAACTATTTAGAGGAGATTAAATGAACACATTATCTGAGTTAATCTGTAAGCATAATAATATAACAGTAGAACAAGGAGAATTGGAAGGTACTTGCTGCCTCTGCGGGAAAGAAACAATATATGGATATAAAAAGAAGTTTGGATCGAATTTCACAGCCACACCGGAGGTGAGTATGGGAACGGTGATATGTGAATATTGCCATCCATTAATTAAGCTTTCAAATGAATTACGTAGGAGTATGTGGATTGTAACAGGTTCAGAGTTCCGTAAATTTAAAAAAGATGAAGCTAAAGATATTATACTAAATTTACCAGATGAACCATTCTATTTATACCTAACAAACACCTGGCAGAAAGTTGGCTGGGTGAAAATGTTAAACAGAGCCAATCATGATAAAAATGGTTTAATATGTTGTAATGTTGATTATGACACATACTTCATCGAATTAGAGGTGATAAAAGAATTATTCAAAGTAATAGAAGAATTAAGAGAACTTAAAATACCTAAAAGTGAACTAGAATCCTGGGAATTATCAATGCATCATTATAAAAAACTAGAACATCCACGCGAAACTGCAAAACAATTAAAGAAATATGCTGGAAACCCCATCTGGAAATTAGCTGTTTACCTAAATAAATAAGTGAGAATCTATGTCAAAAGTCCAGAATAAACCAGTATTTGTAAATGGGGATTTCGTACCTCCATGGGAAAAATTCAAAGCAATCAGAGATGATCTATGGTCAAATAAAGAAATCGGATTACTTAAATCAAACTGGAAAAAAATGAACGATAATGAACTATCAGAACTCATAGGACGCCCTCAACCTGCAACAACAATGAAAAGATGTAAATTAGGCCTATATAGGATGGATAAGATTGAGAGAAATAGTATGAAACATTGGATGGAGAAAGATGTGGAAATATTAGAAAATAATTGGGAAAAAATGAGTGATAAAGAACTTGCGAAAATATTCAAAAGAAGTGCGCATAGTGTGAAACTCAAGAGGATAGAATTAGGATTATTAAGAGGTGAATGGAATGGAAGAAAAAGAAAGACAACAGAGGGAAGTAGAAGCTAAACTAGCTTACATACTGGCAAATGTGTATATTAAAATACCATGGAAAAAAATCGGTGTTAAATCAGCATACACATTCTTTATAGAACGTGTACGAGCTGCAAGCCGGGCGAGTAATGTAAAAGAATTTATTGAAAGTCTAGGGGCGAAGGTAGGAGTGCCTTTAGCTCAAATTGAAACAAAATATATTGATCTAGTAGAAGAGAATAGAGGATACGCATTAAATGTTCTGCGTAAGGAAACTAATTATATTGTTTTACTAGCATTAGAAAATGTGGATAAACTTAGGGAAGTACGTAAATTAGATAAACAAGAAAAGGGAAAGGTGTAAAAAGTATGAAAACAGAAGTAATAAGGGGAAATATCGAAGCTTTAAGCCCAATACATCATGGAGGAAGCGAATCCTATGGAACTATCAAACCCATACTAGCACTTCCGACCGTGGTTAAAAATGCTGAGACCGGGAAAGAAGAAATAGACCAAATACCAACCATACATGGGAACAGTATACGCGGAAATCTGAGAAGTTTAATCATGCAAGACTTCTTAGACTTACTGGATTATCAATTAGACTCAAAGAAAGTATATCACTTCCTCTTTGATGGTGGAATGCTAGAGGCAGTCGACGCTAAAGACAAAGGTACAATCAACTTGAAGATGAAAGATGAAATCCGGAAACATATACCTGCAATTTCACTACTTGGATCTGCTCTGGGTAATCAGATGATACAGGGGAAGTTGAAAGTGGGAATGGCTGATATTGTATGTAAAGAAACAAGCCATTACTTACCACAGGATACGTATGGTAAACCCAATTTCAGTGCCTATGGATTACGTGGAGAAGATTTCGGAACACGCCTCGACTCACTCAAAGAAGAAAGAGCAGATGATGAAGCGGCTACACAGATGAAATATGAATTCGAAACACTCATCACAGGAACACGATTCACCCATGAATTCATCCTGGAAGATGCCCTGCCACATGAGAGGGCCTGTTTTATCCGTATGTTAAATCTTTGGAATGAAAGACCATTTATAGGTGGTAAGTCTGGTTCTGGATATGGGAAAGTACGATTAAACTATGACTATGACAGTACAGATGAAAAAGCATATCTGGATTATATCAATGAAAACAAGGATACTATCATCGAACAGTTAGATGAGATGGTGGTAAAATGGAAATAGACCCAATATTGGATGAGATAAATCAACAGATACATAATTATCAGTGTGGAGAGGATTACCATCCCCTCCAAATTTCCTTCAAAGTACGACCACCAGTATTCATAGCCCATCCATGGTTATACTTTGATTCACTCATACAATATCTCTGCTTACGTGATGCTCTCGGGGAACATTTCTATATCCTACCAACCGATATAGAATTACCACTGGATGATTTGATGATTCCTATCAAAAAAACAGGCGACGTGTACCATGCATCAATTAGTCAATTTGATAAGGCTCCTTTATATCAAAGCACGATTTATAAACGGTTTAATGATAAAAATATTGATAAACTGAAACCAAAACAACGACAAGGACGAATACATACTGATAGTGGCTATTTTAAGGATTTCATGATTAATCTACCATTTATCACACCAAACAGGATTTCATTCTATACATGTGCAGATCCTAAAGAAATCAAACGATTACTACCACATTTAAATCATCTTGGGAAGAAAGGAAGTATTGGTGGTGGTAAAATCCTAAAATATAAGATAAAAAAGACAGAGGCGGATTACAGTTTCTATAAAGATGGACAAATCATGAGACCCATTCCCCAGGAATTAACAAAGAAAATCCCATTAATAGAAGGAACACAATTCATGAACAGCAGTTATAAACCACCATATTGGGATAAACGTAATATAAAAATGTGCCTTGTACCAAAAAACCCCATAACGGTGGGAATTTGAAGATTAAATTTGGTGATACGATACAAGCAGGTCCACATATATTTAAATGCGGAGACATCATAAATCATGACTTATCAACATTCTTGAAAAAAATACCATATATTAACATGGTATATACTGATCCACCATGGAATACTGGAAATTGTAAATATTGGAGAACAATAGCACATAAAGATGACAATTCCATAAAAACATATCACCAAGTATATTTTAAAGAGTTTCTAACAAAAATGATTAACTCACTCAATACTAATTCCAGTAAAATGAATGTAATATGGATTGAAACCTCAATTAAGGAAGCTGAGACTGTTAAAAAAATCATTACCAAGAAATCAAATCTTCCATTTTCTGGAGAATGGACCATATACTACGGTTCACCAAAACGACCAAATAAATTACTTCGATTCTCAAAAAATGAAAATATTAAAAATGATCCAACAGGATTATCAGGTCAAGCACCAACGGAATGGGCATTTAAACAAGAAGACAGTTTAAAATCAAAAACAGTATTAGATCCATGTATAGGGAAAGGGATGACAGCACGGATAGCTTATAAACATGATAAAACATGTTATGGGATGGAATTAAATCCTAGAAGACTTCAAAAAACTATAGAATTCTTTGAAAGAAAAGGATTCAAAGCGGAGAAAATATCATGATGCCCAAAAGATGGAGAAAAACATTCCAAATGTGGAGTGAAACAAATGAGTATAAAGAAAAAGTTAAAGAAGCGAATAATATAATTAAACAATGTTTCAAACAATTTAAGCATCCATACCTTGCGTATAGTGGTGGTAAGGACAGTGTTGCCATGTTACATCTTGTCATCCAACACGAACCCAATATTGAAGTCTGGCTCTGGGACCATGGACCATACCTAATCCCCAGGAAAATACAAAAAGAAATAGAAGAAAACGCACTAAAACAGGGAGTTAAACCAGAGAATCTGTTCATACGAACATCAAAACAATTAGATCATCCAGATGCCAGATGGGATTATATGAGATGGTACCGGACATTTTTCAGCACACTATCAAACCTGATCGATGATAGAGAATGGGATATAGCTTTTCTGGGAATACGTAAAGAGGAATCAGGAGCCAGGAAAGCAAGAGCAGATAAACCATTCAATTACACAACCGACCCCAAGCTTCCACAGTGTTATCCACTCCACGAATGGACCTGGATGGATGTGTGGGCTTGCATTATCTCAAATAATATTTCATACCTTGAACATTATGACCGATATGGTGCTATTCAGGGTTACGATAAAGTGAGGCTTTGCACATTTTTTGATGAAGAGTTTCAGCATAAAAACGCTATTGATGGTGTTTTAATGCCAGAGTTTAGGAATAAAAAATATAATTGATTAAGATAATCAAATTCAAGGGAGTGGTGGTCTGTATGGATAAGAGGGAATGCCCAATCTGCGGGGGAATATTCCAACCAGAATACCCAAATAATCAATACTGCGGAAATGAATGTCAATGTGAGGCTAGGAAGAGGACGATAAAGAAGTATGAGGATAAGAGAAGATTACGGAAAGAAAGAAGAGAATACACGATCAACTATATGAAAAAGAACGGATGGAAATATAATACAGGTAGCAAGTACACGAATAAGGGTAGGACAGTACAGTTCAAACTGAACAAGGATGGTACAAAGGATTTCAGGAATGAAGGTAAGGTAATACGTAGTATGTCATTATTACTCCTTGGTAAGACACGTATCACGGATAGGGCGTTGGAAGATATGAAAAACGTCCGGTAATATGGTAGTAAATTGTCGGTTTGGCAGTAATAAACAGAAGGGGAAATACTCTTCAAACTCCAGGGGTTAATCTACTTGTCAAAATATAAAGAAGGAACCAAGGACTATATAAAAGAAAAAGAAGACCACCTACCCCATATCAAGGATATGGAATGGATAGAATCAATCAAGAAACACTTATGCCCTTATGATAATGATTATGAAACACCACCACACCTAAGGAAGGATAAAGGAAAATGGATGTGTACATGGTGCGATTTCATACTACAAGGCGATTACAAATTACTAGCCTACACCAAAGATTATCCAATACCAGAGCAGAAGACAAGTAGTACCTGTGATGAATGCGGACAGCCAACATTCTACGATCAGGAAACAAGAGAAACCATCTGCTCAGCATGCGGACTGGTAATAGAGGAAAACCCTTATATGAACGAGATCGAAGTCGATGGTAAGGTACGGTTTATTGGTGAAGCCACACGCCGATTAAACAAGGACAGAACACTAATTTAATAAAAAAGTAAAGAGGTGATTAGATCATGGTCAATATAAACGAAGCAAGTACAATAGTATTTATACTATCAATAATAATGAGTTTCTCAACAGTAATTGTTGGATTAGTACCACCAGCCTACGCAGCACTGGTAATAGCAATATTTGGTGTGATAAGTGAAGTGATAAACTTCCTGAAATCAGGTTACCAGGCACCAGGTGAAATACCAGAAGAAAGCAACTAAAAAAATAGGGAAGATGACAACCGATAACAGAACAATAATAATATAGGACGAATTGATACAGTGGAACACAAAGAAGAACTTATAAGAAACCATACCAAAGACCTGAAAAACGGAGCAAAAAGATTAAATGAAATGGAGCAAACAATGCAAGAAATAATTAAAGACCAACACCACCTATGCGGACAAATCAACGACCTACAAAACGCTATTGGAAAGAAAGACCTAACAAATGGCTACACTGCAAAGGAATTAGAACAGATTAAACAAACAAACAAGAGCGTCCATGAAAAACTAGACGGTATAATAGCCGACATAGGTTTTCTGAAGGGACAGGAAACAGGTTCAAAAGATATTTTCGATAAGCATCATAAACTCATAACACTATTCATCACTATCTGCTTATTCACCATCACTATTCTAGAAATCATCAACATAATCTAGATTATAACAATGTTCAACCATAACCCCTTAAAATATCATATCACTGAACAATGATCACCACCACTCAAATCTTCACCACTGTATTTTCACGATTCCTTTAAATACCACCCCAAACTATAACTGAACAATGATCAAAATACAACATAATATCTTACATCATAAAACCTATTTCAAAAGGACGATTACATGGAAGATAACACCCCCTGGATAGAAATATCCAAATTACATCTACACCCCAATAATCCAAGAAAACATACACCACAACAAATCAAAAAAATCGCTAGATCCATAAAAGAACTGGATTGGGGAAGGCCAATAATAATTAGTCTTGATAATTACATATTAGCAGGACATGGAGCATACTACGCAGCAAAGGATGAACTAAAATTAACACAAGTACCATACAGACGAATGAAATGGAAACATGACAGCCCAGAAGCACACGCATATATGGTGGCAGACAACAAACTAACTGATGAAAGTGATTGGAACTACGAGCAACTACAAAGTATAAATGAAAACATAAAACTCGAAGGCTTTGATAATACATTAACAGGATTTGACGATGTTGAACTAAAAGAAATCGAAACCAAAATTAATGATGAAAAAGGAGTAGTTGAAGATGATTTCAATCCAGATGAAGAAACAGAACCAATTTGTCAAAAAGGAGACATATGGCAGTTAGGTACTCATAGGCTCATGTGTGGAGATGCAACCAACAAGGAAGATGTTAACAAACTTGTTGATGATAAAATAGATATGGTATTTACAGATCCACCATATGGATTTGAAGATTATAATTGGTTACAACCATTACTAAAAAATGATTGTGAAATATTTGTAATGAATAGTGATAAATATTTAGTCAATTTAGCTTCAATTTATGATGATTATTTTAGGTACTTTTTTACAGTTGAATTAAGCCCAGCTATCCTGGTAAACAATAAGATGCCAATGACAGGCCATGAT
>WOYI011337413.1_pt1 | contig 11131 bp, 9 predicted proteins | sample 6423411 | NCBI WGS metagenome assembly WOYI01 (sample SAMN13441803, study PRJNA592873) | oil field metagenome | biome: oil field; feature: oil-well bore; material: oil-contaminated soil; isolation source: oil-contaminated soil from oil-well borehole | place: Germany: Wietze | collected 2016-10-18 ... | reverse complement strand
GTTTGCTGCTGTCTTTATGATAGTTTTGGTGGGGTAGTCCGACAGGCTGCTAGGCCGTTGCAGCTTTGACCGCTTCCGCGATCTTCTCCGCACACAGATGCACCTTGGCACCGTCCTCGCCTTCGACCATCACGCGCAACAAGGGCTCGGTACCAGACGGACGCAGCAGCACACGCCCCTTGCCATCGAGCATGACCTCGGCAGTGTCCACTGCATGTTTCACCTTGGGATGGTTCGACAGGTCTTCTTTCTTGGCCATCTTCACGTTGATCAGCACTTGCGGATACATGTGCAGGTCGCCTGCCGCTTCGGCCAGTGACTGCTTCTTCATGCGCAAAGCATGCAGCACCTGCAACGCCGAGACGATGCCGTCGCCGGTGCTGTGCTTGTCCAGACAGATGATGTGTCCCGAGTTCTCGCCGCCCAGTTGCCAGCCCTGCTGCTGCAGCATCTCCATCACATAGCGGTCGCCCACCTTGGCGCGCATGAACGGGATGCCCAGATGCTGCATGGCATGCTCGAAGGCGAGATTGGTCATCAGCGTGCCGACCACGCCGCCTTTCATCGTGCCTTCGGCATGATGCTGCCTGGCGATGACATACAGCAGCTGATCCCCGTCGTATAACTTGCCAGATGCATCGACCATCACCAGCCGGTCGCCATCGCCGTCCAGCGCGATGCCGATGTCGGCCTTGTGCTCGACCACCGCCTTTTGCAGATTCTGCGGCTTGGTTGCGCCGTAACCGTCATTGATGTTCAAGCCGTTCGGCTCTGCGCCGATCACGATGACTTCAGCGCCCAACTCGTGGAACACAGGGCTCGCGATGTGATAGGTCGCGCCATGCGCGCAATCCACCACGATCTTCATGCCGCGCAGATTCATCTCGTTGGGGAAAGTGCTCTTGCAGAACTCGATGTAGCGCCCGACCGCATCATCGATGCGCTTGGCCCTGCCCAGTGCATCGGAAGCATTGGTCAGCATCGGCTCGTCCAGCGCCGCCTCGATGGCATGTTCGACCTCGTCCGGCAACTTGGTACCGTTCCCCGAAAAGAATTTGATGCCGTTATCTTCAAAAGGATTGTGCGAGGCGGAGATCACCACGCCCGCCTGCAAACGCAGCGCGCGCGTCAGATAGGCGACCGCTGGAGTGGGTATCGGTCCCGCCAGATACACATCGATACCCGCAGCAATCAGACCGGCCTCCAGCGCCGATTCCAGCATGTAACCGGAGATGCGCGTGTCTTTGCCGATCAATACTGCAGGACGTTCGCCGGGCGAATGTTTCGCCTTGGCCAGCACCTTGCCCGCCGCGTAGCCCAGATGCATCACGAACTGCGGCGTGATGGGATGTTCCCCCACCTTGCCGCGCACGCCATCGGTTCCGAAATATTTTCTGCTCATATCAGCCCTCGTTCACAGCATTCAAAATCTTCAGTGCATCGACAGTCTCCCGGACGTCATGCACTCGCACGATGGCAGCTCCGCGCTGCACGGCAAGCATCGCCGCAGCCACACTTGCCGCCAGACGCTCCGTCACACCGCGTCCGGTGATAGCACCCAGCATCGATTTGCGCGACACACCCGCCAGCAGCGGCGCACCCAGCGCAGAAAATGCCTCCAATCCGCGCAGCAATGCCAGATTATGCGCCAGCGTCTTGCCGAACCCGAAGCCGGGATCAACTGCGATGCGCTCGCGTCCGATACCCGCCTCTACTGCGACCGCCATGCGCCGCTTCAAAAAGTCCGCGACTTCCACAACGACATCCGCGTAATCCGGCTGCTGCTGCATCGACTGCGGCGTACCCTGCTTGTGCATCAGACACACGGCTGCGCCCGTTGCCGCGACTGCTTGCAGCGCACCTTCCGCCTGCAAGGCATTCACGTCGTTGACCATGCTCGCCCCAGCCCTGATCGCGGCTCGCATCACGACCGGCTTCCAGGTATCGATGGAGACCGGCACCGCGATGCCGCGCAGCCCCTCGATCACCGGCAACACGCGATCCAGCTCTTCCTGCTCGCTCACCGCTGCCGCACCGGGGCGGGTGGACTCGCCGCCGATATCGAGCATGTCAGCCCCGTCTTCGATCAGTTGATGCGCATGCTCGATGGCATTGGAAAATGAATCATAGCGACCGCCATCCGAAAAGGAATCGGGTGTGACATTGACGATGCCCATCACTTTCGGACGGGACAGGTCTAGGGTGAATGAACCGCAGTGGAAAAGCATGAGTGCCGAGTGCCGAGTATCGAGTATCGAGTGCCAAGATATCCGCCGTGCACTCGGCACTCAGAACTGTATCAAGTCTCTTGAGCAGGCTCGCCGGTTGCCGGCGCAGTGGGTGTCTCATCCTTGGGCGGTTCCGCCGGTGTCGCCGCCGCAAGCGGCTTGGGCGGACGCGGCGGATTACCGGACATGATGTCGTCGATCTGGTCCGCATCGATGGTTTCCCATTCCAGCAAAGCCTTGGTCATCGCTTCGATCTTGTCGCGGTTCTCCTCGATCAGCTTGCGCGCCAGCGCATATTGCTCGTCGAGGATGCGGCGGATCTCGGCGTCGACCTTTTGCATGCTGGCCTCGGAGATGTTCTTGTGCGTGGTCACCGAGCGACCGAGGAACACTTCCCCCTCGTTCTCGCCATACACCATGGTACCCAGCGCATCGGACATGCCCCATTGCGTCACCATCTTGCGCGCCATGTCGGTGGCGCGCTCGAAATCGTTGGAGGCGCCGGTCGTCATCTGGTGCATGAAGATCTCTTCCGCGATACGCCCGCCGAACAACACCGCGATGGTGGACAGGATGCGGATCTTGTCCATGCTGTAACGGTCTTCGGACGGCAACTGCATGGTCAGACCCAGCGCACGGCCGCGCGGGATGATGGTGACCTTGTGCACCGGATCGGTCTTCGGCATCAACTTGGCCACCAGCGCATGCCCCGACTCGTGGTAAGCCGTATTGCGTCGCTCTTCTTCGGGCATCACCACCGAGCGACGTTCGCTGCCCATCATGATCTTGTCCTTGGCGGATTCGAAGTCGTCCATATCGACGAAACGCTTGCCGCGGCGCGCCGCAAACAAGGCAGCCTCGTTCACCAGATTGGCCAGATCGGCACCGGACATGCCGGGCGTACCGCGCGCCAGGATGTCAGCCTTCACGTCTTCCGCACACGGCACTTTGCGCATGTGCACTTTCAGAATCTGTTCACGGCCGCGAATATCCGGCAAAGGCACCACTACCTGACGGTCGAAACGGCCCGGGCGCAGCAAAGCCGCATCCAGCACGTCGGGGCGGTTGGTCGCGGCGATCACGATCACGCCGGACGAACCTTCGAAACCGTCCATCTCCACCAGCAAAGCATTCAAGGTCTGCTCGCGCTCGTCGTTGCCGCCGCCCAGACCCGCCCCGCGCTGGCGACCGACCGCGTCGATCTCGTCGATGAAGATGATGCAGGGAGATTGTTTCTTGGCCTGCTCGAACATGTCGCGCACGCGCGCGGCACCGACGCCGACGAACATCTCGACGAAGTCGGAACCGGAGATGGAGAAGAACGGCACTTTGGCTTCGCCCGCGATGGCCTTGGCCAGCAGCGTCTTGCCGGTGCCGGGACTGCCCACCATCAGCACGCCGCGCGGGATGCGGCCGCCGAGGTTCTGGAACTTGCCCGGATCGCGCAGAAAGTCGACCAGCTCGGAGACTTCTTCCTTGGCTTCATCGCAGCCCGCCACATCGGCGAAGGTCACTCGCTCTTTGGAATCATCAAGCATGCGCGCCTTGCTCTTGCCGAACGAGAACGCACCGCCGCCCTTGCCGCCCTGCATCTGGCGCATGAAGAACACCCACACGCCGATCAGCAACAGCATGGGGAACCACGAAATGAATACTTGCGTGAAGAAGCCCTGTTCTTCGTCCGGCTTGGCTTCCACCTTCACGCCGTATTTGAGCAGATCGGAAACCAGCCAGATATCGCTGGGGGCAAAACTGGTGATGCGTTTTCCGTCGGGCGTGACAGCCTTGAGCGTGCGGCCTTCGATAGTGACCTTCTCGATCTGGCCCGAGCGCACCGCTTCGAGGAATTGCGAATAATCCAGTTGCACTTGCGCCGTCTGCTGCTGGCGCGCGTTGAACTGATTGAAAACAGTCATCAGCACCATGGCCACGACCATCCAGATTCCGATACTCTTGAACAGATTATTCACACTTGCTCCTCAAATATGAGCGAAAAACGAAAGCGCATTAGACTACGTAAACACCGATTACTCAAGCTTTCCCAAACCCACCAAATACTGCTCACTGCTGCGGTCACGCGATGCCTTGGGCTTGCGCGCGACCACTTTGGCAAAGTGGGTGCGCATCGACTTCATGTATTCCTCAAAACCCGTGCCCTGAAACACCTTGGCCACGAACGCGCCGCCGGGGGCGAGATGACTGACCGCGAAATCAAGCGCCAGTTCAGCCAAATACATGGCGCGCGCCTGGTCCGCCATCACGACCCCGCTGATATTGGGGGCCATATCGGAAATTACAAGGCTGATCGACCGCCCATCCAGCTTTTCTTCCAATTGCGCCAACACCCTCTCTTCGCGGAAATCGCCCTGGATGAATTCCACGCGCGGCAAGGGATCAAGCGGCAACAGGTCCAGCGCGATGATGCGGCCGTGTTCGCCGAGCTTTTTGGCCACCACCTGGCACCAGCTGCCCGGGGCCGCGCCCAGATCCACCACCACCATGCCGGGCTTGATCAGGTGATCGCGTTCGTCCAGTTCCAGCAGCTTATAAGCGGCGCGCGCACGATAGCCGTCCTTCTGCGCCATTTGCACATAAGGATCGTTCACATGCTCGCGCATCCATTGTTTGCTGGATTTTGATGCTTTCATTGCTTCGTGCCTGATAAAGGGCGTCATGTGCAGATTAGCGCACTACGAACACCGAACAACCGATTAACTCCAAAGGAATCCGTAATTTCTGCGGACATGCCCCCGTTTTGCTAGAATGCGCCCCCAATCTGGAGTACACATGCTAAATCTCACTATCGCCCAGCGCCTGGCACTCAAAGGCCGCGCCCATGCCCTTAAACCTGTCGTAATGATCGGCAATGGCGGCTTATCCCCGGCCGTGCTGGATGAGATCGACCGCAGCCTGAAAAGCCACGACCTGCTGAAGATCAAGGTGATGAGCGACGACCGTGAAGCGCGTGAAGCGATGCTGCAGGAGATCTGCACCGTTCTGCATGCGGGACCGGTGCAGCATATCGGCAAGACGCTGGTGGTCTACCGTCCGCTGGAAACCCCCATCACCAAAGCCCCGAAGCGCCGCAAGGGCAAGCCGCTCACCAAGAAGCAGCTCGCCGCCCGCCACGACTAGATGTACTGAACCTCGACGACTTCGTATTCGCGCACGCCGCCCGGTGCCTGCACTTCGGCGATGTCGCCTTCCACCTTGCCGATCAGCGCACGCGCGATCGGCGAGCTGATGGAAATCTTGCGGTGCTTGATGTCCGCCTCGTCCTCACCCACGATCTGGTAGGTCACCACGTCGCCGTTGCTGACGTCTTCCATCACCACGGTAGTGCCGAACACCACCCGACCGTCGGTACTCAGGGCTTTGGGGTCGATGATCTGCGCGCTGCCCAGTTTGAATTCCAGCTCGACAATGCGGCCTTCAACAAACGATTGACGCTCCTTGGCGGCCTCATATTCCGCATTTTCGGACAAGTCGCCCTGCGCGCGCGCTTCCGAGATCGCATTGATCACGGAAGGACGCTCGACGGTCTTCAAGCGGTGCAGCTCCTGACGCAATAGCTCGGCGCCGACGACTGTCAATGGAACTTTGCTCATAATAAACGCTTCCTTAGTTGAAACGACGGTGCAAAGACTGCACGTCATAGACCTGCAACTCGGCCAGATGCTGCATGCCGATACAGGCGGCGCGCGCGCCAGAGATCGTAGTGTAATAGGTGATACGGCCCTGCAGCGCCGCATGTCGGATGGAATAGGAATCGCGCATCACGGAAGGACGACTGTCCACTGTGTTGACGATGAGGCTGATCTCGCCGTTCTTGATCATGTCGAGAATGTGCGGGCGTCCCTCGGCGACCTTGTTCACAATGGCCACTTCCACACCCGCTGCAGAGATGGCAGCCGCCGTGCCGCGTGTCGCCACGACGGTAAAGCCGAGACCGACCAGTGAACGCGCCACTTCGACTGCGCCCGCCTTATCTTCCTCGCGCACACTGATGAAGACCTTGCCGCTCTTGGGCAACTTCACACTGGCAGCGAGTTGCGATTTGACGAACGCTTCAGCGAAAGTATCGCCCACGCCCATCACTTCGCCGGTGGACTTCATCTCCGGCCCCAGGATCACATCCACGCCCGGGAACTTGATGAACGGGAACACGGCTTCCTTCACCGAGAAATACGGCGGAATGACTTCCTTGGTGACGCCCTGTGCTGCCAGCGATTGACCGGCCATGCAACGCGCCGCGATCTTCGCCAGCGGCACACCGGTCGCCTTCGAAACGTAAGGCACGGTACGCGATGCGCGCGGGTTCACTTCCAGCACATACACCGTCTCGCCCTGGATGGCGAACTGCACGTTCATCAGGCCGACCACGTTGAGCTCCTTGGCCATCGCGACGGTCTGGCGGCGCAACTCGTCCTGCATCGCAACGGACAAGGAATACGGCGGCAGCGAACAGGCCGAGTCGCCGGAATGCACGCCGGCCTGCTCGATGTGTTCCATGATGCCGCCGATGATGACCTGCTGGCCATCGGACACCGCATCCACGTCCACTTCGATCGCGTCGTTCAGGAAGCGGTCGAGCAGGATGGGCATGCGCTCGGGCCAGGTCTTGCCCAGCTCTTCGGCATCGCGCATATAACGCTCAAGGTCATTCTGCGCGTGGAGGATCTCCATGCCGCGACCGCCCAGCACGTTGGAGGGACGCATCACCAAGGGATAACCGATCTCGGCTGCCCCGGCGACCGCATCGGCCACGTTGCTGGCGGTGCGGTTTGGCGGTTGTTTCAGGCTCAGCTTGCGCAACATGGTCTGGAAGCGCGCACGGTCTTCCGCGCAATCGATCATATCCACCGAAGTGCCGATGATGGGCACGCCGTTCTTGGCCAGGCCGTGCGCAAGCTTCAGCGGCGTCTGACCGCCGTACTGCACGATCACCCCGACCGGCTTTTCGACGGCCACCACTTCCAGCACATCTTCCAGTGTCAGCGGCTCGAAGTACAAACGATCCGAAGTATCGTAGTCGGTGGAAACGGTCTCGGGGTTGCAGTTGACCATGATGGTCTCGTAGCCGTCTTCGCGCATCGCCAGCGCGGCGTGCACGCAGCAATAGTCGAACTCGATACCCTGACCGATACGGTTCGGGCCTCCGCCCAGCACCATGATCTTTTTGTTATTGGTCGGCTGCGATTCGCACTCTTCCTCGTAGGTCGAGTACATATAAGCGGTGTTGGTCGAGAACTCGGCGGCGCAGGTATCCACGCGCTTGAACACCGGACGCACATTCAGCGCATGACGATAGGCGCGCACCGATTCATCATCGATGTCCAGCAACCTCGCCAGACGCGCATCGGCAAAGCCGCTGCGCTTCATCACCCGCAGGTCGTCGGCAGAGATGCTCTCCAGCGTGCGGCCGGACAGGCTTTGCTCCTGTCTGATGATGTCTTCGATCTGCACCAGGAACCACGGGTCGATCTTGCTGACATTGAATACTTCTTCCACGCTCATGCCGAGACGGAAAGCATCGCCCACTGCCCAGATGCGGTCCGGGCCGGGGTTGCCCAGTTCGGCGCAGATCGCGTCGCGGTCGTCGTATTTGCTGTCCAGACCGTTCACGCCCACTTCCAGACCGCGCAGGGCTTTCTGGAACGACTCCTGGAAGGTGCGGCCGATGGCCATCACCTCGCCCACCGATTTCATCTGCGTGGTCAGACGGTCGTTGGCCTGCGGGAATTTTTCGAACGCGAAACGCGGGATCTTGGTCACCACGTAGTCGATGGTCGGCTCGAACGAAGCCGGGGTCGCGCCGCCGGTAATGTCGTTCTGCAACTCGTCCAGGGTGTAGCCGACGGCCAGCTTGGCCGCGACTTTGGCGATGGGGAAGCCGGTGGCTTTGGACGCCAGCGCCGAGGAGCGCGACACGCGCGGGTTCATCTCGATCACCACCATGCGACCGTCTTGCGGGTTGACGGAGAACTGCACGTTGGAGCCGCCCGTTTCCACGCCGATCTCGCGCAGCACAGCGAGGCTCGCGTCGCGCATGATCTGGTATTCCTTGTCGGTCAGCGTCTGCGCCGGTGCCACGGTGATGGAGTCGCCGGTATGCACGCCCATCGGATCGAGGTTCTCGATGGAGCAGATGATGATGCAGTTGTCGTTGCGGTCACGCACGACTTCCATCTCGTATTCTTTCCAGCCGAGCAGAGATTCCTCGATCAGCAACTCTTTGGTCGGCGAGGCTTCCAGACCGCGCTCGCAGATCTCCATGAACTCCTCGCGGTTGTAGGCGATACCGCCGCCGGAACCGCCCATGGTGAACGAGGGACGGATGATGGTCGGAAAACCCATCACCTGCTGAACCTGCAGCGCCTCTTCCATGCTGTGCGCGATAGCGGAACGCGCCGAAGCCAGGTCGATGCGGGTCATCGCCTGTTTGAATTTCTCGCGGTCTTCCGCCATGTCGATGGCTTCGCGCGACGCGCCGATCATCTCGACCTTGTATTTTTCCAGCACGCCGTGCTTGGCCAGATCGAGCGCGCAGTTCAGCGCGGTCTGCCCGCCCATGGTCGGCAGGATCGCATCCGGCTTCTCCTTGGCGATGATCTTCTCCACCATCTGCCAGGTGATCGGCTCGATGTAAGTGGCGTCCGCCATGTTCGGGTCGGTCATGATCGTCGCCGGATTCGAGTTCACCAGGATGACGCGGTAGCCTTCCTCGCGCAGCGCCTTGCAGGCCTGTGCGCCGGAATAGTCGAACTCGCAGGCCTGCCCGATGACGATAGGGCCTGCGCCAATGATCAGGATGCTCTTAATGTCTGTACGCTTTGGCATTTACTTCTTCTCCATCATCGCCATGAAGCGATCAAACAAAGGGGCGACATCGTGCGGGCCGGGGCTCGCTTCCGGGTGCCCCTGGAAACAGAACGCGGGCTTGTCGGTCAGCTCGAATCCTTGCAGCGTGCCGTCGAACAGCGAAACGTGGGTGACGCGCGCATTGGCCGGCAGCGTCGCCGCATCCACCGCAAAGCCGTGGTTCTGGCTGGTGATCATCACGCGCTTGGTCGCCGTGTCCTGCACCGGATGATTCGCGCCGCGATGGCCGAACTTCATCTTCACGGTCTTCGCGCCGCAGGCCAGGCCCATGATCTGATGCCCAAGACAGATGCCGTACATCGGCAAACCGACTTCGAGGAATCTCTTCGCAGCGGCGATGGCGTAATCGCAAGGCTCCGGATCACCGGGGCCGTTGGACAGGAACACGCCATCCGGCTTCATCTTCAATACTTCTTCAGCGCTCGTCTTCGCAGGCACCACGGTGATCTTGCAGCCGCGCTCGGCCAGCATGCGCAGGATGTTGCGCTTCACGCCGAAGTCATAAGCCACAACATGGAAGGGCTCAGGATTCGGGATTCTGGATTCAGCAACACCCGCTGCTCCGCCTTTCCCTGAATCCCGAATCCCTGAATCCCGAATCCCTGAATCCCGAATCCCTGAATCCCGAATCCCGAATCCAGAATCCCGGTATCCCTCGCCCAGCTTCCACTCGCGCTGCGTCCATTCGTAGGGCCGGTCGCAAGTCACCACCTGCGCCAGATCCATGCCGGCCAGACCGGCGAAACCCTTGGCCGCTTTCAGCGCCGCCTCGACGTCGTCGCCCGAGGCGATACAACCGTTCTGCGCGCCCTTGCTGCGCAGGATGCGCGTCAGCTTGCGCGTATCGATGCCGGCGATGGCCACCACGTTGTTGGCCTTGAGATATTCGGGCAGGGACTGCGTGCTGCGGAAGTTGCTGACCGTCTGCGACAAGTCGCGGATGATGAGGCCGCTGGCGAACACCCGGCTCGACTCCACGTCTTCCGGATTGCAACCGACGTTGCCGATATGCGAATAAGTCAGGGTGACGATCTGGCTGCAATAGGAAGGATCGGTGAGGATCTCCTGATAGCCGGTCATCGAAGTGTTGAACACCACCTCGCCGACGCTGCTGCCATCAGCCCCGATAGAAATGCCGCGAAATACCGTTCCATCGGCTAGGACTAGGATGGCTGGTTTCGTCTGCGACACGTGTAACTCCTTGATTGAATGGCTTTCAATACACCCGAGCTGGATTGCGGGCGTACTTATAAAGAAGCGGGACGAACCCTATGTTCATCCCGCTCATTTGCGGGGCGCATTATAGCCGAAGAGCGTTGCCGTATCAAACCCGGCCTGCTTCCCCATATAATCCGCGCCCTTTATCACCAAACCCCGGAGCATCGCATCATGCTGGAAGTCATCATCCTCGCCGTCGCCCTCAGTATGGACGCCTTCGCCGTCTCCATCGGACTCGGCTCCAAAGGCAACACCAAAGGACTAGGACTAAAAGTCGGCCTCTACTTCGGCACATTTCAGGCACTCATGCCCTTCATCGGCTATCTCGGCGGCAAAGGCGTACTGGGCTGGGTGGAAAATTACGCACACTGGATCGCCTTCTGCCTGCTGGCACTGATCGGCGGCAAGATGATCTACGAGAGCCTGCACGAAGGCATAGAAGAAGACATCGCCGCCCTCACCCACAAGATGATGCTGTTGCTAGCCATCGCCACCAGCATCGACGCCATGGCCGCCGGATTCAGCCTGACGCTGCTGGAGGTGAATGCCTACTTGGCCTGCGCCATCATCGGCGTGACGACTTTCGCGTTCAGTTGGATCGGGGTGCGCATCGGCGAGAAGAGCGGTACCTGGCTGGAGAGTAAGGCGGAGATGTTTGGCGGGGTGGTGTTGATCTTGATCGGGGTGAAGATGCTGGTGATGTAAACACCGCAGGCCGTCCGTCCCGAGCAGGCGATAGCCGTATCAGCTAGGGAGACGCTGAATAAATCACGTTTTCAGAAGCGCCCCTAACTTTTGTTTGC
>WOYI010422408.1_pt2 | contig 11137 bp, 11 predicted proteins | sample 6423411 | NCBI WGS metagenome assembly WOYI01 (sample SAMN13441803, study PRJNA592873) | oil field metagenome | biome: oil field; feature: oil-well bore; material: oil-contaminated soil; isolation source: oil-contaminated soil from oil-well borehole | place: Germany: Wietze | collected 2016-10-18 ... | reverse complement strand
TCGTCGGTCAACGCGGATGCGCCGATCATCTGCTGCACGGCCGAGATCCTCGCGAACCTCGCGCTGCGGCAGGGCGCCGACGCGAAGGTCGATCAGGTCGTGATGGACGAGTTCCACTACTACGGCGACCCCGACCGCGGCTGGGCCTGGCAGGTGCCGCTGCTGCTGCTCCCGCGCGCGCAGTTCGTGCTCATGTCGGCGACGCTGGGCGATGTGACCGGGATCTCGGCCGATCTCTCGCGGCGCACCGGCCGGCCGACGGCGGTGATCACCGGCGTGGAGCGGCCTGTGCCGCTGCACTTCTCGTACGCTCGCACGCCCGTGCACGAGACCGTCGAGGAGCTGCTGGATACCGGCCAGGCGCCGGTGTACATCGTGCACTTCTCGCAGGCCGCCGCGATGGAGCGGGCGCAGGCGCTGTCCTCGGTGCGGATCGTCTCGCGCGAGCAGCGGGATGCGATCGCCGAGGCGATCGGCGGCTTCCGCTTCACGACGGCGTTCGGCCGCACGCTCTCGCGCTACGTCCGCGCCGGCATCGGCGTGCATCACGCCGGCATGCTGCCCCGCTACCGGCGTCTGGTCGAGACCCTCGCCCAGCGCGGCCTGCTGCGCGTGATCTGCGGCACCGACACCCTCGGCGTCGGCATCAACGTCCCGATCCGCACGGTGCTGATCACCGCGCTCGCCAAATACGACGGGCAGCGGATGCGGCAGCTCAGCGCCCGTGAGTTCCACCAGGTCGCCGGCCGGGCGGGGCGCGCCGGTTACGACACCGCGGGAACCGTCGTCGTGATGGCGCCCGAGCACGAGATCGAGAACACCTCCGCGGTCGCCAAGGCGGGGGATGACCCCAAGAAGCAGAAGAAGATCGTGCGCAAGAAGGCGCCGCAGGGATTCGTCAACTGGGGCGAGGCGTCGTTCGAGCGCCTGGTCGCCGCCGAACCCGAGCCGCTCGAGCCGCATCTCCAGCTCACCGCGGCGATGATGATCAACGTGATCGCGCGGGGCGGCGACGTGTTCGAGAACGTCCGCTCCCTCGTGTTCGACAACCACGAGCCGCGCGCCCGGAAGTACGAACTGGCCCGTCGCGCGCTGGGCATCTTCCGGACCCTGGTCGCGGCCGAGGTCGTGGTGGCTGTGCCTCGGTACGCTCCTTCGTCGCTACTCGACAACCGAATTGGCGAAGTGGACATCCGTCTCACCGTCGAGCTGCAGCCGAACTTCGCACTCAACCAGCCGCTCTCGCCGTTCGCTCTCGCCGCGATCGGGCTACTCGATCCCGGCGATGCACCCGATGCCGCGGGCACCGGCCACTATGCGCTCGATGTCGTCAGCATCATCGAGGCGACCCTCGACGACCCGCGGCCCGTCCTGTCGCAGCAGCAGTTCATGGCCCGCGGCGAGGCCGTCGCGGCGATGAAGCGCGAGGGCATCGAGTACGACCAGCGCATGGAACTCCTCGAAGAGGTCACCTACCCTAAGCCCCTCGAAGAACTCCTCGCGCAGTCGTTCGAGGTGTTCGCGTCGAGCCAGCCGTGGGTGCGCGACTTCGAGCTGTCGCCCAAATCGGTCGTGCGCGACATGTTCGAGCGCGCGCTGTCGTTCGCCGAGCTGATCCAGGTGTACCAGCTCGCCCGCAGCGAAGGTCTCGTGCTGCGCTACCTGAGCGACGCATACCGCGCGATCCGCCAGACCGTGCCGACCGAGGCGCAGACGCCCGAGCTTCTCGACATCATCGAGTGGCTCGGCGAGCTCGTGCGCCAGGTCGACTCGAGCCTCGTGGACGAGTGGGAGAGCCTGATCAACCCGGTCGCCGATCCGACTGCGCCGGTCGTGCCGCCGGCACCTCCGTCGGTCCTCACGAATCGCCGGGCCTTCATGGTGCTCGTGCGCAACGAGCTGTTCCGGCGCGTGCGCCTGGCGGCGCTGCAGAAGGACGACGAGCTCGCCGAACTCGACCCGGACGTGGACTGGTCGGCCGCCCTGGACGCCTACTTCGACGAGCACGAAGAGATGCTGAGCGGCGGCCCGGCGCGCTCGCCGCGGCTCGTCACCGTCGATGAGACGGATGCTGCGGCATCCGGTGTCTGGAAAGTCGAGCAGACGATCGACGACCCCGAAGGCAATCACGACTGGCGCATCCGCGGCGAGGTCGACCTGGCCGCCTCCGAGGAGGAGGGCGCCGCGGTCGTGCGGATCACCGACGTGCTGCGCCTCTGAGCCCTGGGTCGACTTGCCGTATATGTCGGCGCATCCTCGGCGTGTCCCGTGCGTGTACGGCAAGCCGACACTGCGGCTCTGCAGCAATCCGGTCGGGGCGTCGGCGACGAAGACCGTGCAGGCGGCCACTCCGGCCGCCTTCGAACAAGGAGGTTCACATGCGCACACGTACTCGCGCGCTCGCCCTCGCCGGAGCGGCCGGCATCGTTGCCAGTCTCGCCCTGGCCGCACCCGCGTCCGCCGCGGAAGGAAGCAACTGCTGGGGCGTCGTGTCCGCCCAGGCGGCGAAATCCGACGGCGGTCTCGGGGAGCACTCCAGCTCGTTCGCGGGCGAGAAGCGACTCGGCCTCGGCAACGTCGCGCGACTGTTCGGCGTCGACGGCCCCGGCGGGCTCGGCTCGCTGCTGGCATCGCTCGACGGGAACGACGCGACCTACTGCTAAGTCGCGGCAGAGCACACCAGGGCGCCCGTTGGGGAGGGCGCCCTTCGTCTGCGTGCGCCTGGCGGTCCTGCAGAAGGACGCCGAGCTCGCAGAACTCGACCCTGCGCCTCTGACGACCTGGCGGCTCGCCTGTCGGTAACCGCCCGAATCGGCTCCGCCGAGGGCGGTTGGCGGCAGGGAAGGTCCCAGGGGCATGGCGGTGCGACTACGCCAGCGCGTCCCATTCGCCAGGTCGCGGCTGGCGCTTGCGAGACCCTGAGTACGACGGGTCCGACGGAAGACGCCCTCGCCGGTCGGGGTAGCTGAGCTGCAGGAGCGGCACCGAGAACTCCGGCGGTCGCTGGTAGAACCGATTGGCGTTGAAGGCGATGTCGCCGGGATTCGGCACCGCTTCCGCGACGAAGCGTCGGCTCCATCCGGAAGCAGTCATCTCGACATCCGGCATGATCCGTCCTCCGTCGAGCACCGTCCGCCCCACCGCGTTCAACGCGCGAGACGACTCTGAGATGTCGAGTCCGACGACGACGAGTTCGGGGTGCCCGATGCCGAAGAGCCCGACCGTGTACGCGAAGGGGCGAGTGCTCAGGGGAGCGCAGCAGCCGGGCGCGGAACAGCGGCCACCTCCGATCATCTGCACGGAGAACCCGAACCGGCGGATCTGGTCAGCTAGGCGTGCGTCTTCCTGATCGAAGAATGCGGCGAGGTCGGGTGCGATGTGGTCGGTCATGTCGTTCTCCCATGGGGGTCATGGGCACGCGGATCATCATGGCGGCCACAGTAGGACCGACCTCCGACGCCCGTCCGACCAGCGGGCACAGAATCGGGGATCGTCCGAAACACACGGGGATCGGATGCCGCGACGCGCCGTGTCGTCGAATCCCCCCGATTCTGTGCGCACCGGACGGAGCGTGTCGGCCACGCGGGCTACCCTGGAGCGGATGAGCATTCCGTCCGCCGACCCGTACGCCGATGCGGTGTGGGCCGACGACGAGCCTCCGCCCGACGACCTCTGGACACCGCCCGCTGACGACGCGTGGGCACCCCCGCCCGAGGACGGATGGATGCCGCCGACCACGGCGCCGGCATCCGCCCCGCCCGCTGTCCCCAAGGCGACGCCGTCCCGCTACGCCACCCCCGGCGAGGCCCTGCACACGGTCTTCGGCTACGACGCGTTCCGCGGCAATCAGGCCGCCGCGATCGACTATGTCGTCGCGGGCGGCGACGCCGTCGTGCTCATGCCGACCGGCGGCGGCAAGAGTCTGATCTACCAGATCCCCGCGCTCGTCCGGCCGGGGACGGGCCTCGTGGTGAGCCCGCTCATCGCGCTCATGCACGACCAGGTCGACGCGCTCGTGGCGAACGGCGTGCGCGCGGCCTACCTGAACTCCACACAGGCCGCGCCTCAGCGCGCGGCGGTCGAGCGGGCGTACCTCTCGGGCGAGCTCGACCTGATCTACGTCGCCCCCGAGCGGCTGTCCAGCCCGTCCACGCGCGCGCTGCTGCAGCGCGGCACGCTCAGCGTCATCGCGATCGACGAAGCGCACTGCGTCTCCCAGTGGGGACACGACTTCCGCCCCGACTACCTCATGCTCGGCGACCTCGGCGAGCAGTTCCCGGGCGTCCCGCGCGTCGCCCTGACCGCCACGGCGACCGATGCGACCCATCGCGAGATCACCCAGCGGCTGCAGCTGCCCGACGCGCAGCACTTCGTGGCGAGCTTCGACCGCCCGAACATCCAGTACCGCATCGACCCCAAGGTCGAGCCGCGCAAGCAGCTCCTCGCGTTCATCCGGTCGCAGCCGGCCGGATCGGCGGGCATCGTCTACGCACTGAGCCGCAAGAGCGTCGAGCAGACGGCGGAGTTCCTGCGCACGCAGGGCATCGACGCCCTCCCGTACCACGCCGGGCTCGACGCGTCGGTGCGCGCGGCGAACCAGGCCCGGTTCCTCCGTGAAGACGGCGTCGTGATGGTCGCGACGATCGCGTTCGGCATGGGCATCGACAAGCCCGACGTGCGCTTCGTCGCGCACATCGACCTGCCGAAGTCGGTCGAGGGGTACTACCAGGAGACCGGCCGCGCCGGCCGCGACGGCGAGCCGTCGGTCGCGTGGATGGCGTACGGGCTCGGCGACGTCGTGCAGCAGCGCCGCATGATCGACCAGTCGCCGGGCGAGCGGGCGTACAAGACCCGGCTCGGGCAGCACCTCGATGCGATGCTCGCCCTGTGTGAGACGGTCGGGTGCCGCCGCCAGAACCTCCTGGGCTACTTCGGCGAGGCATCCGGTCCGTGCGGCAACTGCGACACGTGCCTCGAGGCCCCCGAGACCTGGGACGGGCTCGTCCCGTCGCAGAAGCTCCTCTCGACGATCGTCCGCCTCCAGCGCGAGCGCGGCCAGGCGTTCGGCGCCGGGCACCTGGTCGATATTCTGCGCGGGGCCTCGACTGACCGCATCCGTCAGCAGGGCCACGACGCGCTGTCCACGTACGGCCTCGGGGCCGATCTCACCGACCAGGACTGGCGCAGCGTGATCCGCCAGCTCCTGGCCCGCGGCATCCTCATTCCGCAGGGCGAGTACGGCACGCTCGCGCTCGGCGAGCCGGCGGCAGCAGTTTTGCGCGGGGAGGCGCCCGTGCCGCTGCGGCGCGACGTGCTCGGCCGCGGTGGGTCCGGCGGCGGGTCTTCTCGGGCACCCAGGGCGGCGGCATCCGAATCATTGGATGCCGCCGATCGGCCCGTCTTCGAATCGCTCCGAGAGTGGCGTGCCGGGGTCGCGAAGGAGCAGGGGATGCCGGCCTACATCGTCTTCGGCGACGCGACGCTGCGAGCGCTCGCCGAGCAGCGTCCGGCGACGCTCGGCGACCTCGACGGCATCACCGGAATCGGTGCGAAGAAGCGCGAGGCATACGGTGCCGCCGTGCTCGAGGTGATCGCCGCGTCCGCGTGAATCGCTCGCGGTGCTGCCGACGAGATCAGGAGCCGCCCCTTCGGGAAGCACCCTCCCTGAAAACCTAGCGCTGCTCGGTTTAGTGTTGGCCACATGAGCAACGACGCCGCGACCCTCGAGGTCGATACCCGCTACCGCGACTCCGCCTTGCCCGTCGATGAGCGCGTGGAGATCCTCCTGTCACAGATGACCCTCGCCGAGAAGGCGGGGCCGTTCTTCCAGATGATCTCGATGGGCCCAGGCATCACGACCGGATGTGCCCTTCGACACCGTGTCGACACCGTCGACCCGCTCTTCCGCTTCGGCCACGGCCTCACGCTGTAGCCGCCCGGAACCGACCCGTCGAGGTGATCTCGACGTAGGCTGGCGTGTCGCCGTTGTCGTCGGCATAGGTGCAGGTCAGCTGTGTGCCGACCGAGAGCAAGTCAAGCCCGGACCTCGGCGACCAGATCGAGCAGTTCGCGCAGCGGCGCGCGCAGCACGCGAATCCGCAGCAGCGGCAGCGAGAGCCGCAGCAGGCGGAGGCCGCCATCGACCAGCCGCTGGGTGTGCCGCTGACCCGGTGAGCGGTCGTAGACCCAGAACAGCGCCAGCAGCAGGTGGGCGATCATGAGCGCGGACGGCAGTCCGTCCTCGAACTCGGCGGGGAGGGACTTCTTCTTCGCTCCAGTCACGGCGTCGCGGAACACTCCGACCACGATGTCGCGCGACGGTGTCGACTCCTCCGAGAGGGGGTTGACCGACGAGCGCGGCGACATCGCGGCCGACAGGAACTCGGGCGCGAAGCGGTGATAGGGCTCCAGCTCGGCGAGCCCGGTGCGGAACACCAGCGCGAGCCGGTCGACGAGGTCGTCGGCGGTCTCCAGCAGCGGAGTGACCGCACCGCGGTGAGCGAGCTGCACATCGAGGTACAGCTCCTGGACGAGGTCGTTCTTGCTCGCGAAGTGATAGTTCGTCGTGCCGACCGAGATTCCCGCCTCGTGCGCGATGAGGCGGATCGTGGTGGCGTCATAGCCCCGCTCGCGGAAGGATCGCAGTGCGACGTCGCGGATGGCCGCGCGGGTGCGCTCGCTCTTGGTCGGCGCTTCAGCGGCTTCGGTGGTCATTATGCAACTCCCTCATCGCGGGGGGACATGCTCGTACGTGAAGGTGCCCGTATAGCGGAAGATCTCGCCGATGAACGGCGACTGCATGCGGACGTCCACGCGCTGACCGGCACCATCCGCGCACTCGTCGACTGTCACGCGCGTGAACGCCGGCAACGGCAGCCGAAGCGAGCCGAGCCGCAGGCCGAGCCGGCGCGATTCCAGCCTCATCCCGCCGTCAACGACAGTGACACCCAGCGTCAGCTCCAGCCGGCCGCCCTTTCCGACGCGTTCGACCAGCCGCCCGTCGTGGACAACCAGAGTGTCGCGCATGACCCGCACGCGGTTCGGGAAGGCGAACGTGCGCGTCGCCGTCAGGCTTCCGTCCGGCTCGGGCGCGTTGATCACGGTGAAGGGGACGTCGCGACCGACTTCGGGAAACAGGATCCCGCTCCGCGTGGTCAGGGCGAAGACGAGTCGCAAGACGCGCATGCGGGAGCCGGCGAACTCGAATATTCCCCGGCCGACCCCGACGGTGCCTGAGGGCGCCGGACCGAAGTAGGCGCGCAGTCGCGGATCCAGGGTGTCCCATTCGCCCTGTGCCACCCGCTGGTAGACCGATTCCGCCGCGACGGTGTGCATGCCACCCAGAGTATCCTATTCTGAACACGTTCAGAAAAGAGGATCGTGATGACGAACCAGCGACGCACAGTGATCGCGGGCGCCCAGGGATTCATCGGCCGCGCGCTCGCCGACGCGCTCCGCGCAGACGGCTGGGACGTGCGGACGATCGGGCGGAGTGGCCCGGTCACCTGGGCACAGCCCGCGGCGATCGCGGCCTTGCTCGACGGCGCCGACGTCCTGGTGAACCTCGCCGGCAAGTCGGTCGACTGCCGCTACACCGACGTGAACCGCGACGAGGTGCTGCGCTCGCGGGTGGAGACGACCCGGATGCTGCGTCACGCCGTGATCGCGACCGCACACCCGCCGAAGGTGTGGCTGAACGCGTCGACCGCCACGATCTACCGCCACTCGATGGACCGTCCGAACACGGAGGCGACCGGCGTGATCGGCAGCGGGTTCTCGGTCGACGTGGCCTCGAGCTGGGAGCGCGAGTTCTTCGCGGGCGACCTGCCCGGCACGCGGAGGGTCGCGCTGCGGATGGCGATCGTCCTGGGCGACGGACCCGCGACGCGGATGCTCGTGCGCCTGGCTCGGGTCGGGCTGGGCGGCCCGCACATCGACGGGCGCTGGCCGCAGCACCGGCGCTACCGGGGAATCGGCGCGCACCCGAGTGGCGACGGCTGCGCGCCGCACCACGACACGAAGGGTCGGCAGCGCTTCAGCTGGATCCACATCGACGACGTCGTGGGCGGCATCCGGTTCCTTATAGACCGCGACGACCTCGCTGGGGTGGTGAACCTGGCGAGTCCGAACCCCTCTGACAACCGGACGCTCATGCGCACGCTGCGGCGCATCGTCGGTGCGCCCGTGGGCCTCCCCGCATACCGGTGGATGCTGGAACCAGCCATGTGGGCGCTGCGCACCGAACCCGAACTGATTCTCAAGAGCCGTTGGGCAGTCCCTGAGCGGCTGACCGCCGCGGGCTATCGCTTCGCGCACCCGGACCTCGAAGAGGCGCTGCGCGACTGCATCCGCCGCCTGTCGGCGACGCGCCGTAGGGTGGCCGGGTGACCGCTGATGTGAGGATCGGACCCGATGGCACCGCGCGGTGCGCGTGGGTGGGCGACGATCCCGAGTACCGCAGATACCACGACGAGGAGTGGGGCCGACCACTCCACGGCGACCGCCCGTTGTTCGAGAAGATGAGCCTCGAGGGCTTTCAGGCGGGACTGTCGTGGATCACGATCCTGCGCAAGCGCCCGCGCTTCCGCGAGGTGTTCGCGGGGTTCGACCCGGCGGTGATCGCCGCATTCGACCAGGGCGACATCGAACGAATGATGGCGGATGCCGGGATCATCCGCAACCGGCTGAAGATCGAGGCGACCATCTCGAATGCGCAGCTCATGCTCGGACTCGACGACGGGGAGTTCGACGCGTTCATGTGGTCGTTCGCCCCGCCGACCTGGCGGCGCCCGGCCACGTTCGCCGACGTCGCTGCCACGACGGCGGAATCGGACGCGATGAGCAAGGCGCTGCGCAAACGCGGGTTCCGGTTCGTGGGGTCGACCACGATGTACGCCCTGATGCAGTCGGCGGGAATGGTCGACGACCACGTCGAGGGATGCTGGCGGGCTGACGCGCCCCGGCATTGACGCGTGATGCATGATGCATGATGATCGATGCATGCGCACCACCGTGACTATCGACGACGACGTGCTCGCCGCGGCGAAGCAATTCGCGGACTCGCGAGGCCTCACCCTCGGCGAGGCCCTCTCGCAGCTCGCTCGGGCGACGCTGACCGAACGCCGTCGCTTCGACACGCGGAACGGCATCGTGCTGCTGCCGGCATCCTCCACGGCGACGCCGGCCTCGCTGGAGGACGTGAACGCCCTCCGGGACGACCCGTCGTGACACGACATCTGCTCGACGTGAACGTCGTGATCGCCCTGATCGACCCGCTGCACGTGCACCACGATCGCGCTCATCGCTGGTTCGCCGAGCGGGGCGCCGCGCCGTGGCACACGAGCCCGACCGTGCAGAACGGGGTGGTCCGGGTGGTGAGTCATCCCAAGTATCCGAACACCCAGCCCGCGCCGGTCGTGCTCGCGAGTCTCGCGAGTCTCGCCGCACGAGACGGTCACGCGTTCCTCCCCGATTCGGTGAGCCTCCTGGACGGCTCGGTGCACACCGAGCGGCTGCTCGCGAGCTCGCAGGTGACCGATACGTATCTCCTGCACCTCGCCGCGTCGAACGATGCGCTGCTGGCGACGTTCGACACGCGCATCGTCACGACCGCCGTGCCCTCCGGCGCTAAGGTCGTCGCGCTGATCCCCTGACTGCCGAGCAGTATTCAGGAGGCGCGGTGTCCGCGATTGTCGGCACAATGAAGGGCCGCCGATCGAGAGGACCCCATGGCCGAGTCACCCTCCGCCCACATCGCCGATTCCCACGAGATGATCCGCGTGGTCGGCGCTCGCGAGAACAACCTCAAGAACGTCAGCGTCGACATCCCGAAGCGTCGCCTGACGGTCTTCACCGGGGTGAGCGGGTCGGGAAAGTCGTCGTTGGTGTTCGCCACGATCGCGAACGAGTCGCAGCGGCTGATCAACGAGACCTACCCGACGTTCGTGCAGCAGTTCATGGGGCAGCTGAACCGCCCCGAGGTGGACGCGCTCGAGAACGTGAGCCCCGCGATCATCGTCGACCAGGAGCGGATGGGCGCGAACTCCCGCTCGACGGTCGGCACGGCCACCGATGCGCAGGCGATGCTGCGCATGTTGTTCAGCCGACTCGGGCAGCCGCACGTCGGCTCGCCGCAGGCGTTCTCGTTCAACATCCCGTCGGTCTCGGGGGCCGGGGCCGTCACGTTCGAGAAAGGCGGCAAGAAGGTCAAGGAGCGACGTTCCTTCGAGATCACCGGAGGGATGTGCCCGCGGTGCGAAGGTCTCGGCGAAGCCAGCGATGTCGACCTCGACGAGCTGTTCGACAGCACGAAGTCCCTCGCCGACGGCGCGCTGAAGATCCCCGGATACAGCGTCGACGGCTGGATGGTGCGCGGCTTCACCGAGTCCGGCTTCGTCGACCCGACCAAGCCGATCAAGGACTACACCGCGCAAGAGCGTGAGGACTTCCTCTACAAGGAGCCGACGAAGGTCAAGATCCAGAACATCAACATGACCTACGAGGGGCTCATCCCGAAGATCACGAAGAGCTTCCTGCAGAAGGACCGCGACAGCCTGCAGCCCCACATCCGCGCGTTCGTCGACCGGGCCGTGAAGTTCACCGCGTGCCCGGACTGCCACGGAACCCGGCTGAACGAAGGCGCCCGGTCCTCGAAGATCAGGGGGATCAGCATCGCGGATGCCGCGGCCATGCAGATCACCGATCTCGCCGACTGGCTCGCGACAGTCGACGACCCCGAGGTCGCCCCGCTCATGCAGGGCCTGCGCGCCACGATCGACTCGTTCGTCGACATCGGGCTGGGGTACCTCTCGCTCGACCGGTCGTCCGGCACGCTGTCGGGCGGCGAGGCGCAGCGCACCAAGATGATCCGCCACCTGGGGTCTGCCCTCACCGACATCAGCTATGTCTTCGACGAGCCCACCGCAGGTCTGCATCCCCATGACATCCAGCGCATGAACGCGCTGCTGAAGCTCCTGCGCGACAAGGGCAACACCGTGCTCGTCGTCGAGCACAAGCCCGAGGTGATCGAGATCGCGGATCACATCGTCGACCTCGGTCCCGGCGCCGGGCGCGCGGGTGGCGAGATCCAGTACACCGGCGACGTTGCCGGGCTCCGAAAGTCCGACACCATCACCGG
>WOYI011244556.1_pt1 | contig 11138 bp, 11 predicted proteins | sample 6423411 | NCBI WGS metagenome assembly WOYI01 (sample SAMN13441803, study PRJNA592873) | oil field metagenome | biome: oil field; feature: oil-well bore; material: oil-contaminated soil; isolation source: oil-contaminated soil from oil-well borehole | place: Germany: Wietze | collected 2016-10-18 ... | reverse complement strand
ATCGCTTATTCCAAAATGCTTTTTAAGTAATTTCTCTGATGATGTTAAATCCATTTTTTATTTATTTTATGCCAAAATCACAACGCTGTTTTACTTAAAGTGGACATAATATCTTATAGCCATGGCAATAACCAGTTGTAAACATAACCAACAAGCATTGCCACTCCAAAGCTGACCAGTGTTCCAATCAATACGTATTCGGTAAGTTTAAGGTCCTTTGCTTCTTTCAGGTCGCCGAAACGAAAAATGGATTTAGCTGCAAGCAAGAAGCCAATCGCTTCCCAATGGTTTGTGATGATGAAGCCAAAGACAAACAAGCGTTCAAGTATTCCAATATATTTTCCTGCCTCAGCGAGTGATTCTTCATCTACTTTTTTACCATCATGTGGAGTCCATTTTGATATAAAGTATTTAATGGCTATCGAGATGGGTGTAGTCAGAATATATATGGCAGTAATCAGAAGTAAAATATAGGTGTAATTTATATCCTGAATATGAAAAGTATTACCCTCGTATATAAACCAAATAAAAACAATCACCAAAAAATGTGCAGACTGGTCCAAAAAGAAATAGAGGCGTTTCGTATTTTCTGTCATCAGGTATACTTTTCCCGCATCAATTATCAAATGGGCTGCGGCAATAATAATAGCCCATTTCAAAAATGCAGCATCAAACGCCAAGAACATTATCAAAACTAAATGAATAAGAATATGCAGATACAACTGCCAGGCGGCCAGTTTTTTTTCCTCTTTTGCCTTAACCCATTTGTAGGGTTGCAACAGGAAATCACCGAGCAGGTGGGCTAAGATGAGTTTTACCAGTAATATCATAGCAATTCATTTAGTTGTTTTTTATACAATTGGTCGATTTCCATTATGCTGTTGAAGTTTGCCCTATTAAGCCTGTTACTGACTGCGTTTTGTTTAATATCCAGCATTTCACCTAATGCGGATTGAGATAAATCTGGGTTAGCTATTGCCAAAAGGATAGTTTCTGCTGCAATTTCAGTCCATTTATCCATTGCAAACATTCCCAGCTTTAGGCATAAGTTAATTACCTCGTCAAATTCATTCCAATTGCTTTTAACAGCTAATTTAAGTTTCTCTTTTTTCATTAACTGAAATTGTTGCCCTGAATGAATGAATGCCGAACCATTGCTTTCGGTTACCCGGGAGCTTTTATAATCCATATCGCCAATGCCAATGGAAATCCTAACGTCCAGGAGTTTATTCTTTTTTATAACTGCCTTTATTTTCAATGCAGTCAGCAATGCTTCCGTTGGATTATCGACTCTTAGCTGAAAGGTATCGCCACCATAGATTTCCCAATATTCCGGACTTTTTCCTATCTTATCCAGTTCAGATTTCAGAGAATCAAGCCAATTTTCGGGAGTGCTTTTCCTTGAATTAATAATATCACCTGTTAGAACACTTATCATAACATTAGTTTTTTCATTTCAAATATATCATTTAATTGCATGATAAATTACAATATCATGTAAATATGTGATAAGTTGATTTATCACACTATCTCAATTTGTATCAGCATCTTCATTTGTATTGTCACTTATAAGTATTTTTTTCCTTCCACTCAACAAATCCTCCATCAATCCTTTTTTAAGCAGTTGCATTTTATGTAAGTAGGTTTGTTCGGTTTGGAGTTTGTTGTCAATTGCTAATAAATATTTCACAATTGAATTTTGCTCTTCAATTTGGGGAATACCAATTTTAAGTTTATGCAGTCGACTACCTTTTATTCCTTGAACAGTTGTTCCTGTTGATTCCGAGAATAGTTGCCTTCTAAATCCATCTGACATGAGAGTAAGTGCAAGAAAATCATTGTGTAGCAAACCCTCCAAACCTCTATATTTAATTACTCTTTGTGCTAATGCTACATCTTCTCTATTTATTTGAGCAACATTTCCTAAAGGTGCCTCAGTTGTAAATAATACATCGCTATTTTTCACTTTACCTCTTGACATCGCATTTTCAAAAGCATCTTCGCGGATAAATTCCTTTGAAATTTCATAATCAATAAATCCAAAACGTATATTTTTTGCTGTTACAAGAAAAACTCCAAAATCACTTTTTGGTGGTGTTTTTCCTCTGTAATCGACATAGTCCGTGGAATCCTCTAATGATTTTTCCTCCCATTCCTTCGGTATCATCCCCATCTTACTTTCTTTATACAATTGTGGGGCATCTTCAAAGCGGGGGCGGAGTTTGTTGGTGGTGGTATCAATACCACGGGTAAATAAATCGTGCAACATGCCTTGTTTAATGGCTTTGTATTTGGCAATGGCGGCCTGGGTTTTTTCGATTACGGCATCGGAGGTGGAGAGGATTTTGGCGATGCGTTGTTGTTCATCGGGTTCAAACCATTTAAATTCTAATTTGTATAATGACTTAGAATTTACACTTGGCACCCCTGTGGCTTCTATTAGTTTAGTTAAATCAGTATTTTGAAAATTATAATAGAGCCACTTTGTATCGATATTCTCATTTGCTTTGATACAAAAAATTGTATCAACATTCCAAAAATCTCCTTCAACATAAATGGGTTTATTTATGGAACCTTTTCTCCCGGATAACACTGCTGGTCCTTGGTATAATGGAATACTTGTGTATCCCATAATTCCACCTGTTCCATAGATAGGTACAGAATCACCAGGAGGATTCATTTTGTAATCAATCCCACTAAAAATGTGTGCAATTTCTTCTAAACTTTTATTCATACCCCAACTCTACCAAAAATTGGTTTAGCAATGCGGTTTCTTTTTCCCTTTCCTCCAAAATGCTGTGCAATGGAATGGTGTATTTCTCCCAAAGGTTTTCAACTGACTGTAAAAGTTGGCGTTGGTGGGTTTGTAAATAACCGTTTACGGTTTCCTGCAAAGCGCTCAGCCAGCGGTTCATGATAAGTTCTTTTGCTTCGTCGGGTGTAATGAGCAAACGGGCTTTGTTCACCAAGGCTTGCTTACGGTCTTTTATCTCTTTTACTTTCCGCTTGCAGGTTTTTAGTTCTTCTTCCAGTTCGGTGTGTTTGGCAATGCGGTTTTCTTCTGTTTCAATGGTAGCATCCAGTCGTTTTACCTCCGTTAAGATTTTATCGGCTTCGGTTTTCAGTTTGGCAACTTCTTCCGCCAGTTCGGGCATTTTCTTCAAAGCTTTTTCGTTGGCTCTAATCCGCTTTTGCAGCAATTTAAATGCTTTGTCGGCTTCACGGCGTTCGCCTTTTATTTCTCTAATGGCTTCCTTTTGTTCTTTTAATTCCTTGCTGCGCCATACGTCGTAATCTTCTTCGTTCCAAACCTCGTCTTCCAGTTCGTTTACTTCGTCAAATTGGGCTTGCAGTTCGTCGCGCCTTGCTTCGTTTTCCTTTAATTCTTTCAGAACGTCGGGAAACTGGCTTTCCAGAATTTCATCATCAGGAATCAGTTCTGCATTCCATCCGCTGGCAATCACGCTTTTAATGTCGTTGGTTATGCTGCTCCAATAGCTGGCAAACGAACCACGGCTTTTAAACTCGTCCAAAATATCTGAACCATGATTGAAGTGATTTGCCTGATTCCCATGATTTTGACTGAAGCGTAGTTTTGCTGTCAGCGAGGCTGAGAATTGGGTGTAAAGGTCAAAAACATTGATGTTGCCGGAGGGTAGTTTTTCAATGGTTTGTGTTTGCTCATTCCACCAGGCGTTAATGGCATCATCGTATTTGCCGTGTGCCGTTTTTATTTCTTTGCTTTCGTCAAATAGTTTTTTTATTTCATTCTTATTTGTGATACTGTCTGAAAATTTCATGTAATTTTCTTTGAGCGGTTCAAATAAGTTTGAACGCAATCCATTGTAACAGTCGAACAAATTTTGCAAAGCTTTTACTTCGCTTTCCGGTATGCCGCCTTTTAAGTGTGCATGTACATCCTGCGGTTCGGGTGGCGGTGCATTATCAACAAACCTGCGGATATTAAAATTGAATTCTTCTTTTTCTAAACTGTCCAATTCATCAATGGCGTTGCTTTTCGCTACCATTTTGCTGTATTTTGGCGTTTCTGTTTTGTTGCGATATGTGAAGGTAATTTTCTCAATGTCTTCAGGTCTCAGCTTATTTTGGTTTTTACCTTCTTTATATTCACGGTCGGCATTAATAAACAGCACGTAGTCTCTCAGGTGTGCATCCTTTTTATTGATAACCAAAACACAAGCGCCAATCCCTGTTCCGTAAAATAGGGCAGAAGGCAAACCAATCACGGCTTCCAGATAACCCCGGTTAATCAGATGTTCCCTGAATTTTTTTTCCTCGCCGCCACGATACAAAACTCCGTGCGGCATTACCACTGCCATTCGTCCTTCGTTATTTAGCGAAGAAACCATGTGTTGCACAAACATAAAGTCGGCTTTGTCTTTGGTTGGCATCCAAAAATTAAAGCGTTCTTTAAACTTCATGTTGGTTGTTGAGTAATCCTGCGAAAAAGGCGGATTGGCAATTACAATGTCAAAGGTTTTCAATTCGCCCGGTCTTTCGCTGTCGTAATGCAAAGGATTGAGCAAAGTATCACCGTTCAGGATTTTGCTGTCGTAAATGTTGTGAAACAACATGTTCATTTTGCACAAACCCCAAACCGTTCCGCTTTTTTCCTGTCCGTACAGCGAAATATTCCGTGCCGAACCGTAACGGCTTTCCACATAGTTTTTGCATTCAATCAACATACCGCCACTTCCAACAGTCGGGTCATAGATTTCGGCATTTTCACCGGGTTCCAGAATGTTCACCAATAATTTTACAATTTCGTTGGGTGTGTAGAATTCCCCGGCTTTTTTCCCGGCACTGTCGGCAAAATGTTTTATCAGGTATTCATACGCAGCCCCCATTAAATCAGGGAACTCTAAATTGTCGTCCCTTAAATTTTTCTTGTTGAATTCCTGAATCAACTTTCTCAAATCTTCATCACTGATTTGTTTGGAGTTTTTTCCAAAAGTTTTGTTGAAGTTGATATTGTCTTGGTTAAAAACTCCGTCCAGTTTGTCAAGGTTGGCTTCCTGCAAAGCAGCCAAAGCTTTGTTCAGGTGGTCGCCAATTTCTTCTGTCAGGTCTTTGATGTAGTTGTATCGCTGTTGATTTCCTTCTTCGTCAATATAAAATTCGGGGTCGCCTTCCAGTTTTTTCCAACGTGCTGCCAGTGGCACAAAAAAGTCGTATTCCGGTGCGTTTTGTCTTTCCAGTTCACCGTAAAGCATTTCAGCATCTTCAACGCCTCTTTTCTCAATCAAAGTCTTTTTTCTCCTGTCGCGATGAACTTCAAACTGGTCATTTACTCTTTTTAAAAAAAGCATTGAAATAATGTATTCTTTATACTCGGAAGCATCCATATTTCCACGAAGAATATCACAGGCATCGAAGAGGAAGGTTTCTAATCTTGAAAGCGAAAGTTTATGTGTAGCCATCTATATTTTGTCAAAATTTATTAATTCGTAAATATCGCTATTAAAGTCGGTGTGTCGGCAAAAAAAAACAGCTCTTTTGCAAATTTTGGATTGAGTTTCGGCTTGTGCGGTTTGCAAATGTGCTGTTTTGTGCGTTAGCATTTTTATCGGTTTTATTCTTTGTCTTTTAGTAGCAAATTGTCAGTTGTTTTCTGTCTTTTTACACTTGGCGGCAACTATTATGTATATACCCCTTCGAAAATATGAAATATTCGGAGGTGAGAGAACAAGTTACTAATATACAAAAAACTATCCGTTTGTAAACGTTTGTGATGGGAGGTTTCAGAACATGCCGTTTTCGTTTATTATATCTTCGGGAACTTCCTGTCCAAAATCCCACATTTCGACAATCTTATCGTCCTCGAACCTAAAAATATGGATAACGGCATAACCCGGTTCATCCGGGCTTTGGCGCACCCGCGAATGCACAGCCACCAGGTTGCCGTCTTCGAGCGCGCGTTGCACCTCAAAAATTTTATCCGGGTTGTGTTTGGCCGAGTCTTCCATGGCCAGCATAATGGTTTGGGCATCGCCACGGAAATACACATTGTGGTGTTTAAAGTTTGTTGTTGTGTACAAACCAAAGGCTTCTCTTGAATCGCCTTTGGCAGCCAGTTGTAAAAAATCGAGCGCTTTTTCTTTTTTTGTTTTCATTTCGGAATAGATATGATTGCTACATTACATGTGAAACAGGTTCCAGATTTGTGTGGTAAAAAAGGTCACGATCAGTCCCAGTGCGATCGGCATAAAAGTGGAAAATACCGTCCATTTCATGCTTTTTGTTTCCTTGTAAATTGTGAGAATTGTAGTGGAACACGGATTGTGAAGCAGGCTGAACAACATCAGGTTGATTCCGGTAAGTAGGGTCCAGCCACCGGCGTGCAGGATGTTGGCGGTGTCGCCCACCGAATCGAGCTCGAACATCACCCCCGAACCGGCGCCGATTCCGCTGAGTTTGGTGCTCAAAACAGTGAGCATCAAAATGGTTGGGATCACAATTTCGTTGGCCGGAATAGCAATGATATACGCCAGGATAATCACTCCGTTCAAGCCAAAAAACAAAGCCCACGGGTTCGACCAGTTTATAAAATGCTCCGCCAGGCTCAGGTCTCCAATATTAACATTAGCCACTAACCAGATCACGATTCCGGCAGGCACGGCAAAAAATAAGGCACGCCACAAAACAATCAAGGTGCGGTCGATAAGCGAAGTGTATAAGGTTTGCCAGATTCGTGGCGGACGATAAGGTGGCAGTTCGAGACTAAACGAAGATGCTTCGCCGCGAAGTACCGATTTACTTAGGCTCCACGAAACCAGCAGGCTAAACCCGATCCCGAGCACAGCAATGCTTACCACAGCGCCTGCCGAAACAATACCGGCGATTTGTGCCGGAACCAGGCTCCCGATAAAAATGGAAGCGATAAGTATTTGTGTGGGCCAGCGGCCGTTGCACAGCGAAAAGTTGTTGGTGATAATGGCAATCAGTCGTTCGCGCGGACTGTCAATAACACGGGCTGCTACAACTCCGGCGGCGTTGCACCCAAAACCCATGCTCATGGTTAGCGCTTGTTTTCCGTGTGCGCCGGCTTTTCGGAACAGACTGTCCATGTTAAAAGCTACACGCGGCAGGTACCCCAAATCCTCAAGCAGGGTGAAAATAGGGAAGAAGATGGCCATTGGCGGTAACATTACCGCAATTACCCATGCCATCGAAAGATATCCGCCGTCGATCAACACTCCCGATAACCACCAGGGCAAGTGGATGGCATCGGCTGCATGTTTCAGGACGGGATGCAGGTAATCGATGAGTAACGAGGCCAGCAAAGCCGAAGGGTAGTTGGCGCCAGCCACGGTAATCCAGAAAACCACCGCCAGCAGTAAGAACATCAGCGGGAATCCCAACCAACGGCTGGTCACAATCTTGTCCACCTTCAGGTCGAAACTATACGCTTCTTTTTCGCCCTTTTGCTGAACCACTTTTCGGGCAATCCGCGAGGCATCTTCATAAATCGATTCAATAATATTATCGTGAAAAGTATCGCCCATATCCCAGCGCGCTGCGTTCGCTGCCGCCAGTATTTCTTCTCTTTTACTATTCGTGTTTTCCATTTGTAATTCTTACGATTGACCCTGGTCTTCGGCTACGTTAATACTTCCCAACTCCCCGGTGCGAAGTGCCTCGATAATGCTGTTATCGCCTTCGAGCAAACGCAACGCCACCCAGTTTTGGTTAGGCAATCCCGGAAATTCTTCTTCCAGTTGTTTGGCAATGCTTTCGATGGCGTGATTTAGTTTGGCCGAGCGGCTTTTGATTTTATGCGGTCGGCAAACGAACTTTCCGGTGGCTACTTCTTCGATGGCTGCCAGCAGTTCGTTCATCCCTTCGCGGCGACGTGCTGAAGCCGGAATTACCGGAATTCCCAACTCGCGCGACAATGCCCGGATATCGATCTCGAGGTTGTTTCGTTTGGCTTCGTCCATCAGGTTTACGCACATTACAGCACGGTCAGTCAGTTCGAGTATCTGCAAGGTCAGGTTCAGGTTTCGTTCAATGCGGGTGGCATCCACTACAATCACGGTAACATCGGGCTGTCCGAAAAGGATGAAATTCCGGGCAACTTCTTCGTCGGTGCTGGTCGAAAGCAGTGAATAGGTCCCTGGCAAATCAACCACTTTGTATCGTTTGTCGTTGTATATAAACCCACCTTCGGCGCGCGAAACCGTTTTCCCGGGCCAGTTGCCGGTATGTTGGCGCAAGCCGGTAAGGTTGTTAAAAACTGTACTTTTCCCGGTATTTGGATTTCCGGCCATTGCCAAAACGTAATCGGTGTTGCTGAGGTCGAGCCCCAGTTTAACCAGGTTGGCACGGTTGTGAGCCGGACAGGTTTCACAATTATTAAGCGTACTCATTTTCTTTTTTTCTTTTTCGGTGAACAAATACGTGGTCGGCCTGATTTTTCCGGATTCCAATGGTGGTGCCCATTACACGGTATCCGATCGGGTCGCCCGAGGCGCTTTTCATAACTACGGTTACGGTGCTTCCGGGAACAATGCCGAGATCCATTAAACGGCGGCGCTGCTGTCCACGACAGTTGGCCGAAATGCCTGTAACTTCAGCTTTTTCTCCGATTTCCAGCGCCGAAAGTAATTCGTGTTTCTGTGTGATCCGTTGTTCGTCGCTCAGTAACTCAACCGTAATCTGGCTGGCAAACAGGGGAGTGAGCGTGCATTCTTCGCCATCGGCAGCAAAAGTGATCTTGTTCTCCGAAATATCGATAACATACACTTGCATGCCGGGATACAAGCCCAGTACCACCAGTTGTTCATAAATGTTTTTGGGTTCATCTTCGATATGGATAATCCTGCCAACCGCCCCTTCCTTAATTTCGCTTAGTAGTACGCCTTTTGGGACCGGGAGATCACCCCCGGGTGTCGGGATCGGGTCACCGTGAGGATCAAAAACAGGGTTCCCCATTTGTGCGGCCAGTTTTTCGGTGTCTTCCACCGTAACGTGGTGTTCAATACGACAGGCTTCGTTATGCCATTCGGTTTGAGAAACACTTGTTTCATCGGCCAGGTAACGTTCCCAAATGCGGTGAACACGGATAACCCGCAAAGCATATGACTTTCCGGTATCGGTAAGCGAAATCTGCTGTTCGTTCATTCTGATGAGGTCCATTTCGAGCAGGCGTTCGAGCAGTGTTCCTGCTTTTTCAGGCTTGATATTCAGGTTGCCCGCAATGCTGTTCAGGTTGCAGGGTGTGTTTTTATATTCGCAGTCGAACATAAATTTCAAAGCGTCTTCCAGATGTACACGCTCTTTAGTGGCTCTGGCTGTTTTAATCATTGCCAGCGCGCCTTTTTGCGGCCAGAAGAACCAGCTCAGCAAAACAATGGCTGCCAGTCCTGTTGCGAGCATCCACCCGGGATGAAGCTGTAATATATTTTGTGTATTCATTTTAAAATTATTGTTTGTTGTCTTTTACAAATATAAATCGCGACCAGTCGGCGTTCAATAAAAGTTTGGTGTTTTTCACTACCACCTCGGTCATTTTGCTTTGTTCGTATTGTTTTTTTAGCGACAGAATCGACCCGATTTGCAAATGATTATTCAAACAGAATTCGTAAAATTCCTGGTCAGAACCAATCAAACGGCAAATCTCGTATTCGCGATCGGCTAAGGCTATCGAAAGCGAAATACATTCTTCAGGGGCGATTAATTCACCATTCCTGTCGGGTATCGGGTCGCCGTGCGGATCGGAAATCGGGTCTCCCAAATATTTACTGATTTTTTCCATTAAAAAATCGGAAGTGGCGTGCTCAAGCATTTCTGCTTCCCGGTGAATTTCGTGCAAGCTCAAATCAAGCACGCGGTGAAGAAAGGTTTCCCAAAGCCGGTGTTTACGAATAATTTCCATCGCCAGTTTTTTACCTGCTTCGGTAAGTTTCAGTTCCTTGTATTTGCGATAATCAATCAGGTTTTTAAGCGCGAGTTTTCGGGCCATGTCGGTGGCAGCTGCATTTGTTATTCCCAGTTCCCTGGCAATCGATCCCGAGCGCGTGTCCCAGCCTTCACGCAATTCGAAATTGTAAACAGTTTTGATAAAGTTCTCGACTGATGCCGAATTATAAGTTTCCATACTGAAATTAAATTTTAAGTATGCTTAAATTTATAAACAAACATACTAAAAAATAGTTCTTGTTGTTCGTTTCCGAATGGAGAATAGAATTAATGTTGGCTAAAATGTTGGAGAGGGGACAGAAAATGAACTTGCACCGGTGTCGGGCAGGTTCTGAAGGTGTTTTAAGAAAGCAATGTGGGGGAGTCGTTTTTAGTGTTTCGAAGCGCATTAACCCTGATAAATCATATATTCGGGGGGCAATGCGCGTGTTTGCAAAATGCAATAATTTTTCTTTTCAGAGTTAATTCAGATTGGCAGCCACCCGTTTTAATTTTTCCTGGATTTCGGTGGCATAAGTTCCCAACTCATCATTTTTTATGCTGATCATCAATGAAACCGGATCGACGATTGAACCCTCAATTTCCCCGTTGTTGTGTTCTTCCACTACCACATTACAGGGGAGATAAACCCCAACTTTATCTTCAGCCTGAAGCGCTTTATAGGCGTAAGCCGGATTGCAGCCCCCCAGGATTTTGTACTTTCTGAAATCAACATTCAATTTATTCTTAAATGCTGCCGACACGTCAATTTCTGAAAGAATTCCGAAACCTTCTTTTTTTAGTTCGTTTGTGACCTTTTCGATGGCTGCATCGAAATCTTTGCCATTAAGTATGGTATTAAAATAGTAGCTCATTTTATAAAATTTTACTAAAGTTTTGCAAAAGCGAAACACATTGATATTAAGACAAACAAGTTAATAAAAGATAGCATGTTTTTGATATTAAGGCCTTAATTATTAATAAATTAAGGGTGAAATCCAAAATCAAAAAACATGCTACGGATTAAAGATATTCGGGAGGTGTATAGAAAATATATCCCGGGTTTGGGACCATGTTTCGAACAGGTACATACTTGCGTTTAAAATGCTTTTAATGGGGTATTGTGACGGTGTTTCTTTTATTCCCCTTGATTTCTCTTTTCATATTTTGGTTTCCTGATATTTGATATTTTTCGTCCAATATCTGTTTCCTGATTT
>WOYI010478364.1_pt1 | contig 11141 bp, 11 predicted proteins | sample 6423411 | NCBI WGS metagenome assembly WOYI01 (sample SAMN13441803, study PRJNA592873) | oil field metagenome | biome: oil field; feature: oil-well bore; material: oil-contaminated soil; isolation source: oil-contaminated soil from oil-well borehole | place: Germany: Wietze | collected 2016-10-18 ... | reverse complement strand
CTGATGTTTTCCATCGAACTGCGTCATGCTCCGTTTATGCTCTGGATTACAGATCTTTCCGATAAAGACCCTTATTACATAACACCGCTGTTGATGGGTGTAACCATGTTTATTCAGCAAAAGATGTCACCATCCAACATGGATGAAATGCAGCAGAAGATCATGCTGGCCTTGCCTGTGGTCTTTACCTTTATGTTTTTGACCTTCCCTTCCGGTCTGGTGTTGTACTGGCTGGTCAACAACATACTGACCATTGGCCAGCAGTTGTACATCAACAAGCTGGTAAAGGACTAGTCGGGGGGCAACATGTATCTTTCCGATACGATTGCTGCGGTTGCCACACCTCCTGGGGTTGGCGGTATCGGGATTGTCAGGGTCAGTGGGCCTCAGGCAGAACAGGTTGGCGCAACGGTTTTTCGTGGTGGTGTTGGCGGTGGCTTTGAAAGCCACCGCCTTTATTATGGCCGCATAATCAATCCTGTCGACACCTCGCTTATTGATGAAGGGATGGCGGTTCTCATGCGGGCTCCCCGTTCCTACACCAGAGAAGATGTTCTTGAGCTGCATTGCCATGGAGGCTATCTTGCCGTACATTTGGTTCTGGAGGCTTGTCTGGCAGCCGGTTCCCGCCTGGCTGAGCCTGGTGAGTTTACGCGGCGTGCTTTTTTAAATGGAAGAATTGATCTCTGCCAGGCGGAATCTGTTCTTGATCTGATTTCCAGCCGCACGTCGGCAGCCCTGGCTTTGGCTCAGCGGCAGAGGGAAGGTAAGCTCGGTCTGATGTTGGAAGAGGTACGGCGCCTGATTGCAGAGGCGTTGGCTGTGCTTGAGGCCCATATTGATTTTCCGGAGGAGGAGATAGAAGCAGAATCGTTGGGGTTGATTGCAGACCGTGTTGATGCGGCACGACGGATCATTCTCCGTTTGATAGATTCTTTCCGTTACGGCAAGGTGCTCCGCGAAGGGGTTTCGGTGCTACTTGTCGGTAAGCCCAATGTCGGTAAGTCCAGCCTGTTAAACGCACTGCTTCGTGAGGAGCGTGCCATTGTATCAACTGTTCCCGGCACCACCAGGGATCTGATTGAAGAAACGGTTTCCATAAATGGTTTGCCGGTGCGGTTAATTGATGCTGCTGGAATTCACAGTGGTCAGAGCGATGAGGTCGAGCAGGAGGGGATTCGCCGGACATTGGAACGGATTTCCGAGGCAGACCTGGTCCTGTTTCTTGTTGACGGCTCCCGTCCCTTTGACGAGGATGACCGGAAAATTCTGGCAGCCTTGAATGAAAGAACGTTCATCATGGTCGTAACCAAAGCAGACCTGACGCATTTTCAGGAGATCGCTGCGCCTACCCTGTGCCATGCCCAGGTTCATCTTTCTGCGAAGACAGGTCAGGGGCTGGATCTTTTGCGCTCGCAACTTTTCTCTTATTTCACCCATGATGCTGATCGTGATTGCGGCGATATGGTGGCGCTTTCCAATGTTCGGCACCGTGACATTCTGCTTCGCGCCCAAGCCGCAATTACCAGTTTCGATGAGCATATCCAGGCAGGGCTCCCCCCGGAGCTTCTTGCTGCAGACCTGCGTGATCTGCTTTCATCAGTAGGGGAAATAACCGGGGCCACCACGCCGGATGCGGTGTTGGATCTGATCTTTTCATCATTTTGCATTGGGAAATAGTGGGTATGTTTCACGTGAAACATGGGTGATGAATGTACTGTTATACAACAAAATATGACGTGATTGTCGTTGGAGCCGGGCATGCCGGGTGTGAAGCGGCGTTGGCTGCTGCCCGCATGGGATGCAGGACGCTGCTGCTCAATCTGAATCTGGACGGTATTGCGGTCATGTCCTGCAATCCAGCCATAGGTGGATTGGCTAAAGGGCACCTGGTCCGGGAGATTGACGCACTGGGTGGCGAAATGGCGAAAAATATTGATGCCACAGGCATTCAGTTTCGTATGCTCAATACCCGTAAGGGACCGGCAGTGAGAGCCTCGCGGGCCCAGGCGGACAAACAGTTGTATCGTCTGCGTATGAAGCGGGTGCTTGAGGAGCAGGAACGGCTGGACTGTAAGCAGGGTGAGGTGGTTGGCCTGTATCTGGAGCAGGGGGAGCTGCGTGGCGTGGATACCCGCAGCGGTATGCGCTTTTTGGGCAGTACGGTGGTGTTGACAACCGGCACATTCATGCGGGGACTGATCCATATCGGGATGATTAATTTTCCAGGTGGCCGGGCAGGCGACTTGCCTTCAATCGGATTGTCAGGCCAGCTGGCTGAGCTCGGGTTCGAGGTCGGCCGACTCAAAACCGGAACTCCGGCACGGCTGGACCGGCGCACAATTGATTTTTCTCGCCTGGAAGAGCAGCCAGGCGATGATCCACCACAGCCATTTTCCTTCTCCACCAAACGGATAACCATGCCGCAGGTACCCTGTCATATAGCCTACACCAATCCGCGCACCCATGAAATTATCCGTAACGCCTTGGACCGCTCACCCCTCTACGCCGGTGTTATTGAAGGGGTTGGCCCACGTTACTGCCCTTCCATCGAGGATAAGGTGGTCCGTTTTCCAGAAAAGGAGCGCCATCAAACCTTCATTGAGCCTGAAGGGCTGCAAACCGTTGAGGTTTATCCCAGTGGCATGTCTACCTCATTGCCGGTTGATGTGCAGGTTGCTTTTTACCGTTCAATGGTTGGTCTTGAACAGGTGGAAATCATGCGGCCAGCATATGCCATTGAATACGATTATGTTAATCCTGTGCAGCTGCATGCAACACTGGAAACCAAGTTGTTGCGCAATCTTTTCCATGCCGGGCAGATAAATGGCACCTCCGGGTATGAAGAGGCTGCTGCCCAGGGCCTGCTGGCAGGAATCAATGCGGCCTGCCGGGTACAGGGCAAGTCGCCCGTTGTTTTGGCACGGCACGAAGCCTATATCGGTGTGATGATCGATGATCTGGTGACGATGGGCACCAAAGAACCGTACCGGATGTTTACCTCCCGTGCCGAATACAGGCTGCTATTGCGGGAGGACAATGCAGATTTGCGTTTGTCCGGCCTTGGTTATGAATTAGGGCTGGTACCGGAGGAAACCTATATCAGCTTTTCCCGTAAACGCGAGCAGATTGCCGCTGAACTGGAGCGGATCAAGGTGACGCGGATCAGTATGACCGATGATGAGCAACAATGGCTGGAGAAGCACCATTGTCCTGAAGTGCAGAAAGGGGTCAGTTTAGAGCAGTTATTAAGGCGCCCTGAAATAGGGTACGCCGAACTGGCGGAGATATATCCCTATACCCTTGAATTACCGCCGCAGGTGCGTGAGCAGGTGGAGATACAGGTAAAGTATCAGGGGTACATCGAGCGCCAGGAGGAGCAGATTGAGCGGATGCGCAAGATGGAGGGGACCGCTATTCCCGCCGATTTTTCCTACAAAGATGTTCAGGGGCTTACCACGGAGGTGCGGGAAAAGCTGGAGCGCTTCCGTCCAGATACGCTGGGGCAGGCTTCCCGGATACAGGGGGTTACTCCTGCGGCCTTGGCAATTCTGTCGGTGATGATCAAGTCTGGAGGAGGTCGAGGGTGAATGCTCCCCTGCTGCTGGAGGGAGCGCGACAGTTCGGGATTGAACTTGACCATATGGCAGTTGAGCGCTTTGACTGCTATCTGTCGGAACTCAAGCGCTGGAACCGTAAGATAAACCTGACTTCCATTGTGCAGGATGACCAGATTATTGCCAAACACTTTCTGGATTCCTTGAGCATCGTGCCTTTCATCAACCAGGGTTGCAGCCTGCTGGATGTAGGTTCCGGAGCTGGGCTGCCCTGCCTGGCGATTGCCATTGTGCGTGACGACCTGGCGATTACCTCGCTTGAAGCCGTTGGTAAGAAGGCAGGATTTCAGCGACACATCTGCCGCATGCTTAAGCTTGATCATGTTACGGTTATGCATGAGCGCCTGGAGCGTTTAATGGATCAACCATCCAGGCGGTATGACCTGATTACGTCACGTGCTTTCAGTGATATAGTCAAATTTATCCGGGCCAGCGCCGGCCTGCTGTTGCCAGGCGGACGACTGGTGGCCATGACGGCTGGCGGCCATGGGCTGCTATCATCGGAACTATCCGAAGCGTGTGCAATGCACGGCCTGGAGCACCAGCAGAGCTATCACTATGAGCTGCCCCGTGGGATGGGTGGACGTGATTTAGTTCTACTTGGGCGTAAAACCACATAAAACAGCCGGTTACAGCTGAATAATTCAAAGGGGGCTCAAGGGATTTTTGGGGGCTCATCCAGGTGCTTGTATGGCTTTTCTGTAAAAATGGTTTTACGGGCATAATTTTGCTTTTGTGTGCACTGTTGGCCGATTTTGTGGTTTTTGGGCTCTGGTTGCGGAGAGAAGCTGGTTGCCATGCCTGGCCATCTACAGTACAGTGAGCAATAAGTTTATACACAGGATGAGAGATGCAGATACGAGTCTACTACGAAGATACCGATGCAGCTGGAGTGGTGTACCACTCGAATTATCTCAACTACTGCGAGCGGGCCAGAACAGAGTATTTGCGTGAAAGGGGATACTCTGTGGCAGAACTTGCTGCAAGCGGTACGGTTTTTCCGGTAGCGCGGATGGAGATCGACTTCAAGGCCCCTGCACGTCATGATGATCTGTTACGTATTGTCACTGTGCCGCTGCGTGTGGGGGGGGCATCGTTCACCATGCGCCAGCAGGTGCTGCGGGAACCGGACAACTGTCTGCTGGTTGAGCTGCTGGTTACACTGGCCTGTGTCACCCCCTCCTTAAAGCCACGCAGGATACCGTCCGCTGTTCGAGATCTGCTTATGGCTGGAGTGGATGAATGATGAACAGTGCCGCTTTCAGACACCCTGACCGTCGGCAGGCTTTGGAACTGCTGTTGAATGGTGATTTGCTGACCCTGGGAAAGTGGGCCGATGCCATCCGGCAGAGTATGCATCTGGATAATCGTGTCACCTTCGTGGTTGACCGCAATGTCAACTACACCAATATATGTGAATCCCGCTGCTCGTTCTGCGCCTTTTACCGCGATGCCGATGCAGCGGATGCCTATCTGCTGGATCATGAAACCATATTTAAAAAGATCGCCGAACTGGTAGAGCGGGGCGGCACACAACTTTTGATGCAGGGAGGCTTGCATCCTGAGCAGAGCATTGAGTATTTTGAAGTTCTCTTTCGAGAAATAAAACAGCGCTTTCCAACAATACAGAATCACTCGCTCTCTCCGGCCGAGATATGCCATCTGGCTGACCGGCATGGATTGACAATCTCTCAGGTTCTGGTGAGACTAAAACAGGCCGGGCTTGATTCTGTGCCGGGAGGGGGGGCAGAGATTCTGGTTAATGAGGTGCGTCAGGCAATTTCTCCAAAAAAAATTAGCTGGCAGCGCTGGAAAGATGTGATGCTTGTGGCTGCTTCCCTGGGAATGCCGACCACTGCAACAATGATGTTCGGCAGCCGGGAGACGCCGGAGCAGATAGTGGAACACCTGTTCAGGGTCAGGGAAATCCAGGCCGAAGGGGGCTCTTTTACGGCGTTTATCCCATGGACGTACCAGCCAGGAAATACTGAGCTTGGAGGCTCTTCCGCCACCGGAGTCGAATACCTGAAGGTGCTGGCGCTGTCGCGTATAATCCTGGACAATATACCGAACATCCAGGCCAGCTGGGTGACACAGGGGGCCAAGCTGGCACAGGTTGCACTGTTTTTTGGGGCCAATGATCTGGGTGGTACCATGCTGGAGGAAAATGTTGTTGCTGCTGCCGGTTGCTGTTTCCGTATGTCGCAGGAGGAGATGATCGATCTGATCAAGTCTGCCGGATTTACAGCTGCACAACGTACCACTACCTATCAAATCTTAAGGGAGTACTGAGCCGGATGGCTGAATTTACGCTGATTGAAACCAACCGGCAACTGGCGCTGGTCTGTGAAAGCCTGCGCACTGAAACAGAACTTGCCCTGGACCTTGAAGCAGATTCGCTGCATCATTACCGTGAAAAAGTCTGTCTGATACAGCTTTCAAACCGCGCAGACACCTGGTTGATTGACCCGTTGCTGGTGCAGGATATCGGCCCTCTGGCTTTGCTGTTGTCAAATCCATCGTTAATGACGGTATTTCATGGCGGAGACTACGATATCCGCTCATTGCACCGCGACTTTGGCATTACAGTGGCAAACATGTTTGACACCATGATCGCTGCCCAGTTTGCCGGTAGCACCGAGTTTGGTCTGGCTGCACTTTTGCGCAGCAATTTTGGTATTGAGCTGGACAAGCGTTTTCAAAAGGCAGACTGGAGCAAGCGTCCACTGACGCCGGAGATGGCGGATTACGCTGCCCATGATACGGCACACCTGCTGCAACTTGCTGACCTGCTGCGTGAAGCCTTGCAACGTCTGGGGCGCAGTACCTGGGTGGCGGAAGAATGTGCACTGATTGTGGCCAACCGGATGGCGGAAAAAGGGGACGAACCGCTTTTTATGCGTTGTAAGGGGGCCGGAAAATTGCAACGGCGCAGCCTTGCCATACTGGAAGAGCTTCTGCAATTAAGGGATCTGCAATCAAGAGAGCTGGACCGCCCACCATTCAAGGTGATGCCTGCGGAAGCGTTGCTTGCCCTGGCAGAAAAAGAACCGGAATCGGTACATGAGATGCAGGGCATTGCCGGCTTGAGCCCTAAACTGCTGGAGCGTTACGGCAAGCTGCTGCTGGAGGCAGTGCAACGGGGTAAAGCGGTGCCGGAAGAACGTCTCCCCTGTTACCCGCGTAACAGTGGTGAGACGAGTCCCGGCATAAAAACCAGGATGTCTCTGCTCAAGCGCTGGCGTGATGAGTTCAGCACTTCACTTAAACTGTCTCCAGGCCTGATAGCCCCCAACTGGCTCCTGGAGAGGATCGCGGAGCAGCGGCCGGCAACCATGGAACAGCTTGCGGCAGTACAGGGAATACGGCGCTGGCAGACGGAGGTGTGGGGCGATGCCATTTTGAGCATACTGGCGAAGGAGAACTGATGACCATGCCCCTGCCATATGTCAGCATAGTCATACCGGTCTACAACGAGGAAAAATCGCTTCAGCCGTTGATGGAGCGGCTGTATCCGGTGGTTACCGGACTGGACAAGCCGTTTGAGATTATTTTTACCAACGACGGCTCCAGTGACCGTTCACTGGAGATGCTGCGCGACTATGTGCAACGGTATCCCGGTGTCAAAGTGGTGGAGTTCAACGGCAACTTCGGCCAGCATATGGCTATTTTGGCGGCATTCGAACGTTCCTCAGGTGAAATTGTCATCACCATCGACGCTGACCTGCAGAATCCGCCGGAAGAAATTCCCCGTATGATTGCCGAGATTGAAAAAGGACATGACGTGGTGGGCACTGTCCGCGAGAAGCGCCAGGATCCCTTGTTCCGCAGGGTAGCGTCGCGTATCGTCAATATTACCACCAACAAGATGACCGGCATGCAGATGAGTGACTATGGCTGCATGTTGCGGGCGTACCACCGGCATATTATCAACAACATCAACCAGTGTGGCGAGTCTACCACCTTTATTCCGGCACTGGCCCAGTCTTTTTCTTCCAATCCCACCGAGATCATGGTCGGTCATGCCGAGCGGACCCTGGGGGAGAGTAAATACTCTTTTTACAGGCTGATCCGGTTAAACTTTGACCTGATGACCGGTTTCTCAGTTGTGCCGTTGCAACTGTTCGCCCTGCTGGGGATCATCACCTCTTTCCTTTCAGTGGCGTTTGCCATACTGCTCTTTGTGCGGCGTTTTATGATCGGCGCCGAGGTGGAAGGGGTCTTCACCCTCTTTGCCATCCTGTTCTTTTTCATCGGTATCGTCATCTTCGGCATCGGCATTGTGGGGGAGTATGTGGGGCGCATCTATCAGGAGGTGCGCAAACGGCCCCGTTTTGTGATCAGAAAGACCTACGGGTTTAAAGATCCATGAAACTGCTTGTCTGTGCCTACCATAATGTCGGCTGCCGCTGTATCGAAGAACTGCTGCGACAGGGGGCGGAGATATGTCTGATTTTTACCCATGAAGATTCGCCCACAGAGCAGATCTGGTTCAGCTCGGTGCGTGACCTGGCAAAACAGCATGGTATCCCCTGGCTTACCAGCTCCATTAATGAGCCGGAGAATATCGAGCGGGTGCAGAAGCTGCGGCCTGATTTCATTTTCTCCTTTTATTACCGGAATATGATTGTTCCGGCGGTGCTGGAAATTCCGGAGAAAGGGGCGCTCAACCTGCATGGGTCATACCTGCCAAAATACCGGGGACGTGTGCCGGTCAACTGGGCCGTGATCAACGGCGAGACCTTTACCGGAGCGACTCTGCACTATATGGTGGCCAAGCCAGATGCCGGTGATATGGTGGACCAGGAAAAAGTGGAGATAGCGTTTACCGATACGGCCCATGATGTTTTCGGTAAGGTGACAGAGGCGGCTGTGACGGTGTTGCGCAGATCCTGGCCAAAGCTGCTTGACGGCACTGCTTCCCGCATTCCGCTGAATCTTGCGGCAGGCAGCTATTTTGGTGGCCGCAAGCCGGAAGATGGGCGTATAGACTGGACAAAAAGCGCGGTGCAGATTTACAACCTGATCCGTGGTGTGACCCATCCGTATCCGGGGGCATTTACCGAACTGAACGGAGAAAAGATCATCATCTGGTCAGCCTGGCCTGTTGTTGGAAGCGCTGAGCCTGGACGGGTTGTAGCGCTGAATCCGCTGCTGGTGGGTACTGGCGACGGTCTTCTGGAACTGCGTAGCCTGCAGTGTGGCAGCGGGCCTGAAGCGCTGGCAGCGGCGTACTCATTTTCCGAATCAGATCGATTTGCATAAAGGAGAGGGGAACGCATGAAAGTACTTATTCTCGGGGTCAACGGTTTTATCGGCAATGCACTCACCCATCGCATACTCACCACCACTGACTGGGAGGTGTTCGGTCTGGACATGGCCTGCGATAAACTGGACCGTTCCCTGGGCGATCCCCGTTTCACCTTTCTGGAGGGGGACATCACCATCAACAAGGAGTGGATTGAATACAACATCAAGAAATGTGATGTCATTCTGCCGCTTGTTGCCATCGCCACACCGGTGACCTACGTGAAGGACCCGCTACGGGTTTTTGAGCTGGATTTTGAAGAAAATCTCAAGATCATCCGCCTCTGTCACAAGTATAAGAAGCGGGTTGTCTTCCCCTCCACTTCGGAGGTCTACGGCATGAGCCCCGATGCCCTGTTTGACGAGGAAAACTCACCGTTGATGCTGGGGCCCATAGCCAAGGAACGCTGGATTTATTCATGCGCCAAACAGATGCTGGACCGGGTGATCTATGCCTACGGTAACCATGAAGGGCTGAAATTCACCCTGTTTCGCCCATTCAACTGGATCGGCCCCAAGCTGGACAGTATCCACACCGCCAAGGAAGGCAGCTCACGGGTGCTGACCCAGTTTCTCTACAATATCCTGGCTGAAGAGCCGATTCTGCTGGTGGATGGCGGCAATCAGCGCCGTTCTTTCACCTTTGTGGAGGATGGCATTGATGCCTTGATGAAGATAATTGAGAACAGGGATGGTTGTGCTGACGGTAAAATATTCAACATAGGCAACCCGAATAACGATCTCTCGGTCAGGGAATTGGCCGAAAAACTGCGCAACATGGTGGCCAGCTTCCCGCTCTACAAGGAAAAAGCGGACAGGTGCAGGATTATGGAGACCTCCTCTGACAGCTTTTACGGCAAGGGCTATCAGGATATGCTGACCAGGGTTCCCTCGGTCAAACGGGCCAGGGAGTGCCTGGGTTGGGAGCCGACCACCAGCATCGATGACGCTCTGCGCAAGACACTGGAGTTCTATCTGGTTGATGAGCGGGAAAAATTGTCAGAATTTCTGTAGGAATTTAAAAACCATGATAATGGAACGCGGATAACGCGGAGAAAAGCAAAAAAGGGCCTGATATGCTGACTTCATCTGAGCTTGTTGCAGAAATAGAAAAACTGCCACCTGTTGACAGAGTTAAAATAATTGACACGGTGCTTAGAGATACGCTGAAACCGGATCCAGTGATTGAAATGCTTTGGGCAGAAGAGGCGCAAAGACGCCTTGAGGCATATCACCGAGGTGAGACCCGTGCTGTTCCATATGAGCAGGTTATGGCCAGGCTGCTTGAAAAACGATGAAAATTCAACTGTTGGTAGAAGCAGAGGCCGAACTGACAGAAACCTCAGACTGGTACGATCAGCAGGCAATTGGGCTTGGCATGGACTTTCTGAAAGAGTTTGATGCTGCTGTTTGCCAATTAGTTGTATTTCCTAAGCTGTTCCAGGAATTGTTGCCAGGCATAAGGCGATGTCAGATGAATCGTTTTCCCTGCAGTGTTATGTACAAGGTTGATGCAGACCATGTGTTGATTCTGGCAGTGGCTCATCACAAAAGAAAACCGATGTATTGGTCAACAAGAAAACCATGAAACTCGGCCTTTTGGGCGGCACCTTCAACCCGATTCATCTGGCGCATCTGCGGATTGCTGAAGAGGCCCGTGAGGCTGCCTGTCTGGATCAGGTGCTGTTCATACCTGCTCCCGATCCTCCGCACAAGCCGCTGGCCGGGGATGTGCCGTTTGGCAGCCGTTATGATATGGTGCGGCTGGCCATTGCCGGTAACCCGCTCTTTGCGTTAAGTGATATTGAGGCGCGCCGCGGCGGTAAATCCTATACCGTGGAAACCCTGTTGATGTTACGAAAGGAACGTCCCGGCGATGAGCTGTACTTCATTATCGGTAGCGACTCTTTTCTTGAACTGGCGCACTGGCATCGCTATGCCGAGATCTTTTCCCTGACCTCCCTGGTGGTGGTGGAACGGCCTGACAGGCAGGTTGTTAACCCTCTGCTGCAACTCCCGGGGGCTGTACGGGATGATTTCCGCCAGGAATCGGCCAACATCTTGCGGCACAAAAGCGGCACCACGCTTTGGTTTGTGCCGGGAACGCGGCTTGACATCTCTTCCAGCCACCTTCGTGAACTGCTGGCCTGCGGACGCTCGGTCCGCTACCTGATTCCTGTTGTTGTTGAAGAATATATTGCCCAGAAGGGATTGTAT
>WOYI010453904.1_pt1 | contig 11146 bp, 3 predicted proteins | sample 6423411 | NCBI WGS metagenome assembly WOYI01 (sample SAMN13441803, study PRJNA592873) | oil field metagenome | biome: oil field; feature: oil-well bore; material: oil-contaminated soil; isolation source: oil-contaminated soil from oil-well borehole | place: Germany: Wietze | collected 2016-10-18 ... | reverse complement strand
TTACGCCGCATTGCCTGGTATTCAATATATTCAATAAAAGATATATCAATAGCCGGGAGTTTTCTAAATCAGCATCCTTAGGGATATCTTGTCTGATCAAGCCATTACATTTGCTATCTCTGTTGGGTTATGGCCTATTTTCAAAAATTGCTAAATAAGGTATCTTTGTTAATAGGTAAGCTGCGAGTAACTCATTGCAAAGCCTGCCTTCGGCTAGGCGCTTCTTCAACTTTGGTCGCTGGAAAGGGCTTTATTTTACTTTAGCTTACCCCTCTATGACCAACTTCGTTGCACTAGCAAGTTGAATCCAAGGAGAATAAAAGGTTGAACTGACCCGAAACGAATGACTTTGCAATTGCCTTAAGATGAGAAAAAGATCGCTGAGGTGTCCGTAGATAATAAATAGTGAATTTTCCCGAGGAGTTAACGATGTTTGAACACATATTATTACCTCTGGATGGCTCAACGCTGGCAGAAGGCGTCCTGCCGCACGCCGTTGCATTGGCACAGGCCTTCCATTCCCGACTGACGCTTTTGCAGGTTGTTTTTGTGAGGAAAAACAACCACCAACGGGGCATGGTCAACCCCATGGACTGGCAGATACAGAAATCGGAGGCGGAAGCCTACCTGAAAACCGTCCAGGAACGCCTGGCGGATGTCAGCGTGGAGAGCGAGGTCCGGGTGGTGGAAGGGAATCCCGCCCAGCAAATCATTGATTTTGCGCGTGATGAAGACGTGAAACTAATCCTGATGTCCAGCCATGGCCGCGGCGGCCTTTCTGAGTGGAATATCAACAGCGTGGTGCAGAAGGTGCTTTACCGCGCTTTTATCCCTGTGATGATCGTCCGGTCTTATCGCGCCTCGGCGGAACCTCTAACCGGCCTGACCTATGACCGGATCCTTCTGCCGCTCGACGGCTCCAAGCGGGCGGAATGCAGCCTGCCGATTGCCAAATCTATTGGCAGCGCGCAGGACGCGAAGATGCTGCTCACCCACATCGTGGTGGAACCCCTCCTCCCAAAACAAACCCCATTGGGCGAGGAAGACCGTAAACTGATCCGGCGGCTGATCGACATCAACATCAACGAGGCTGAGCGGTATTTCGCTTCCCTCCAGGATCAATTTGACGGCGAGGACTTCCAGACCCTCATTGAGATCTCCTCCAAACCGACGGCCGCCCTGCATGACATCGTTGACCGGGAGGAAATTGACCTGGTGATCCTTAGCGCTCACGGCTATTCCGGCGAAAACCGCTGGCCGTATGGTAATATCACTCTCAACTTCATCTCCTATGGCACCACCCCCCTGATCATCATTCAGGATCTCACAGAAAACGAAATCGCCAAAAGCCTGGCAGAAAAATTCGCTGAACAATCGAAGGGACATTAAAGCATGCAGGACGCTGCCGCGCAGAAACCTCTCTCTGAGATGTCGCTTGACGCTTTTATCGATCAATTATTGGTAAATACCGGGGCCACCCAGCCCACATCCGAAGACTATTCGATCATCACCGCCACCCGCCGATACGAGGCGAACCTGGCGCACGCCTATGAGCACCTCTCGGATCTGGTTGAAAATAAGAAGAAAAAATCCAGCAGCGGGGTGGAATGGTTCCTGGATAACTATTACGTCGCCCACGAGGCGACCCAACTGATCCGGGACGACCTGCCGATAGACTACTTCGCCAAGCTCCCCTCGCCCCAGGGGCAGGCGGGCGTGCCGCGCATTTATATCATCGCCAGGCAGATCGTGCGCCATTTCCAGGTCGAAGTGGTCCGCAGTAACCTGGACCTGACCCTCAGCGCGTACCAAAAGAAGAGCGTCCTGAAGATGAGCGAGCTGTGGGCGCTGCCGGTAATGCTGCGGCTGGCGCTGATTGAAGCGCTCTCTGGCACAATTTTCGAGCTGGTGGAGGAGGGTCAGCCCGTCAAGAACGCACCGGAATGGGACCATCCCGGCCTGGACGCCGATGAAGTGGTTGCCCGCACCATTCGGACCTTGGTGCTCTTCGACCGGATCGACTGGAAAGACCTCTTTGAGGCGCACGCCAAGGTTGAAGCGATCCTGCGTGAGGACCCGGCCCGGGTCTACTCGCGCATGGACTTTGAGACTCGAGACCATTATCGCAAGCAGATCGAAGCGCTGGCAGAGCGCTCACCGCTGAGCGAAGTGGCAGTGGCTCAACAAGCGATTGACCTGGCGCAGCGCGCACCGGATGATAACCCCAAGTGGGGCCACGTCGGCTATTACCTGATTGCCGATGGGAAAGACGAACTCAAGCGAAAGATCGATTTCAAGAACAATGCCGCCGGCAGGTTTCGCGAATTCTTCTTCCGACACAACACGGCCTTTTACCTGGGCACCATCTTCGCCCTCACTTTGCTGGTGACTCTGGGGCTGGTGTTGGTCGCCAGAGTCTATCTTGTGCCCACCTGGCAGTGGCTGCTGATCGGGCTGCTGAGCCTGATCCCGGCCTCAAGCGTGGCGATCAACCTGCTCAATTCCATCCTGACCACGACCCTGCCGCCGCGCACCCTGCCCAAAATGGACTTCAGCAAGCGGATCCCGCGCGAATTCAGGACAATGGTCGCCGTCCCTTCCCTGCTGACCAACATGGCGGAACTGGATTTCCTCCTGAGCCAGCTGGAACTGCACTACCTGGCCAACAACGACCGCAATATCGGTTTTGCGCTGCTCACCGATTTCAGCGATGCGCCGGAAGAAGACATGCCCGAGGATGAAGCGCTGCTGGCGGCAGCCGTGGACGGGATCAGTTCCCTCAACGCACGTTACAGCGGCAATCATGGCCGCAAACCTTTTTATCTCTTCCATCGCAGGCGGCAATGGAACGCCCAGGAGAACGCCTGGATGGGTTGGGAGCGGAAGCGCGGCAAACTGGCCGATTTCAACCGTTTCCTCCTGGAAGGTTTCAAGGACAGCTTCGATACCATCGTGGGAGATCTGGCTTTCACAAAGCAAACCCGATTTGTGATTACGCTTGATGCCGATACGATCATGCCGCGGGACAGCGCCAATTCGCTGATCGCCACCCTGGCACACCCGCTCAACCAGGCTGAGTTCAGGCCAGGCACGAGTGAAGTAATCAGCGGCTACACCATCCTGCAGCCTCGCACGGAGGTCAAACCGACCAGCGTCAACAGAACCCTCTTCACGCGCATCTTCGCTGGCGACCTGGGCCTCGACCTTTATACCCGGGCGGTCTCCGATGTCTATCAGGACCTGTTCGGCGAAGGGATCTACGTGGGCAAAGGGATCTATGACGTGGCCGCCTTTGCCCGCAGCCTGCAGGACAAGGTGCCGCAGAACAGCCTGCTCAGCCATGACCTCTTCGAAGGCATTCAGGGCAGGGCCGCGCTGGTGACGGACGTGGTCCTCTTCGAAGACTACCCGCCCGATTACAGCAGCCAGGTGGAGCGCCTGCATCGCTGGGTGCGCGGCGACTGGCAGCTGCTGCCCTGGTTAATGCCCCGGGTGCCAAAGGCGGGCGGTGAGAAAGAACCCAACCCCTTCTCAGCCATCGACCGCTGGAAAATCCTCGATAACCTGCGCCGGAGCTTGTTCGCACCATCCACCCTGGCCGCGCTGCTGGCCGGCTGGCTGTTTTTCGCGGAGAAATCCTGGCTCTGGACGCTCCTGATCCTTTTCGTCTCCGCTTTCACCCTGTTCCAGAATATCGTAACCTCGCTTTCGTCCCGCTTCCAGCTGGGAGCCAGGGCGAATTTGATCGCCAACATCAACACGTCCTTCTTCCGCTGGCTGTTCTGGATCATCTTCCTGCCCTATGAATCGGGGATTATGCTCGATGCAGTGGCCGCGACCCTGGTGCGGATCACGATCAGCCACAAACGCCTGCTGCAGTGGACCACCTCGGCCCACACGGTCAAACTTTTCGGCAAACAGCGCCGGATCGCCGCCTTCTGGCGGCGGATGATCATGGCGCCGCTCACAAGCCTGGCGATGGGACTGCTGATCCGCTTCCTGAACCCCGGCGCGGTCTGGGACAGTCTCCCGCTGCTGGTCATCTGGGCACTCTCTCCGCAGGCTGCCTATTGGATCAGTCTGAAACGGAAAACGGACCAACACGCCCCATTGGCAGATGACGACCTGCGCCTGCTGCATCGCATCGCCCGGCGCACCTGGCTCTACTTCGAGCGGTTCATCGGCCCTGAAGACCACTGGCTGCCCCCCGACCACTTCCAGGAAGACCCGAAGGGCCTGGTTGCCCACCGAACCTCCCCCACCAACATCGGCCTGATGATGCTTTCCACCGCCTCCGCCTACCAATTGGGTTACATCAGCGTGATGGATTTCGTCTACCGGATGAATTACACCTTCGAGACCCTCGACAACCTGGAGAAATATCGCGGCCACCTGCTGAACTGGTATGACACTCAAACCCAGAAGACGCTCTCCCCCCGCTATGTCTCCACGGTTGACAGCGGCAATTTCGCCGCCTGTCTGATCGGCCTGGGGCAGTCTCTTAATGCAGTGAAGCGCGATGGAATCTGCCCCGACCATCTGTTTGAGGGTATTTTCGACAGTTTGGACGTTTTCTGTACGATGGTCCGCCAGATCGAAAACAAAGACCTCGGGCGCGTCATTGACCCGCTGCATGACCATTGCCGCTCGATCCAGAAGGCCATCCGGGAACAACCGTTGACCGATGACCGCCTGATCCAGTTGTTGGGCCACTTCGAGGACCGCCTGGCTCGGCCCATGAACGAGTTGATCGCCGAGATCCTGAACACAGATCAGGATATCCAGGCCTCAATGCTGCAGGACCTGCGCTATTGGTCCGACGCGATCTATCAGCACCTCTCCAACATCCGCCGGCAGATCCAACATTTGGCGCTCTGGGTTGAGAGCTGGAAATCCCATCCAGCCTTCCTGGATGATATTGAAGATGACGACTTCCGCAAACGCCTGATGCCCTGGCGAGAAGGCAGTGCATTACAAATCCCGCTGGCCGACCTGCCGCAATTCTGTAAAGATACGAGCCGATACCTGAACAACTTGAACAACCCGGGAAGCTCCCCGGACGAACAAGCAGCCTGGGTCGCCTGGCGGGACCTGTTCGTGGCGGACCTGAATGAATCGGCTGAAAACGCCCGTGCCTTGCTGAGCCAGATGGATGCCCTGATAGAGAAATCCAATTTCTACCTCGAAAGGATGGAATTCCGCTTCCTCTTTGACGACCAGCGCGAGGTCTTCTACCTCGGTTATCAGGTCGGCTCGGGCAAATTGGACCGCAACCACTATGACCTGCTGGCCTCCGAGGCACGCACGGCCAGCCTGATCTCGATCGCGATGAACCAGGTCCCCCGCTCACACTGGCTGCACATGAGCCGTCCGTTCACTGAGGTGGGCAACATCCCCACCCTGATCTCCTGGAACGGCAGCATGTTTGAATACCTGATGCCGAACCTGTTTACCCACACTTATCCGGAGACCTTGCTGAACCAGACTGGTGTTGGCGTGGTTAAAGCTCAAATTGACTACGCGCAGGTAAACAAGGTCCCCTGGGGCATATCGGAATCGAGCTATTACCGCTTCGACCAGGCTGAAAATTACCAATACCGGGGCTTCGGCGTGCCCGGGCTGGGACGCAAACGCGGCCTGGCCGATGACCTGGTCATTGCGCCCTACGCCTCGTTGATGGCCGTCAGCGTGGACCCCCAGGCCGTGGTGAAGAACATCGCCGCCCTGGAAGATGAAGGGGCGTTGGGTCATTTCGGCTTCTATGAGTCGATCGACTACACCCCCATCCGGCTGCCCGTCGGGCAGAAGAAGGCCGTGGTCAAGACCTATATGGCCCACCACCAGGGTATGATCCTGGCCGCGCTGGGGAATTTCCTCAGCGAGACCTCCCTCGTCGATTTGATCCACAGCGATCCGCGCATCCAGAGTACTGAACTGCTCCTGCAGGAACAGATCCCGCAGGTCGAGAGCAGGCAGGAACCGCACGAGGGTGAATCGAGAGTCCCCATCCAGGATAACCGCACTATCAACATCACTCCCTGGCGCGTGCCCACCCATGAACCGGGCCCGGCCGTCAACACACTCTCCAACGGCAACTTGAACATGATGATCACGGACACGGGCAGCGGTTATCTCAGTTGGCGCGACACCGCCCTCACCCGCTGGCGGCGGGATGCCGCGCTGGACCCCTGGGGTATCTGGTTTTACATCCAGGATTTGGATGAGGATATCGCCTGGTCCATCGGCCGGGAGCCGATCCCAGGCCAGCCGGATGAATATACCGTGCTCTTCGGCCCGCACCTGACGGAGATCCGCAAAGTGCAGAACGACGTCCGGGTCAATTTGAAGACCACGATCTCACCGGAAGACGACCTCTGTCTGCAGCGGATCACCCTGACCAACCAATCCAACCGCAGCCGCTGCTTACGCATTTTCAGCTATGGCGAGGTCGTGCTGGCGCCGCAGGCCACCGACCGCCGGCACCCGGCTTTCAACAAGATGTTTATTGAGAGTGATTACGACGCCGACCTGCGCATGTTGCACTTCCAACGGCGAAAACGCTCGGCCGAAGAGCCGCCGCGCGGGATGGCCCACTTGGAATATGACACCCTGCCCGGCAAGGTGGAAGTGGAAACCGACCGCATGGCCTTCATTGGCCGCGGGCATGACAGCAGCAACCCGGTCGCCCTCTCCGGCAAAGACCAGTTGAGCGGCTCTGTGGGCATTACGCTCGATCCGATCTTTTCACTGGCCCGGCGGATCACACTGCGGCCGCATCAGACCATCACGCTCACCTACTTCACCCTGGCCGCCGAGACAAAGCGCGAAGCGGTCGCTATCGCCAAACAATACCGGGATGAAGCCAGGATCGCGAACGCTTTCGCCAGCGCTGAATCCGCCAGCGAAAAATTGCTGCGGGGGTTGGGTCTGGATGTGACGACCCTCGCGAAATACCAGCAGCTGCTCTCGCACATCCTCTACCCGATCCCCGCCTTGCGCCCTTCGCCGGACCTGCTGGCGCAGAACAACCTGAGCCAGTCCGGCCTGTGGCAGTTCGGCATTTCCGGCGATTACCCGGTCTTCCTGGTAGCCATTGACCGGCAGGACGAGATCGATGCGCTGCAGGAAGCGCTTCAGGCGCATGCCTATTGGCGCAAGATGGGCCTGCAGATCGATCTGGTGGTCCTCAATACCAAGGATGCCGGCTATACCAACGAACTCAACGACCGCATCCAGCAGGCGATCACGAAAATGGACAGCATCGACTGGGTCAACCGGCGCGGCGGCATCTTCGTCCTCACGGCCAGCCAGATGACGGCCGAGGCCGTCCTGTTGTTGAAGACGACCGCCAGGCTGACGGTGGACTTGGGGTCCCGGAACCTGGCAGACCACCTGCGCCTGGCCCTCGAGGTTGAACCCAAACTGCCGGCCTTCATGCCCACTGCCCCTGCCGACCCCTATCAGGTGGATGAGCAGATCCCCCGCCCAAAGGACTGGCAGTTCGATAATGGCATTGGCGGCTTCACGTCTGACGGCAGCGAATACCAAATCTACGTAGAAAACGCGCCCCAGCTCGAACACGGCCCCGGGCAGATCCCCCCGGCGCCCTGGGTCAACGTGATCGCCAACGAGGATTTCGGTTTCATCGTCTCCGAAGCGGGCAGCAGCACCACCTGGGCCGCCAACAGCGGTGAGAACCGCCTCTCACCCTGGTACAACGACCCCGTCAGCGACCCCTCGGGCGAAGGCCTTTACCTGCGGGACGAGATCACGGGCAAGGTATGGTCGCCCACCCTCTTCCCCGCCGGCCAGGGTGTGAACTATCTCATCCGGCACGGCCAGGGTTACTCGGTCTTTGAATCGGTTAACAACGGTTTCCGGCAGGAACTTCGGCTCTATACCGACCCGAAGGCGCCCGTGAAATTAGTTGAACTGAATCTGACCAACCTCAGCGATCAACCCCGCCGATTGACGGCCACCTATTTCATTGAGTGGGTCCTGGGCGTGGACCGGGACAGCACGGCCGACTTCATCGTGCCGGAATATGACAACGCCACCGGCTCCCTGCTGGCCCGCAACACCTACAGCGCGGAATTCTCGGAGCGGGTCGCCTTCCTGACAAGCACCCTGCCCGTGCACGGCCTGACCACCGACCGGCGCGAGTTCCTGGGGCAGCCGGGCAGCCGGGAAGTTCCCGAGGGCCTGAGCCGGATCGGCCTTTCCGGCCGGGTGGCCGCCGGCCTGGATCCCTGCGCCGCGCTGCAAAATCACCTGAACTTCGAACCGGGCGAAAGCCATCAAGTCGTCTTCGCCCTCGGCCAGGGGCAGGACCGGGCGGAAACGCTCGCACTGGCCCGGCGCTTCAGCCAACCCCAAGCTGCCGAAAAGGCCTGGTCGGCCAACCTTGAAGCCTGGGAGGAGGTCTTGAGCGCGCTCACCGTGCAGACGCCCGAGCCGCAGATGGACCGGATGCTCAACCACTGGCTGCCCTATCAGGCCCTGTCTTCCCGCATCTGGGGCCGCTCGGCGTTCTACCAGTCCAGCGGAGCTTATGGCTTCCGCGACCAGCTGCAGGACGTGCTAGACCTGTTGAATTCCCGGCCCGGTCTGGCCCGGGAGCATATCCTGCGCGCGGCCGCGCACCAATTCGAAGCTGGCGACGTGCTGCACTGGTGGCACCCGCCTTCCGGGCGCGGCGTGCGCACGCGGTTCAGCGACGACCTGCTCTGGCTGGTCTATGTGACCGCGGAATACGTCCGCCAGACCGGCGACGAGGATATCCTGACCGTCGAAGTCGCTTTCCTGGAGGGCGAGCCGCTGAAAGCGGATGAGGAAGAACGCTATAACCTCTATCCTGCGACAAGCGAAACCGCCACCCTCTTCGAACACTGCCGGCTCGCCCTGGCGAAAGGGGACACAGAGGGGCCGCACGGCCTACCCCTGATCGGCACCGGCGATTGGAATGATGGCATGAACCGGGTGGGCGTCAAAGGCCAGGGAGAGAGCGTCTGGCTGGCCTGGTTCCTGCGGGAAAACCACCTGCGCTTTGCTGACCTCTGCGACCGGATGGGCGAACCCAGCCAGGCTGAAAGCCACCGGAGTCGGGCTGCGGAACTGGCCGGGACAGTCAACCGAGTCGCCTGGGATGGCGGCTGGTATCTGCGAGCTTACTACGATGACGGCACGCCGCTGGGCTCACACCTCAACGAGGAATGCCAGATCGACTCCCTGCCGCAGTCCTGGTCCGTGCTGACCGGCGGCGCGGAGGACGGTCGCGGGCAAGAGGCGATGGACGCGGTTAAAGCGCGTCTTGTCCTGCCGGAAGACCGGCTGATCCGGCTCTTCGCCCCGCCCTTCAACGACACCCAGAAGGACCCGGGCTATATCAAAGGCTATCCCCCCGGCATCCGTGAGAACGGCGGGCAATATACCCACGCGGCCATCTGGGCCGTCTGGGCACTGACCGAGCTGGGCGAGGGCAATCAGGCTTTCCGCTATTTCAACTACCTCAACCCCATCACGCACAGCCTGGACATCGAAAACGCCAATCGCTATGCGGTGGAGCCTTATGTTGTGGCGGCCGATATCTACAGCACGCCGCCCTTCGCCGGCCGCGGCGGCTGGACCTGGTATACCGGTTCCTCCGGCTGGCTGCACCGTCTGGGGGTCGAGGCGATCCTCGGTTTCCAACGGCGCGGCGATCATTTCATCATGAACCCCTGCATCCCGGCGGAATGGGACGGCTTCTCAATTTCCTTCCGCAAGGACGGCAGCACCTACCGCATCCGGGTGGAGAACCCGAACCACGTCCAGAAAGGCGTGCAATCCGTGCGGCTGGACGGCGAAATGCTGGGGGACGGCCAGGTGCCGATCGAACCCGACACCGGTGAACATACCGTGCAGGTCCTCCTGGGCGGTCTTAAATGAGGTCCTTCCCTCACAAATCAATATAAATGGCTCCATAACAATCCAATCGGAAAATGTGGTAGGGGCGGCCCACTGCGGCCGCCCGGTTTTTGCATGAAATAGATGCTATCGAGAAATCCTTGCTTCTGAGGGTAAAAGAAAGCCCTGCCCTGCTTGCCCAACAGCTGGAGAAAAATCAACTGTCCGGCGGGGCCTGCCGGCTCCGGTCCAGCCGCCAAAGGCAAGTTTGATGCAGCAAAAATTATCAGTATAGGAAATTCCTATACGAAGCCAATAATAATTTAGATTTTTTAAATACTCAAAACACAACAAATCCCGGCAGGTAACTAACGTATCCACCGGGACTTGTTTATTCAGCTGAAGGATTAAACAGGCAAGCGCGGGCGACCGCTAGGTCGCCCTTGCTCTTTATTCAAATAATCTTAATGATCAAATTACGGTGTGGCCTTGAATACCCGCACACGTCTCCTACTCCTCATCCAGGGCTTTGAACAGCTCCCGGCAATAATCGGGGATATCTGCCACCACACGACCCCAGACAATATTGCCACTGCGAAAGGCGGGCTCATCCCGCCAGGTTGCCCCGGCGTTCACCAGGTCATCCTTGATCCCCTCAGACCCTGTCGCATCGTGCCCGTCCACAATCCCCGCGCTGATACCCACCAACCCAGCATGACAGATCATTCCCACGATTTTCCCCTGGTCATACATCGTTTTGACAATGTGCTTAACCATCGCCGAACGCCGGATTTTATCCGGAGCCCACCCGCCCGGGATGAGCACCGCGTCGTAAGCCTGGGGGTCGACCTCGTCAAAGGCAATATCCGCCCGGCCATCGATCCCGACCCCATGCTTGCCGGGGTACGCTTTACCTCGCTCCGCCCCTGCGACCACAACCTGTGCATACGCTTCTCGCAGGCGCATCATGGGCACATAAAACTCCAGTTCCTCAAAACCAGGTCCAACCAGAACTAATATTTTCTTATCTTTAAGTGGCATCGATTTGCGCTCCTTTTCTTAGTAGCCATCCTGTAATTAATTATATCTGGTCACACCATTCGGGTCAAAACTTTCTCCTAATTCCTGGCCGGCGGGGCGTGGAAAACCATGAATTCTTTTTGGTTTCCAACTCATTCTTTGAAAGAGATTGATTATATCAAGGGGAACGCCGTCCCGCACCTTGGACAGCGCCTGGCGCCGTTATCGGCTAATTTGTTGC
>WOYI010906102.1_pt2 | contig 11147 bp, 6 predicted proteins | sample 6423411 | NCBI WGS metagenome assembly WOYI01 (sample SAMN13441803, study PRJNA592873) | oil field metagenome | biome: oil field; feature: oil-well bore; material: oil-contaminated soil; isolation source: oil-contaminated soil from oil-well borehole | place: Germany: Wietze | collected 2016-10-18 ... | reverse complement strand
TCCAACGGATGAATCTTCTTTGAATCGTCTCGTCTGTCATCTGATCCTCATGTACCATTCGGATTGCAGTGATGATGAAACCCACCTATTCTATCAATACCGGTATCCTAATAATGCTCTATTAACTACATGTATATATGCAGTGCTTGAGTAAAGGCTCACGAATCTATTATTTTCTGGTATTTCTCGCACTCATGTGCATCCCGATGGCAGTATCCGGTGCTCCCATGAGTGAATATTATAACCAGGGACTGGTACTTGCGAATCAGGGTAATTACGCCGAATCAATTGAATTATTTGATAAAGAGATAGCAGCCAACCCTGACCATTTCCTTGCGTGGACTGCAAAAGGCGTTGCCCAGAATGAGCTTGGCCAGTATGATGCCGCTCTTGCATCCTTTGACAGGGCAATTCAGATTCAACCGGGCTATTACCTTGCCTGGGATAATCGCGGGGTGGCACTGGCAAATCTTGGTCGCTATTCCGAAGCTGTTGCCTCATATGATGAAGCCATCAGGCTGGAACCCGGTCATGAGCAGGCGAAGATAAACCGTGATGCTGCGATTGAACGAATGGGGGGGGAGCCACAACAGCAGGAGTCTCCACTGGTTTATGCACTTCCGGGCGCTCTTGCGATATCGGCTCTCATAATGCTTGGAAGAAGGCGGGATTAGTTTCTCTCCGCTTATTTCCCTATTTTTGATCCTTGAGATGAATGGTCGTCAGTATCAATTGGATGTATGATTACACCCTCATATTTGAGAGTAAGCCTTTTCATACAGATCGGAAGCTTCTATTAGATCACAATAGAAGAAGAATAGAGAAACAAGATACCTGGCTTTGAAGATGGGTTCGACACCGGATACTATACAAATAACAGCAGTTGATCAGGAGATTGATCTTTCGGTTGTTCTTCCTGCTTTAAATGAGGAGAAGACCATTGGAGGCTGTATAAAAAAGATCCAGAAGGTCTTCTCTGATCGCGGTATCACCGGAGAGATCATTGTTTCTGATTCTTCGACTGACAGAACAGCTGAAATAAGCAGGGAGCTTGGAGCCATTGTTGTCCATCCTGAGAAACACGGGTATGGTAATGCATATCTGACCGGTCTTGCAGAGGCACGGGGGAGATATATTGCCATTGGCGATTCTGATAATACCTATGATTTTCTCGAGCTCCCAAAACTTCTTGATGCGCTTGATGAAGAGGGGGCAGATATGGTTATGGGATCCCGCCTCAGGGGTGAAATTTTACCGGGTGCAATGCCCTGGCTTCACCAGTATGTCGGCAATCCGTTCCTCACATGGGTCCTGAACCGGGTTTTTCATATTGGGATATCTGATGCACATTCCGGATTTCGGATCATCAGGAAGGATGCATTTGATCGGTTGAATCTTAAAACCGGTGGGATGGAATTTGCGTCTGAGATGATCATTGAGGCAGCTCAGGCAGGTCTTTCAATAACAGAAGTACCGATTCACTATTATCCCCGGGTTGCACCATCAAAACTTGAGAGCTTCTCGGATGGATGGCGGCATATCAGGTTTATGCTCTTCTATCGTCCAGGGCCATTCCTGGCCTTGCCGGGTCTTTTGTTTGCGATGTTTGGCATATCAATGATGATTTTTTTCCTCGTTAAAGGTGATATCGAAACATCGTATCTCCACTCTTTCATTCTGGCATCTCTTGCATTCATCGGAGGACTGCAGACGATGCTGATGGGGATTATTATCTGGGTCTATTCTGCCCTCTACGGGTATAGTGAACGAAGCGGTTTCATCGAGAGATTTATGGATTATCACACACTGGAGCGTGGTTTTATCATTGGTGGGGTGAGTATTCTTGGAGGACTTGTCATCGGCTTTGATATCTTCATGCAGTGGGTGGCATCAGGGTACGGACACCTATTCCAGATTGCAAATGCCGTCTGGTCACTGGCTTTTCTTTTAGTCGGGGTGCAGATCGTCTTTTCAACCGTTTTAATAAGTATGATGCTCCTGAACAGCAATGGTGATTGATGGTGACAGGGGTGAGCGCTTCCTTGCATGAGGATTCCTGTATTATTTCTTCTGTAATTCGTCCAGAAGGTATTTATTTAATCAAAAACTATCATGTATTGCGATTTCAGGTTCCCGGCGATGTTTTGAATGCACGCTGGGTAGGAAAGGATGAAACAACATATAAAGATGATACTGTTCCAGACACATTGGAGGTAAACAATCATGACAAATGATATTGAGACTGAAGAACACCCTATCAGTGACGAGACCAGATACAGTGTAGATAATAACTCGCTGCCGCAGAATATCAAGGACGGGAAGATTAAAGTTGGAGCCCAGTCATCTCCAAAGAATCTTGCCGGTCTTCTGGTCGCAGTTATTAAAGAACGAGGGAAGGTTGAACTCCAGACGATCGGTGCCTCATCACAGAACCAGGCTATCAAAGCGATTGCCATTGCACGTGGCATCGTTGCACCGAATGGACGAGATCTCATCTGCAGCCCGTCTTTCATTGATATTGATATCAATGGAGAAGACAGGACAGGCATCCGGCTGGTCGTTGAGTTCAGGCCAGAGTGAATAAAACGATATCCGAAAAAACTCTTTTTTTATTCAGATACTGCAGCTTGAATGGTTATACCTTTTCCGCGAGGGGAACTGCGCATATCCGGCCTGCCCGGGAGACGATCGCCAATCTCCACTATCATTATTTAAATAGAATGGTGGACTGTATATCCTGGGTATATCCCTATGGTTAGACGTCTGCTTATTATTTCCCTTCTGCTGCTTTTTTCTCTTTTTGTGGGAATTGGAGCTGCTTTGCCTCCTGATTCTGAGGCAGAGCACGTAATTGTTGTTATGAAAGATCAGCCCCGTTCAATGGAGAGGCCAGTCGATCTTGCCCTCTTTGCTGTTGAATCCCAGGAGGATGTGATCTCTTCTCTTACACGCATGGGTGCCAGGGAGGTAACCACGCTCTGGTCGGTGAATGCGCTGGCAACGGCTCTCACCCCCGAACAGCAGCAGGAGGTTTCTGCCCGGGCTGATGTTGCAGGGGTAGTACCTGATAGAATCGTCACACTTGATCGAGTGGCTGGATCTGCGGATATGAAAGGCACTCTGCGGTTTTTCACTCCATTTTCGAGTGAAGTTGATTCGATAGATCCATCAGGCTATGATACAGAGGATATTGCCTGGGGTGTCTCCTGGATTGAGGCCCCCGAAGTCTGGTCAAACAGGATCGATGGTACCGGGGTGACAGTTGCGGTTGTTGATACCGGTATCGATGCTGAACATCCGGATCTTGCAGGAAAAGTGATTGGCTGGGCCGATCTTGTGAATGGCAGGGAAGATCCCTATGATGATCATGGGCACGGCACCCATTGTGCAGGTACCATTGCAGGATCCGGTGCTGGGGGTATCATCACCGGTGTTGCGCCGGGTGCTGATCTGATCGGGATTAAAGTCTTCTCACAGGAAGGATCTACATCTCTCTCTACGGTTATTGAAGGATTTGAAACTGCTGTTCTGCTTGGCGCCGATGTTATCTCCTTCAGTGGGGGCACGATAGGATATAATGAATATTCGTGGTATGGTTCCCTTAACAGTACGGGTGAGATCGACATACCCTTCGAGATCACTAATGAAGGTGACGGTTTTGATCCCTCATTTATTCTGTTATGGGCAGATACGCAATTCAATGATGGTCTTACCGTCACCATGAAAAAACCGGATGGTTCTGCCTATCCGGGTGTCAGCTGTGACTGGTATGATTTTGCGCTATCTTCTGACGAAGTTCTGCTGAAATACAGTGGTGACGAGCCTCTTGAGGCAGGTGAATGGACACTGCATCTTGCCGGCACTCCTGTGAATGAGAGCAATCTGGTCTGGCATTCGGGGAAGGGTAATGATCTTGATAACGCTCTCTACCAGAGATTCAACCTAACCGATCAGATTGATACCCTGGAGAGTCTTACATTTGAGTTGTACACCTGGTACTCAGTCGAAACCGGGTTTGATTATAGTTTTGTCGAGGTCTGGTCTGATGAGCATGATCAGTGGGTTTCGGTACTCGAATATACTGGTGTTGGTGAAGATCTCTATTCAGTTGACCTGATAGATTACATTACCCAGACCGATAATGAGCAGGTGTTTCTTGATCTCAGGCTCCGGTATGAGACCGATGAATCGGTTGTGTGGCCGGGGTGGTATATCGACTGGATGGCTATTCCTGAGATAGGGTTTTATGATGATGCCTCAGAGGAGATCGGCTGGATAGCTGATCCTGAATATGGATGGGTCCGGATACATGAAGAGCGACCTATCGACACTGAATGGATTATTCTCTATGCTGATAATGGATCAGGTATTCTTTCCCGTGCAGCAGATGAGATCGTCTCTGATGGAACCACTATTGTGACGTCCGCTGGAAACAATGGGGAATATGGTCTTCGGACGATTGGTGGGCCTGCTGCTGCTGAGAAGGTGATTGCGGTTGGTGCGATTGGATCAGAAGAAGATTATATTGCAGATTACAGTAGTCGCGGCCCCTCGGGCTGGGGGGGAGATATGCGGATCAAGCCCGATGTTGTTGCACCAGGCTCCTCTATCATATCGGCATCGACACGTGAGGGTGAGCTCTATCGTTCAATGGACGGCACCTCAATGGCCTGCCCGCATGTTTCAGGGATTGCGGCCCTGCTCCTCCAGGCAGATCCGGATCTGATCCCTGATGAGATCAGGTCTCTCCTGACGACGACAGCGGTTGATCTTGGTGAGGAAGGCCCTGATATGAGTTATGGGTACGGAAGGGTGAGTGCATGGGCGGCAGTGAATGCGGTTCTTCCGCTTGATCCTCCTGTTTATGAAGGCCCACGTCTTCATGCCGGGTTTGGATATGGGAGCCTGAAGATTGGTGAGCCCAATACCATCACCGCAGTATCATGGGATCAACTGCCCGTTTCCGGTGAACCGATCCACTTCCAGGTCTGGAATGAAAACGGTGATCTCCTCAACAGAACTGTTTCAACAGATGCCTCTGGTATGGCGACGGCATCGTTTGTTCCATATGAGACCTCATATGAGTACCTGGTGACTGATGCCCATGGCAACTCAGTCTCCGGATGGATACATGCTGAAGCATTGGATCCCGTGGAGACGCTCCTGATCGATACGCCAGAGAAGGTATACGAGGCACTTGCAGATTCTGTTATACCGATCAGCTATACTATCGTCAATCCAGAGACAATGGAACCCTATGCAGGTGATCTGCGTGTTATTATCCGCCATAATGATGAGGAGTATCTGAATGAGGTTCTCACTCCTCTCAATGGAATGATCCAGCTAAATGTCGATGGATCAGTGATCAGTGCACGCCGTGGGTCCATTGAGATCTCACCGGTTGCTGATGAATCACAGGTTCTCTTTGCCGGCAGGATCTCTCTCTATGACTCTGATGAAACAATCAGCGTATTGAGCCCTGTTATAACACGAGCTGTTTCCGGTGGTAATGCACGGCTTCTTGTGAAGGAGTATTCCTATCTGAATGCCAGACCGGCTCCTGATGGGGATCGGGTGCTTCCGGTTATCTGGCTCTCTGAAGCAGATGTCCATTCTCTCTCAAAGCGCTTCCCTGCTGAGATGAACCGCCTTATGAAAGGTGATATCAGAGGGGGTATCGATGAATATGAAGAGCTTTCTGCTGAGATTGAGAATCTACAGATGAATGTTACCTATGCTCCCTATCAGTTGAGGAATGGTATCGGGAAGGTGGATCTGCCTGTACCTGATGGTGCATATCTGGGATATGCCATTCATGGTGGGGATGTTACCTTCATCGTCGTCGATCTCTGGCCATTCTCCTATCATGGGATCACTCCTCCTTCCGAACCATCCCGCCTCCTCTCTGTCAGTGCTGAATGGGAGGGGGAGTACTCACCCATCTTTCGGAGTGTTGTCCCAGGAGATCTGGTGCATGTCACCTGCTATCTCGAAGATCCGCTCACCGGTTCGCCGGTGCAGGGGCGTGTGTACCTGTATACTGCTGATCAGTCCACCCTTGTGATGACCGGTGCTGACGGGTATGGGTACGCGTCTTTCCCGATACAAATCCGTTTTGAGGATGCATGGGGAAAGAATGAAATCCAGATCGTCGGGATTTCGGGAGATGCCTATGATTATGCCTTTGTGTATCCCCCGTATGAACGTGTGGTCATGACCGGTGGGTATGCTGAACCTGAGGATGGAGGACTCCTCACTGCCAGTGTCTCAATTCTTGGCCCTGAAGTGACTGACTGGCCTGCGATATTTGAGGTGTCACGGAAGGATATCGCCGGGGAGATTGGTCTCCCAATTGAGTATCTCTCACAATCAGCCTCTCTACTCTCTGAGCATATCACCGGATCAGGCAGGTATATGGATGCTCAGCCCTATGGCTCCTATCAGACCACTGTTAGTATGAAGGATTACTTTTACCGGGGTGCATACAGCCAGGGGAACTGGTGGTCATATTATATGCTGATCGGGGCTACTCCGCTCATTGTTGAGACTCCTCCACCTGAGCGAATAGAACGGGCAGGTGCTGTTGATGTACCAGTCAGGATGGCCGGTGGTGAAGCGGGTGTTCCTGTCTATCTGACCTATGCCAGTATTGATCCCTCCTCCTATTCCGTATCCGGGCTCGATCCCTACTCGGATTACGGCGGTGTGGATGTCAAAACCACCGGTGCTGACGGGAGGGCCACACTCAGGATGAATATTCCTGAAGATGGATATCTCTGGTGGGAGATCGGAGGAGGGACACCTGATTTGGTCTTTACAACACTCTCCGGGTACTCACTTCAGCAGACTCCGGCTCCGCCAACACCACCAGATGGTCCTGGAGGTCATGAGACTGCGGTTGCCTCACATGTTCTGGCAGGTGCCGGCACGGTTCTGACCTACTCGGGTCTTCCGATCGAATCGATTTCGTTTACTGCTGATGCAGATCTCATGGCTGGGATCATCACCGTGGATCAGGTCCGGTTCCTTCCGGATGGTGTTGCACCACCTGAGCCCGGAGCCTACCAGTACTTCGATATCACTGCAAACCCAAATACGTTGCCGCATATTCGAAAAGGGGCAGATATTGGGTTCCATCTTCCTGGCGGATATCTGACTGCGATGGGGATGAGAACGACTGATGTTGCGCTGATGCGGTTTGTGGATGGCGAGTGGGAGCAGCTCCCGACGACCTTTATCGGGATGAGCGGTGATCTGGCACGCTATCGTGCGACAACACCCGGCTTCTCGCTCTTTGCCATTGTGCTCCAGAAGGATGGGGCTGTTGTTGAGCTGGCTGAGCCGACACCGATACCTGTGGTGGAGGAGGAGTCCGGGATTGTGATCGGGAGCGATGAGGTCGAGGTGATCATCGTTGAGGAGGCACCTATCACTCCAACTCCTCTGCCAGATATACCAAAACCGACCCCTGCCCCGATTCAGTATGCACCGGCCGGATTGGTCGCCGCCGCTCTCCTTGTCTTTGGATACAGGCGGCGGGAGTGAGGGGTTTTGAGGGAGGAGGATCTCTCCTCACTATCTTTCTTATGTGTCGTTTTATGCTCCTGAAAAGATTCAGATGACGTGCATTGGTCATTCATGCATTGGTCATTCATGCATTGGTCATAATAGATATTCTCATATATACGTCCGCCCCAATATATCTCTCTTGAGGTTATCTATGTATCATAAACAAAGCTGTCGACTCGTGATGTCGATTCTTCTTCTCCTTCTCTGTCTTTCGGTATCCGGGGTTGCTGCACAGGAGAGTGGATTATTTCATGAATCGCCGTTGAATATAACCACTGCACCAGTTAATCCGGAGTTCCTGGAGTATCAGGCGCACCATGGAGAGAGGGTGTATCTCACTTCTTCTGATGATGATTTTGTCCCCGGTGTTGTGCCATCGCCAGTTGACTTCTCCCATACGAAAGGGATGCAGATCCGATCAGCTGACGGAGATTTCCAGCTCTTCTCCACCTATCCATCATCCTTTGATCTCAGGGATGAAGGAAAGGTATCATCGGTGAAGGATCAGGGTGATGAGGGGAACTGCTGGGCATTTGGAACCTTTGCATCACTTGAGTCATCTCTTCTCCCTGCTGAAGAATGGGACTTCTCAGAGAATAACATGAAGAACATCATTAATGCCGAGTTTGACGTTGGTGAGGGTGGAAATCGGGAGATGTCCTCGGCATATCTTGCACGCTGGTCCGGCCCGGTTCTTGAGGTGGATGATCCTTATGTAGCATGGTCCACCTCTTCTCCGGATGATCTCCCTCCTGTAAAGCGTGTCCAGGATGTTCTCTTCCTCCCCGAGCGGGCAGATCCGCTTGATAATGACAATGTCAAGTGGGCGCTCACCGAATACGGGGCTGTCCAGGTGTCATTCTGGTCGACACTGAGTGGATATAATGCAGATACTCATGCGTTTTACCAGAATCAGAAGACCTCTTCAAATCATGCGGTAGCTATTGTTGGCTGGGATGATACGTATGCCCGGTCGAACTTCAACACGAATCCGCCGGGAGACGGTGCGTTTATTGTGAAGAACAGCTGGGGTACTGACTGGGGGGATGAAGGATTCTTCTATCTCTCTTACTATGATACCAGCATCAGTAGCTTTGCAGTCTTCACCGGTGAGGATACCGAGAGCTATGATCAGGTCTACCAGTATGATCCGATGGGCTGGGTGACCAGCATACGTTTGGGTGGCTCTGATACCAACTGGTTTGCCAATGTCTTTACCGCTGAATCGGATGAGATGATCACTGCGGTTGGTTTTTATACTCCGGTTGTTAATTCTTCATATCATATAGATGTCTATACCAATCCAGATGATGGCCCGCGGAGAATCGGGGGTGTTGTTTCAACAAAAACCGGCACTATCCCGGCACCCGGTTATCATACAATAAGTATTCCTGCTACATCTCTTGCTGAAGGGGAAACATTCTCAGTTATCATCAGGCTGGAAACACCCGGGTATAACTGGCCAATTCCTATTGAATATGCACGTCTTAGCTATTCCAGCAAGGCAACTGCCAATCCGGGTGAAGGGTATGTCAGTCTTGAGGGCGGTGAGTGGCATGACCTGACTGCACTCACCATCTCTGGACTTGATATGACCACGGCCAGTGTCTGCCTGAAGGCGTATACAACCGTCTCCACCTTGCCAGGTGCCGACTTCTCGGTAAATACCACCAGCGGAAACGCCCCCCTGACGGTTGCATTCACCGATGCATCAATCGGGACACCGACTGCCTGGTACTGGGACTTTGGTGATGGCGGGGAATCACGGGTGAGCAACCCGGTGCATAGCTTCACTGCAGCAGGGGAGTACACCGTTCAACTGACTGTTACCAACAGCGTTGGTCAGGGTATTATGCCGATGGTGATCACGGTTGATCCGGCACCAACCCCTGCCCCGATTGCCGCCTTCACTGCCACCCCGACAACCGGCACCGCTCCGCTGACGGTGCAGTTCACTGATCAATCCTCGAATGATCCAACCTCCTGGAAATGGGAGTATAGCACTACCGGGAGTGGATGGACTGAGTTTTCCACATCACACCATCCCTCCTACCAGTTCACCTCTGCCGGGACGTACTCGATCCGGCTGACGGCAACGAATGCCGGTGGGAGCGATACTGAGACGAAGGTTGATTCCATTACGGTCAATCCTCCAACTCCTCCTCAGGTGCAGGTTATCGTAGAGCCTGCTACGTCATCGCTTCAGATTGGTGAAACAGAAGAGTATTCAATTAATCTCTCATCCCTCCCCTCCGGCCTTGGATCATTTGAGGTTGATGTCAACCTCACCCAGTCCGGTATTGCCCGGATTATTGAGGTAGAGGTGATCGAAGGAGGAGTTCATAGTCCGGTTCCGGCACAGTCGGTCAACTGCTGGGCTATGACTCATATCCCTGATGGATCGGAGAATGTAGTTATTGTAACCGTTGTTGTAGAGGGGCTGGCTGAAGGTAGCACTAACCTTACGGTATCCAGTGCAGACTTCTATCCTGAGTATGAGCCTGTTGTAACAGCTGCTGAGATAGTGGTTGGTGGTGAACCGACCCCCGCCCCGATTGCCGCCTTCACTGCCACCCCGACAACCGGCACCGCTCCGCTGACGGTGCAGTTCACTGATCAATCCTCGAATGATCCAACCTCCTGGAAATGGGAGTATAGCACTACCGGGAGTGGATGGACTGAGTTTTCCACATCACACCATCCCTCCTACCAGTTCACCTCTGCCGGGACGTACTCGATCCGGCTGACGGCAACGAATGCCGGTGGGAGCGATACTGAGACGAAGGTTGATTCCATTACGGTGACAGATGTCCCGGTCACAAGCACGTATGGAGTTTACCGGGATGGCTTGTGGATTCTCAAGGATGGAACCAGAACAAACTACGGTACACCAACTGATATTCCGGTTGTAGTGGATGGCAAGATCGGAGTCTACCGAAACGGTCTCTGGATCATCCGTGGTGTTGATGAGCGAGTCTGGTGGGGCACACCAACCGATGTACCTGTTGTGGTGGATGGAACAATCGGCGTCTATCGAAATGGCTGGTGGATCCTCAAAGACGGTACACGGGAACAGTTTGGGACACCAACTGACAAACCCGTTGTGTTGGATGGTAAGATCGGTGTGTACCGAAACGGTCTCTGGATCATCAAAGGTGTCGATGAGAGAGTCCGGTGGGGTACTCCGACAGACATCCCTGTTGTAGTGGATGGTAAGATCGGTGTGTACCGAAATGGCCAGTGGATCATCAAAGATGGAGTCAGAGAACAGTATGGTCTCCCCTCCGATATTCCGGTGGCCGGAATTCGATAGATAAATTATTCTCAATGAAGGAGCATCCCTGAAGTGGATGTTTCGATCTCCCCTTCTCTTTTATCTTTAATTCTCTATTCTGGCATACTTAAACCAATTGCGAGATAATGACTGGAGCGGTATAGTAAAAATAAGAGAAGAAGGATATTCTCTCTTTTTCTCAGACGATGATACCAGTGACAGGCTTGTCAGTCGGTGTCCCAAATGCGTATCTCTGGAGTACCTGTCCGGTATCCGGGTTTCGTACAATCCATTGTCCGTTTCT
>WOYI010258188.1_pt1 | contig 11153 bp, 9 predicted proteins | sample 6423411 | NCBI WGS metagenome assembly WOYI01 (sample SAMN13441803, study PRJNA592873) | oil field metagenome | biome: oil field; feature: oil-well bore; material: oil-contaminated soil; isolation source: oil-contaminated soil from oil-well borehole | place: Germany: Wietze | collected 2016-10-18 ... | reverse complement strand
TTTCACGGTCGACCGTGATGAAGGCATTCAGCGCCGGGTTCAGGCGCTCGATGCGATTCAGAAACAGCGTGGCAAGTTCAACCGCAGAAATCTTTCTCTGTGCCAGTGCGGCAGACAATTCTTTCAGGCTGGCGTTGATCATTCAATGACTTTCGGGACTAAATAAAGACCGCCTTCAACTTCTGGCGCTATTGCCTGAAAATCAGCACGGCGATCTGTTTCGGTTATGAAGTCAGGGCGCAGACGTTGCACTACATCCACAGCATGCGCCATCGGCTCGATGCCCGTGGTATCCACAGCCTGCAAGCGCGCAATAAAGCCGAGAATATCGTTTAGCTGATCCTGCGTAGCAACAGATTCAGCCGCAGAAAGCTCAATTCGGGCGAGTCGTGCGATACGGCCGACACCTTCTTGATTCAATGACATAATGGCGATAGTTAAGATTTAAATTTAAGAATTGAGCAAGGTCACTCAGTTAAGCCCGGCGTCAAGTTGAGGTATTATAAGCGCCTTCTTTTTCGCCTTTGCCTGTTTCGGTTTCGATTTGGGCAAGGCACTTAGTCAGGACCACTATGTTTAGCTTCTTGCGCTCCTATTTTTCTAATGACTTGGCCATCGATTTAGGCACAGCTAACACGCTAATTTACGCGCGTGGCAGAGGCGTTGTGCTCGACGAACCCTCGGTTGTTGCTATTCGCATCGAAGGTGGCCCTAACGCTAAAAAAACTATCCAAGCCGTCGGCCACGAGGCCAAGCTGATGCTTGGTCGCAACCCGAAAGAGCTATCGGTCATTCGGCCGCTAAAAGATGGCGTGATTGCAGATTTCACCGTGACTGAGCAAATGCTCAAGCAGTTTATCCGCCGCGTGCATGAATCGCGGCTGCTCTCACCTTCTCCCCGCATCATCATTTGTGTGCCTTCTGGTTCAACGCAGGTAGAGCGCCGTGCGATTCGCGAATCCGCGCTAGGCGCTGGCGCATCCCAAGTGTATTTGATCGAAGAGCCCATGGCGGCTGCGCTAGGCGCAGGCTTGCCGGTGACAGACGCGACCGGCTCTATGGTAGTGGATATCGGTGGCGGAACCACGGAAGTAGGCGTCATTTCCCTGGGCGGCATGGTTTATGCCAATTCGGTGCGTGTCGGCGGGGATAAATTTGATGAATCAATCATCTCTTACATTAACCGCAACTATGGCATGCAGATTGGTGAAAATACGGCAGAACACATCAAGAAAACCATAGGCTCTGCGTTCCCAGGCAGCGAAGTCAAGGAAATGGAAGTCTCAGGCATCAATCGCGCCGAAGGTATTCCACGCAAATTCACAATTTCTTCTAACGAAATCCTCGAAGCGTTGACTGAACCACTGAATCAAGTGGTCAGAGCCGTCAAAGATGCATTGGAAAGAACGCCGCCAGAGCTTGGCTCTGACATCGCCGAGCGTGGCATGGTGCTCACCGGTGGCGGTGCGCTGTTGAAAGACCTGGACCGCTTGCTGGCGGAAGAAACCGGGCTGCCAGTTATCGTGGCCGATGATCCGCTGACGTGCGTCGCTCGCGGTTCAGGACTGGCATTAGAAAAGATGGACAAACTCGGTAGTATTTTTGCCACTGAATAAGTCGCTTTCCGTATAGCTTGTTTCACGGTGCACTACTTGGTGCACTCGATTATTTATTTCCGGGAACACCACCTGCCTGATGTCCGCAATTGGCCACGAGCCGCCACCATTTTTCAATAGGGGTCCGGCACCGCTTGTGCGGCTATTGTTTTTCGTCGCGGCGTCTATCGTTCTTATGGTAGCGGATTTGCGCTTTCACACGCTGGAATGGACACGCCTCACCGTAGCAACCCTCGTCTGGCCGATTCAACGTACGGCCTGGTTGCCCATTAAAGCAGCAGATAATATCGGGCACTACTTCATTCGGCAGTCCGATCTGCAAGCAGAAAATGAGTCTTTGCAGCAGGAACGCATGAAGGCCGCCAAGCTACTGCTGCGACAGCGGCATCTGGAAGACGAAAATCAGCGTTTGCGGGTTTTGCTCGATATGAAAATGCGCCAATCGATCAATGGACAGATAGCCGAGATTATTTATGCCGCACGTGACCCGTTTTCGCGCCATGTCATTATCGACAAGGGGTTGCAGCAAGGCATACAAGCAGGCCAGGTTATCGTGGATGAGCATGGCGTCATGGGGCAGGTGATACGTAGCTTTGCGCGCACAGCAGAAGTGTCATTATTGACGGACAAACGACAGGCTATCCCTGTCCAGGTGCAGCGCAATGGTTTGCGATCCGTACTCTTCGGTGCGGGGAATGGTCGCCTAGAACTACGGTTTTTGAGTACCGATGCCGATGTTCAGGTGGGTGATATTTTGGTGACATCAGGCCTTGATGGTATTTATCTCGCAGGGTTGCCTGTGGCGAAAGTGACCAAGATTGATCACGACAATACTTATATTTTCGCCCGTATTACCTGTGATCCGGTGGCGGGAATTGAGCATCACGGCCTAGTGCTGGTGCTTGATTCGCGTACACCGCTGCCGTTGCCGCCGATCGAAGACCTCTCGCCTGAAAAATCGAAACACGGCAGAAAGGAGAAAAGATGATGGAGTCACCGCATTCCATGCGCCGCATCCTTTTGCCTGCCAAAACCTGGTTTATTGTGATGACCTTATGTGCGGCTTTGCTGCTGAACATGGTTCCTTTTGGCTATTTTCTGGGCATTCCTGACTGGATCGCCCTGGTGCTGGTTTTTTGGTGTTTGCATCAGCCTTTGAAGGTGGGCATGAGTGCAGGATTCATTCTTGGGTTGCTGATGGATGTGGTCGATGCGAGCGTGATGGGGCAACATGCCTTGGCATATGTGTTTCTCGCCTATGCGGCGGCTGCGTTATCGCGGCGTGTGTTGTGGTTTCCGTTGTGGCAACAGGCATTGCATGTTCTATTGCTCTGCTTGGGTGGGCAACTTATCATGTTGTTCGCCCGGATGTTGAGTGGTGCTGATTTTCCTGGGCTTAGTTGGTTTTTTTCCAGCTTCACGGGCGCGCTGCTTTGGTATCCGCTGACTTATTTATTACTTGCACCCCAGTTTCAGCCACAAGAAAAAGATTTTCATCGGCCAATTTAATTTGTGATGAAAATTATTCACGATGATAATGCGCTAGGTAAATTTCATTCGCGTCTGGCAGTCGCTGGTGGTTTTGTTTTGCTCTGTTTTGTTTTGCTTGTGTTGCGCTTTGCCTGGCTGCAAATTATTCAATATGGGTATTACCAAACGCGGGCAGAAGACAACCGTATTTCTTTGGTGCCTATTACGCCCAGCCGTGGCTTGATCGTTGATCGCAATAATGTGCAACTGGCAAACAACTATTCGGCGTACACGCTGGAAATTACACCTGCCCAGATTGATCATCTTGAGCGCACGATTGATGATTTGGCGACTGTGATCGATATTCAGCCTAAAGATCGAAAGCGGTTTAAGAAGTTGCTGGAAGAGAGCAAGAATTTTGAGTCTTTGCCCATTCGTTCACGTTTGACGGATGAAGAGGTTGCAAAATTTGTTGCCCAACGCTATCGGTTTCCCGGTGTGGATGTCAAAGCGCGGCTATTTCGCCATTATCCTAAAGGGGCTTTTGCTTCCAGTACGCTGGGCTACATCGGGCGCATTACAGATCGTGATCTGGATAAAATCGAAGCCATTGATCAAGAAGCAAATTACCGGGGTACTGACCACTTTGGCAAAACCGGGCTGGAGCAGCATTATGAATTCGAGCTGCATGGTACAACTGGTTTTGAGCAAGTAGAAGTGGATGCGGGCGGCCGCGCGGTGCGTACGCTGGCACGGACAGCGCCTGTGCCAGGGAACAATTTGACCCTCACGCTGGATGCGGAATTGCAGAGTATTGCAGAGCAAGCATTTGGTGATAGAAAAGGTGCACTGGTGGCGATAGAGCCTTCAACTGGTGGTGTTCTGGCGTTGGTTTCCATGCCCAATTACGATCCGAATTTGTTTGTCGACGGTATTGATACACAAAGCTGGAAGGATCTGAATGAGTCACCCGACAAACCCATGGTGAATCGGGCGCTTAATGGGGCCTACCCACCCGGATCAACCTTTAAGCCTTTCATGGCGCTGGCCGCGCTCACCTATGGCAAACGTACCGCACAGCAAACTATTTTTGATCCGGGCTTTTATACTTTTGGCAGCCACACGTTTCGTGATGATAAAAAGGGTGGCCATGGCACGGTAGACATGTATAAGTCCATTGTCGAATCGTGCGACACCTATTACTACATGCTGGCCAATGACTTGGGTATTGATAATATTGCGCGGTTTATGGCCAAATTCGGATTCGGCAGCGTCACAGGCATTGATATCGACGGGGAATCAAAAGGCATTTTGCCCTCGACCGATTGGAAGAAAAAACGTTTCAAAAATCCCGCACAACAGAAATGGTATGCCGGTGAAACCATTTCTATCGGCATCGGCCAAGGCTATAACGCTTACACGCCCATCCAGCTTGCACAAGCGGTCGCGACACTGGCCAACAATGGTGTTATGTTTCGTCCGCATCTGGTCAAATTTATTACTGATAGCCGTACTGGTGAGCATAAGTTAATTGAGTCGCAACCAGTGAAAAAAATTGATTTGAACCCTGAGCATATCGAAGTGATCAAGCAGGCAATGATCGGTGTCAATAAGGAGGGTACTGGTGCACGTGCGTTTGCGGGTGCGGAATATGTGTCTGCGGGCAAGACTGGTACGGCTCAGGTTTTCTCACTCAAAGGCGCAGACTACAAACATCATTCCATCAAGCAGGAGTTGCGCGATCATGCTTTGTTCATCGCTTTTGCGCCAGCGAATGCGCCAAAAATTGCGCTGGCTGTGCTGGTCGAAAATGGGGGCTTTGGCGCCCAGGCTGCTGCACCTATTGCGCGGCAGATATTTGATTACTATCTTTTAGGCAAACGGCCAAAAGCGCCTGCGGCTGTTGATGAAGCCGCAGTCGAGAGAGATGACGAATGAAGCAAGCCCTTCCTCTTGTTGTACGTGCTTGGTGGCAACGATTGATCTCCCCGCTGGATTTACCGCTGCTAGGCATCTGCGGATTGCTTTTGTTACTCGCGGTAGGCGTTATGGGGAGCGCCTCGCCCGAACGCATCGGCTCGCAATTGACAAATATGGCGCTGGCATTGGTCATCATGCGAGTGGTGGCTGGGCTATCGCCCCAACGATTAGCCAGCGTGGCTGTGCCGGTTTATCTAGTTGGCATTGGTTTGCTGATTGGTGTGGCCTTGTTCGGTGACATCTCCAAAGGTGCCCGGCGTTGGCTGAATTTAGGGTTCATGCGCGTGCAACCGTCCGAAATCATGAAAATTGCCATGCCTCTGCTACTCGCCTGGTTTTTTCATCAGCGCACAACGCGTCTGCGGTTGGTTGATTTCTTTATTGCGGCTCTGCTGCTGCTGGTACCTGTGGGCTTGATTATGCGGCAGCCGGATTTGGGCACGGCTTTGTTGGTTTTGGCGGCCGGGTTTTATGTGATTTTCTTTGCTGGTCTGTCATGGAAAATTCTTGCAGGCATGGCGCTTACCGCGCTGGCCGCAGCACCTGTGGCCTGGAGTTTTTTGCATGACTATCAACGCAATCGCATCTTGACACTGCTCGATCCAGAAAAAGATCCGCTCGGCAAGGGTTTCCACATTATTCAATCCACTATCGCAATCGGCTCGGGGGGCATATTCGGCAAGGGTTGGCGAGAAGGAACGCAAGCGCAACTTGAATTCATACCCGAGCACCATACGGATTTTATCTTCGCTGTTTTTGCCGAGGAATTTGGCCTTGTGGGGAATGTTGTGCTCCTGACTCTGTACGGCATGTTGATTGGCCGCGGGTTCGTGATCGCGGCGCAAGCAACATCGCTTTTTGGGCGTCTGCTGGCTGGGTCGATCACGATGATTTTTTTCACTTATGTGTTTGTTAATATCGGCATGGTATCCGGTCTTTTGCCGGTGGTTGGTGTGCCGCTGCCGCTAGTGAGTTACGGTGGCACTTCGCTGGTGACACTATTTATTGGTATTGGTATGTTGATGTCAATCCATAAAAGCCGCATGCTGGTACAAAAATGAAACGAATATTTTTTCTCGCGCTGTGGCCATTGTTTCTCGCCGCTTGTGGTTCGCAACCTCCCAGGCCTGTGATTGATCATAGTGCAAACAAGATTCCTACCGTCCGAAAAGGGGACTCGCTTCGCGGCGTATTGCCAGCGCCGACTTTTAAAACCAAGGCTCCAGAAGAGCCGCCTGGCGATGGGTCCCAAAGGCCTGGCGGCTATTACAAGGATGATGGTCCGGGTGATAACCCACCTGAAAATATTGATGCCATACCTGATGCCGTACCGCGTGATGAACCTCTGAACCGGTTTGCCAATAACAAATATTCTGTATTCGGCAAAGACTATGTGCCGCTTGATGAACGCACTCCCTACAAAGAAACGGGTATCGCGAGTTGGTATGGCCGTAAATTTCATGGCCAGAAAACTTCTAGCGGCGAGATTTACGATATGTATGGCATGACAGCCGCCCACCCCACGTTGCCGATTCCTTCGTATGTGCGAGTGACTAATCAACACAATGGAAAATCCGTAGTTCTGCGCGTCAATGATCGAGGTCCATTCCACACGGACCGCATGATTGATCTTTCTTGGGTGGCAGCATATAAGCTAGGCTACCTTGAACAAGGCAGCACGCAGGTTGAGGTGGAAAGCATTTTGTCTGGCAGTCGGTCGAGTACGCAGCCGATAATTCTTGGCGGATCGTCGAATGCCGTATCCACTTCGCTACCCGAAGTGAGTCGACTGCAAGGACATTTCATTCAAGTCGGTGCCTTTGGCAATCGTGATAACGCTGAAGCGCTAAGGGTTAGATTGGCAAGAGAATTAGGCTCGCTAGGGGATAAGCTGGTAATTGACAGCACCGGTGGCTCTTTTCGTGTGCAGTTAGGACCGTGGGCGGATTCTGCTGCTGCAGAACAAGCGAGAAATCAAGTGCGCGAGAGCTTCGGCTTGGCCGCGATTATTGTTCAGCGGTAGCGCAAGAAAAATCCATGAGCATTGAAAATATTGCTTTGCAGCATACTGAAAAGCCTGACATTTTTTACATAAATTTGTAAAAAAACCGGGCGCAAGGCCTTGTCTTAAGGCGCTTGATCATGTTAACCTGCAGCTAGTCTTCTACAAGTGTATGGCGTAAGTTGTGTCGCAGCGGCAATGGCGGGTAGTTTTTTATTGGCGTTTTTACGTTGTGCTGCGAGTGCCAAAAAATTTATAAAGATGTAAAAAAAACATAAACCAAAAAACAGGGGGAGTAGTTTGTCGTTTCTTGACTCTGATCTGATATGAGAACCGCTTATTCAGTGTTCGCTTACCATCCGAATTAGTGTGGCCGCGAGTAGATTTCATCGTGAGTTGCCTGAGTCGATTTTTTTATCTGAATCATTTATCAACCAAACAAACCGTCTATGAAAATCAAAACCTCTACGATTAGCCTGGCATGTGCTGCACTGCTTGTCGGCTTGAGTGGCTGCAGCAGCGAAGCGGATCTCACCGCAGTGCAAGCCGAGCGCGCCAAACCCATACAGCGCAGCGATATCATGCAGGCCATGGCAACGCATGGTACTCACGTCGCCGTGGGCACGCAAAGCGGCGCGGTAATTACCTCTGTTGACTCAGGTAAAACCTGGACTCGCCAAGAGCTCGATAAACCGTTCCTGGCCTCCATCATTGACATGGCGTCTTGTCCCGATGGGAGTTTTCTCGGCCTTGATTTTTATGGTCGCGTCTGGAGTAGTGATGTTAACGGCCAAAAATGGGTTGCGCATAAACTCGAAGCCCCCCAAACGGGCTTAACCATTTCCTGCGACAAGTCTGGCACATGGTGGGTTGCGGGCACTTATGCCACTATTGCCAAAAGCAGCGACCAGGGGAAAACATGGCGTGTCATTGATAACCAACAGGATGCACAAATTACCACTTTGCGTTGGGTCAATGAAAATCGCGCGATTGCGATGGGTGAATTTGGTCTTGTGCTAAGAACAGACGACGGTGGTGAAACCTGGCAGAAGCTAACTCCGGTATCCGAAGACTTTTATGCTTACGATGTTTTGTTCATTGACGAGAACACCGCTTGGGTTTCAGGTGTTGCAGGTCAGATGCGGCTAACCAGGGATGGTGGTAAAACCTGGGAGCTCAAGGAAAGCAAAGCAGGCGCTCCACTGTATCGATTGTTCCTGCATAAAGGCACACCCTATGGCGTTGGCGCTCGCGGTACGGTAGCGCGGCTGGAAGGCGAAGTTTGGCAGCCAGTCACCTACCCCGATGCGATTCCTGTGTTTCTGGGTAGCGGCGCGTCACTTGAAGGAAGTGACAATCTCCTGATTGGCGGTCCGGCTGGATTGCTGCGTCCTGTGCTACTGAAGTGATCATCACTAATTAATCAACAAAGTAATTAACCGGAGTCACCAAAGATTATGGTTACACGAGCGTTCGTAGGTTTCCGCGACAAAATGACCCATTTCCTTCATCGCGGCGAGGACTGGCTGTTTGCCAACCCGAAAATTGTTCTTGCAATCGTCGGGATTATTACGGTAGCGTTTGCCTGGCAAGTGCCGAAATTGCAGATTTTCAGTGACTTTAATGATCTGCTGCCACAAAAGCATCCCTATATCCAAGTGTACAATCGGATGAAAGAGAACTTTGGTGGCGCTAATTCCGTCATCATGGCCATTGAGGTTGAAAAAGGCACCATTTTTAACGAGCAAACACTGGCCTTGATTCACAAGGCGACACAAGGCGTTGATAACCTGCCTAGCGTTAATCACAATTTGGTTAGCTCACTTGCTCATCGCACGGTGCGTAAAGTGTCGCTTTCCCCTGAAGGTGGGTTCGTTTCCGAACTTTACTATGATAGCCAAGAGCCAAAATACACACCAGAGCGCCTAGCTAAATTACAGGCGGATATTCTGGCTGACCCAGCGGTGTATGGTCTTTTAGTCTCGCCTGACCTCAAAGCTGCGCTAATCCGCGGCCAGCTTAACGAAGGGAATGTTGATTACCCCAAGTTTTTCAATGAGCTAAAAAAACTGCGTGATTCGTTGGCGAGCCCTGGGCATAAGGTTTATGTCACAGGTAACCCGGTACTTACAGCCTGGGTATACACCTATTTGCCGGAGATGGTTTCAATTCTTGCCTGGACGGCAGTTTTGTTGGCCACGTTATTGATTCTTTATTATCGCCGACTGTATGGGATTGCACTGCCGATATTGGGCATTGCGCTTTCCTCGCTGTGGGGGTTAGGTTTCATGGCGGCAATGGGCATCAATCTTGAGCCCTTGAGTTTGCCGATTCCATTCTTGATTGCCGCTCGTGCCATGTCGCACGGCACACAGCTCGTTTCGCGATACTACGAAGAGCTTGATGTGCATAAAAATGCAGCTCTTTCCGCACGTAAAACATTGGAAGCGCTGTTCCGTCCTGGCTCATTGGCGATTATTGTGGACGCCATCGGGATTACCGTACTGATGCTCGGTACAGCGCCGTTTAACACCAAGCTGGGTGCGGCGGCTGGCTTCTGGGGCTTCTCGGTTATTTTCACCGTGCATTTCATGATTCCGCTGGCTTTGAGCGTATTGCCGCAACCCAAGAAAACCATGAATGGTAATGTGGCGATCCGTGATGCTCTAGGCGCATTCATGCGTTACACGGGTGGCACCACCACCGGCGCACGTGTGATTCTGCTGATAACCTTCTTGCTTATGGCAGGGTCTTTCACCCTTATCCATCACGTCCAGATTGGTGAATCCGAGCCCGGTTCACCGCTCTTGGCCCGTGATCACGACTTCAATTTGTCGACCAAGGCAATTAACGAGCGCTTCCCTGGTTCAGAAGAACTCAACATCATCATCCGTAGTGATGAGACTGGAGGCATTAAAAAACCTGAAATCATGGCTGCTATTAAGCGTTTTCAAGCGTATATGATGACAGATCCTGCGGTTGGTGGCACGCGCGCCCTGCCCTTGATTGTGGGCGTGTTTAACCGACTCACTCACAGTGATGATCCGCGTTGGATGCAAACACCATCGACTGCAGCAGAGACCGGTGGTTTGATGTTTGCGTATATGGCTTCAAGCCCTATTCCTGGCGCGTTAAAAGAGTTCATTACGCCGGAAGATACCGAAGCTAATCTTGTCTTTTATTACAAAGATCACCAGGCTACAACCATCACTCGTGCCACGGCCATGGCGCTCGAAGGCAAGAAGATGATCGAAGCCGAAGTGCCGGGTGTGCATGTGGAGCTTGCGGGTGGCATCATTGGGGTAAACGCAGCCGGTAACCAGGCGTTGCACCGTGACCACATGATTATTATCCCCGCCGTGTTGCTGTTGTCTTTCTTGCTGGTTGCTGTGTATTACCAGTCGCTGCACGCTGGCTGGCTGATGATCTTCCCCATGTTGTTTGCTACTGCCATGACCTATGCCTATATGGGCTGGAAAAATATTGGCATCAACGTGAATACGGTGCCAGTAATTACTGTGGGCGTTGGGGTAGGTATCGATTACGCGGTGTATTTCATGGATCGTATTCGTGAGGAATTCGCCCATTCACGCGATATTCACAAAGCCGTGATCAACGCTGTGGCCACCACCGGTTATGCGGTGAGCTTTACGGCCACCACGCTCATTGCGGGCGTGATTCTGTGGATCTTCATGTCGCATCTGCGCTTTCAGTCAGATACCGCCATGCTGCTCTCGTTCATGCTGATTGTGAATGCTATTGCAGCCATGTTTATTGTTCCTGCCTGGTGTGTTGTGTTTAAACCGCATTTCGTTACAGCTACTGAAGTTGATGCGGATGGCGTGATTCAAGAAAAAGTTTAAAAAAGTTTAAAAAAGAAAATTCTGCCAACGCCAACATAACAAATATTGGCGTTGGCAGAAAAATAAAAAAGCAGGTGGAGTCGTAAGTTATTTTCCGCAGGATTTGGCGGCGTTAAGTGGTTTTGCCAGCAGTATGTTGGTAGAGCACAGGCTGGCGAGGTATTTAATAACTTATAGGGGGGTAAGCAATGCACAGGCACAAACGGAATAATAACTTTCGCA
>WOYI010090381.1_pt1 | contig 11161 bp, 5 predicted proteins | sample 6423411 | NCBI WGS metagenome assembly WOYI01 (sample SAMN13441803, study PRJNA592873) | oil field metagenome | biome: oil field; feature: oil-well bore; material: oil-contaminated soil; isolation source: oil-contaminated soil from oil-well borehole | place: Germany: Wietze | collected 2016-10-18 ... | reverse complement strand
AAAGGCTTCTCAGTTTCTCAAATCCTCGGTCCGTCTCTATTTCCAGCCCGTGGAAAGCGGAACAGTCGACACCGGTGAAGAAATATCAAAGGGAGTTAGTGATGCGCAGTTCAGAGAGATATTGAAGCTCACAAATGGGGCGTCTTCTTATTTGGCTTCTTCAGAAATGGTATTCAGTGATGACAGGATATTGATCACTGTTCATGATCAGTTCTCGTTTCAGAGAATCAGTGCGAAAAAGCAGGACTTGAGAAAGGCAATTGAGAAGGTTTGCAGGAGAGCCATTCCTTTCGAAATAATACTGGATATCCGAGACGATCAGAATGATTTGATCAATGAAGAAGTTTCTAGAAGAGACGTAGAAAAGGAGACAACCGTTTCTTCCGGTGAAGTCGATACAGTCTTGATGGGCAGAGAGATAAGAGCCGTTTCTAAGAAGATGAAGGAAGTTCTCGGGAATGAATCCGACCTGGTTGTGAGTGGAAAGGTCTTCGGACTTGAATGCAGGAACGGTAAGATTTTCATCCTCACATTCAACGTTACCGACCACACAGACTCTCTTACGGTGAAGCTAATTGGTGAAAACGCTCGCTCTCTTTCAGAGAAGCTACGTGAGGGTGATGAGATAACCATTAGAGGAAAGATGGAAACAGATAGCTGGATGAAAGACGAAGTCCTTATTCCGAGAGACATACAGAGAACAGCTCTTCCCAAACGTGTTGACGAATCTCCAGAGAAGCGAGTTGAACTCCATCTTCATACAAAAATGAGCGCTCTCGATTCAGTTGTGGATGTTCGAGAACTGGTGAATACCTTGAAGGATTGGGGACATGACGCGGCCGCGATAACCGACCATGGTGTGGTCCAGTCCATTCCCGAGTTCTATTTTGCTGCAAAGAAGAAGGGAATCAAACCGATATTCGGTATGGAAGGTTACATGATTAACGACTCCCAGCAGATATCAATGAATCTGGATGAAGAAGACTCATCACTCGATGATGCTTCGTTCCTGGTTTTTGATCTTGAGACTACAGGTCTCAATCCTAAAGAGGATGAGATCATTGAGATAGGCGCTATCAAAATGAAGGGAAGTGAAGTCTTAGGCACTTACTCCACCTTTGTGAAGCCTGAGAATGAGCTCTCTGCAATGATCACCAGCCTGACGGGAATTACCGAAGATATGCTTTCCGAAGCACGACCGATTAAAGAGGTGCTTCCCGAATTCACGAAGTTCGCTGAAGGCTGCATACTAGTCGCACATAACGCTTCTTTCGATTATGGATTCATCCGTAATTCGGTGAAGAAGCACTTTGGAGGCGACTGGGAAATGCCGTGCATCGATACCTTGGCGCTCGCAAAGAGCCTTTTCAGGTCGAAGAGTTATTCTCTCGATAATGTTGTCAAACGGTTGAAGCTAGGTCATTTTGATCATCACAGAGCTTACGAAGACGCAAAGGTGACGGCCGAAGTTCTGAAAAAGTTTGTTCAGCTCGCAAAGAAGAGAGGGGTTCAGAATGTAAACGAACTTGAGAAACTCAGGAAGAACCAGAATCTCGATTCGTTGAAACCCTTTCACATAAGTATACTTGCAAAGAACAGAAAAGGACTGGAGAATCTCTACAGATTGGTCACAGCTTCTCACACGAAGTATTTCCACATGAAGCCTAGAATTCCCAAGAGCTTGCTTGCCGATACGAGGGAAGGCCTTCTAATTGGCAGTGCATGCGTTTCCGGGGAGCTGTCTAAAGCCTATATAGGTGGAGCAAGCACTGATGAACTCGAGGAGATCGCAAAGTTCTATGATTACATTGAAGTAATGCCACTGGATAATATCGACACTTCGGAAGGCGAGACTAACATGTCGAGGGAAACGCTTGCGAATATGTACAGGGAGTTCTATAAGGTGGGAAAGAGATTGAACATTCCAGTTGTAATGACAGGGGATGTTCATTTCCTGAATCCTCATGACGATATCTTTAGAGCAGCAATAAATGCAGCTCAGGATTACGATAACTTCCAGAACCAACCTTCGCTGCATCTCCACACTACAGAAGAGATGTTGGGCAAAGCAAGCGAGATATTTGAAGACGAGAAAGTTGTCAGAGAAGTAGTCATTGACAATTCCAGATACATCGCTTCGCTGATCGAAGAAGTGACACCCGTTGAGGGCAAACTTCATCCTCCAGTAATCGAAGGAGCCGATGAAGAGGTAAGGAAAATGGCAATCGAGAATGCCGAAAGACTTTATGGCAGTCCTTTGCCAGAGATCGTCGAAAAAAGGCTAAATCGAGAGCTTGATGCCATTATCGGCCACGGCTACGCAGTTCTATATCTGATTGCTCAGAAGATGGTGAAGAAGTCTAATGAAGACGGTTACGTTGTCGGCTCAAGAGGTTCCGTAGGCAGCTCTCTCGTGGCCAACGTAATCGGCATAACCGAAGTGAACCCGCTCCCTCCACATTACCTCTGTCCTGAATGTGGCAAGTCGATCTTTCCAGAAACCGATCTCGAATGCGGTTACGATCTTCCCGATATGGACTGTCCCCTATGCGGAAAGAAGATGTCTAAGAACGGGCAGAGCATACCATTCGAGACCTTTCTCGGATTTGAGGGAGACAAGGTGCCTGATATTGACCTTAACTTCTCCGGCGAATATCAGGAGCGCGCTCATTCTTTTATCGAAGAGTTGTTTGGAAGGGACCACGTGTTCAGAGCCGGCACAATTTCGACTCTTGCCGAGAGAACGGCCTTCGGTTTTGTCAGAGCCTATTCCGAAAAGAGCGGTAGAAGCCTTCGAAGAGCAGAACAGGAGAGAATAGCGCGAGGAATTGTAGGTGTCAGAAGAACAACTGGTCAGCATCCCGGTGGACTCATGATCGTGCCAAAAGACATGGATGTTCATAGTTTCACACCGGTACAGCACCCCGCAAATGATACGAAAGGTTCAACGTTGACAACACACTTTGCTTATGAAGTCATCCACGATGATCTTGTCAAGATAGATGCACTGGGTCATGACGATCCTACTTTCATCAAGATGTTGAAAGACATCACCGGGGTCGATCCTGAAAAGATTCCTATGGACGATCCGGACACGTTGTCAATCTTTTCTTCTTTGAAGTCGCTAGGGGTCAAATATCACGAGCTAGGAACGGAGTTGGGAACCCTCGGGATTCCAGAGTTCGGCACCACTTTCGTTCGTAGTATGCTTTCAGACACCAGACCTTCTACCTTTGGTGAGCTTGTCAGAATTTCCGGTCTTTCACACGGAACTGATGTGTGGCTGAACAACGCAAAAGATATTATCACCTCTCGGCAGGCGTCGCTATCGAATGTTATTGCCTGCCGGGATGACATAATGAACTATCTGATTGCCAGGGGAATGGAGCCAAGAGATGCCTTCAAGATTATGGAGAAGGTCAGAAAGGGCAAGGGTTTAAGCGAAGAAGATGAAAGAGAGGTAAGATCTTTCGGTGCTCCTGAGTGGTTTGTCGATTCCTGTAAGAAGATCAAGTATCTCTTCCCCAGGGCACATGCCGCTGCATACGTCAGTATGGGATACAGAGTGGCGTATTTCAAAGTACACTATCCCCTTGCCTTTTACAGCACCTATTTTTCGATTAAAGGCGGAGAGTTTGATATAGACATCTGTACCTCGGACACAAATTCTATCAAGAAAGAGATAATTAGATTAAGAGCTGATCAAGACAGGAACGTTAAAGACAGGGCGAAGGAGACACTCCTTGAAGTAGTGATGGAAATGCTATACAGGGGATTCAGCTTCTTGAATGTTGACCTCATGAAATCACATCCTACGAGATTTCTAATTGAAGGCAAATCCCTCAGGATACCCTTCAACAGACTTCAAAACATGGGGGACAAAGCCGCGAGATCTATCGAGCAGGAAAGAGAGAAGAGGGCTTTCTCTTCAGTTGAAGATCTGGTGAGGAGAACTTCTCTAAACAAGACAAGTGTAGAAATGTTGAGAAAGTATGGTGCGTTGAAGGGGCTCGCCGAGAAAGAACAGATAAGGCTGTTCTGAGGATTGAGATGAATTTCAGGCTGGTTTCCTCGGATTATTCAAAGCTGATAGATCTGTTCGGAAGGGTGTCAGGCACAGTTGAGCCGTCCTATCGCTATTTTCAGATCTATTATAGAAGGGGTCTGAAGTTCTTTGCGACTGATGGGTGTCTGAAGCTTGAGTTCTCATCCAGCCTTCCTGTTGATCCTTTCACCGGTGTCTATTCTGTTCCAATAGATTACGCTCGGGCTTTGAAGAGCTCAGACGAAAAGTCGTTCGTTGCTTTCTCCTCTGAAGGAGAAACCATTGAAATCAAGACTGATTCAGAGACTCTTAGCCTTCAGAAAGCCCGAAGTGATGCGATTCCTGCCATGGAGAGAAAGTTTGAATTCTCTTCGCGTTTTCCTTTGAAAGAGTTCAACGAATCCCTGAATTTCGTTTCTGCGGCATCGATGGAAGGCGATACCGTTGAGATCTTTTCGAAGGGGAGCGAGACTATTCTTGCAGCGTCGGCCGGCAGATTGATCTTGCTGTCAATTCTCGGATATGAGCCAAGAACTGACTTTCACTTTTCTCTTCAGTACGTAACTGTCAGACATCTTGTGAAAACGTTGGAGTTGCTGAAAACAGGAGTGCTTGATGCCGGAAGCGGAATTTCGGAGTTTGGATTGAAGGCACGATCGTTGCTTTTTTCCATTTGTACTGATGAGACCGAGTTTCCCAAACCACCATCCTTTCTCTTCGGTGAGACTGGCTCGGGAGTCGGCGTGCAGAGAAAAGCCCTTCTTTCTGCTTTACGAAAGATCACAAGGCTATCCAGGCGTGGCTTTTCGGTTCTTATGATATCAGACGGAAAAAAGCTTAAGCTGTTTCTCAAGGCCGGCAGCCTCCGGTATGACTGTGAAATTGCTGCCTTCAGCGGAGATGAATTTGTGGTCCAGGTAGATCCAAGAAAGCTGCAGTCAGCACTTTCGAGGATCAACGATTCCTTGATTCTCCTATTGATAAGGAAGGGAAATCTTCTAATGGCGGGCAAGAAAAGCAAGATGTACTTACTGATTCCGCTCATCAATTAAGATGTGTGACTTGGATCTGATAGTATTGAACCGAGCGTGATCCTTCGTGGATTTCCCGGAAACGGGTTGCGAGGACTTTCTCAACTGGAGTTGAGGTCTGATGAGTATTCTTGAAGTTAGAGGAATTGAGAAGACATACGGTGGAAAGAGAATACTGAAAGCCGTTGATTTTGATCTGGAGAGTGGGAAACTGACTATTCTAGGAGGTTTGAACGGGATAGGAAAGTCGACGCTCATCAAGATAATGAGTGGAGACATCCGTCCGGACTCGGGCGAGATAGTCTTTGACGGCCACCGGGTCGAACTGCGATCAATCGTTGAGGCAAGACGGATCGGCCTAAGTGCCGTTTATCAAGAATATATGCTTGTTCCCGATCTTACGGTCTCTGAGAACATCTTCCTTGGGTCCGGCAAGTTTACTATCAGCAGAAAAAAGATGAACAGCGAGGCTACACGGCTGCTTTCCAAATTCGGCCTGAGCTTGGATCCTTCGTCGAAAGTCTCTTCACTTTCATCTGACGATCAAGCGCTGCTGGAGTTTGCAGCCGCTGTATTCTCGGAGCCCAGAGTTCTAATGATCGACGATCTGTTCTCAGTTTTGGGAACCGAATCCAGGAAGCGGCTTCTCCAAATGATGGAAGTGATCAAGAACAATGGAACCGCAGTTCTTGTTGCAACTGCCGATCCAGACTTGATGCTGCTGGCAGATCATCTGCTTTTTATGGACGAATCGGGTGTTGAGCACCTCCCCTGCCCGATCGAAAGGGGAGCTATACTTGAAAGAATGGGAGCCTCGAGTGATTTCTCCATACTTCCCGCAGAAGGAGAACTGCTGATTGAAATAAGTAACATTGCCGGTTCAGGGCAAGATCTTAGATTGAAAAGAGGAGAGGTTCTGAATATCTTCTGCGAGAGTGGAGAGCTGGTGAGAGCGTTTACACGAGCTATGACCAGACAGGATCCCTTTACAGACAACTCGGTCCCGTTATTTCGAGAGGCGAAGAGTTTCTTCGATAGGTTTTCCTCCAGAGCGTCTTCTACTGCAGCCGAAAAGTATTTCGGCTCAAACCTTAAGAATACAGGACTTGTTTCTCAGGTGATGCTGAAGAAATCGGGAAGTTTCAAATCATCCAAGTCACTCAAGAAAAGCTTCATTTTGAACAGGGAGAGCGTTGTTTCAGTCAAGAGTTTTCTTGCAGGCCTTGAAAGAATCCCGGGGTTCTCCGGCCTCGTATCTGAGGAAGACAAAAAGCTTTCACAGTTGAGATTCGATGCCTGTGATCTATATGTTTTCGTAAGACCCCTGCTAGGGCTGGATCCGGTTTCAATGAATGCTCTTTCAACTGTTCTTCAGGACATCGTAAATAGATCTAAGGCCGCAGTAATTATATCAGACGAGGCTGGGAGCAGTACTTTGAGCACGAGGAAAATGAGGAGCGCCGGATGAATCCCGATTTCTCTTACGAAAAGAAGAAGATAGAGTTTTCCAGTGGCTATATATTTAAAGGGAAACACTATCGTTGTTCTATCATAAAGTATGCTTCTCTGTACAAGAATTGTATGAATGGAACCGAAAATGTCGAGGTCTATAATTTTTCTCCAAGAGAACGTGCTGTCGGCTCGATATTAATACTTCACGGTTTGGGTACTGTCAACATTCCCTTCCTCTTCTGGATGGGAAGCCATTTGGCAAGTGCCGGTCTTCAAGCTTCTGTGATGATTCTTCCGGGAAACTATACGAGAACGGCAAGTGGTTCTACTAGCGGAAAGGACTTTTTCTCGCCGGATTTAGGAAGGCTGACCGTATTCTGGGAACAGGCCGTCGTAGATACAATGACGACCATAGATTTGCTCCAGCAAGAAAACATCTGGTGGGACAACAACTGCCTTTTTGGGTATTGCCTCGGAGGTATGGTCTCCACAATTGTAGGCGCAATTGACAAAAGAATAAACGACTTGATTCTGATGACCGTTGGTGGCAACATCGCCAAGATAATTTGGCAGTCCCCAGTGCTGAAATCCATTCGCCTTTCACTTCGAAGCGGTTCCGGTGAAGAAGGGTATCTAAATGATGAAAAGAGGCTGAACGCGAGGTTCAAAGAAGACTCTCTGGCAGTTAAGAAAATGAAGAGTGCTTCCGAGCTACTAGAATCCGATCTTCATCCCCTGTTCAAAATCGATCCTCTTGCTTATGCTCGGTTCAACGACAGCAAAAAGGTGACCATGATCGAGGCGCTTTTTGACAGGGCCCTTCCAGTACAGTCGAGAAAGCAGTTGTGGGAGGCTTTCGGCCGACCGAGAAGATACATAGTGCCGATCGGACATGTTTCCTGGTTCCCCTTTGAATATGCTCTTGGCAAGTACATTCTCAAGAAACTGGGGATCAAAGAGGCAAGAAGAAAGCTGCGCCTTCTGGAGAGCACTAAACCTAATGAATGATTGCGAGCCTCAGAAAGAGCTTTCAACTGCTTTTAGCCGATCACTACACACAGTGGATAGCCGACGTAGTGGTTAGGCCTTTCGAGTCAGTAAGAGCTGCTGAATCATGGCCCACTTCAGATGACAGCGTTTGATCGTTTTGAGGACTGAATGGTCTGTCTCACCTTGGTCAAGAACGAAGAACTTCTTTTTCTGCCTGCAATCTCGAGCCTACGTGGGCTTGTCAGAGAACAGAGTCCGCATAAATGAAAAATGCTATACGTTGAAGAAACTGACAAAGGAGTCAACCAGCCCGGGATCGAACTGCTTCCCAGAACATCTGCGCAGCTCTTCTATTGCCTCTTCGCAGGATACCGGGTGTTTGTACGGCCTTCCGCTTGTCATAACGTCGTAAGCGTCTATTATTGACATGATTCTTGCCAGGAGCGGAATTGATTCGCCAACCAGTCCTCTGGGATACCCTGAGCCGTCCCACCATTCATGATGACTTAAGATCTCATCCGCGATTCCCACCAGTTCGGGCGAAGAGAGGGCGATTCTAAATCCGGCTTCGGGATGGGACTTGATTTTCTTCCATTCTTCAGAGGTCAGACTGCCGGCCTTGGTTAGTATCTCCTCTGGGACTGCTATCTTTCCAATATCGTGCAGAGCGCCAAGGAGCAGAAGATTATCAAGTTCGGCTTCAGATAATCCGATGAACTTCCCGAAATCCCTGCTGAGAGTCTTGATCCTTTCCGTGTGTTCTTCCGTCTCATAACTCTTGTTAAGCAGGCTCTTCTCAAGCACCTCGACCGTTCTGCTTCTCATGGATATGTTGTTAAGAAGCTTATCTCTGTACATTTTCTCTTCGGCAGAAACAAGCGTCTCGCGAAAATCCTGATCGACGTCGGATTTTGTTCCAATCCCGAATGAAACGCTTATCGGCAGATCGAACCCCGTTATTTGTGTAAGGGCCTTCTTGATTCTGCTTACAAGAGATTCTGCCGACTGTGTGTTAGTTTGGGGAAGGAGCATTATGAACTCGTCGCCTCCCCACCGGGCAATTATATCGTCAGATCTCAGAGAGGACCTCAAGCATTCTGCAACGGCTTTCAACAGCCTGTCACCTTCCAGATGACCGAAAGCGTCATTAACAATCTTTAGTCCATTGACGTCTCCCATAACTATGCTCATTGGCATTTGGCGCCTCACGTTCAGTCTCTCCACTTCTTCTTCGAAGAAAGATCTGTTGTAGAGAGAAGTAAGGGGGTCATGGAAAGTTATATAGTGAATCTCTCTGTCTGACCTTATTCTGATAATCGCTTCGAATGCATGAGCCATTAGCGTTTCGACAAGTTTTACTTCTTCCTGTTTCATCGGCGACTCATGATACGACACGAAGGCGCCTATGCCCTTCATAGGAACTATGGAAATCGATTCGCTGCAATCGGGGACTACTTTGCGAAGTGATGCGGCATCTATGAACGTTGAGCTCCCGCTCTCTATCGAGTCTCTCAAAACTCCGCTCCTGAAAAGGTAGCCCTGGAGGGTTGAAACCTCTCCTTTGGTTTCGAGAGTGACCAGTTCCTGATTGTAATGTAGATACAGACCAAACTTATCCATGCCGAATATGTTGACTGAAGCGTCAATTATCGAATGGTATATCGTGTCCTCCTCGCTTGATTTCTCCATCTTCAGGGCAATATAGTGGAGTTTGGATACTTTTTCTTTTGTCTTTTCCAGTTCCTCTTTCGCGAGTTTTTCATCGGTTATGTCTCTGATCGCGCCGCAAATGCCTTTGATGCAGGAAGCTCCGTTTGAGTAACTTGGTCTTGAAAACTCGCTTACCCATCTCAAGGCGCCGTCTTTCCGGATGATTCGGTATTCCAGTTGATGCTGATTGCCGGACCTCACGCTTTGCAGATGTCTCCTGTAGGAATCGAGGTCGTCGGGATGGATTATCGACTCCCAGTCAAACTTCTGAAGTTCCGGTTCATCGATACTGTATCCGCTGATCCTTTCGTAGGAGTCGCTTCTCCAGACTTCTGGATCGTCCCCATTGTCTGAGTATTCAACCTCATAGTAGTAATCGGATATTGTTTCAGACATCGATTTATATCTCTTTATGGAAAGCAAGAGCTGAGCTTCAACCAATTTCTCTTCCTCAAGCCTTTCACTCAAGGAAGCAGTTTTCTCCCTGACCTTTCTTCTCAAAGCTCCGTTCCATAAATACACACCGCCAAGCACCAGAAGAGCAATTATTCCGCCCGCAAGAAAAAAGAGCAAAAAACTCGGCCAGTAACCGCTTGTGTCAGTACCGTCAATACCTCCAACCCACTTGTTGTAGATTCGTCTGTATTCCCCATTAGAAGAGATTATTGAGAGCCCTTCATTCAGTAAAGAGAGCAACTCTCGATCTCCTTCTCTCACAGCCAAACAGTATTCAAGCCGGATAAAGGGATTGTCGGACATCACAACATCCTCAAAAGAGAGTTCTTCAGGCAGGAAGAGTCCCTGCAAGGTACCGAGCAATACGGCATCAACCTGCTCTCCATTAAGCATCCTGAGAGCGATCTCCGGATACTCAACTCTCATGATTTCACTCCCGACGAGCTCGGTGGAAACAATCTCGTCCGTAAGATCGCCATTCTGTACGGCTATTCTCGACTCTCTCAAATCATTCAACGAAGAAAACTTGTCGGCAAGTTTGTTGGAGAAGATGGAACCATGAACGACTGTATGTGGATTGGAAAAGTCCACGAGCGAATCTCTTCCTTCTGAGTAGTAGATTCCGAGCAAACCGTCAATTTGACCGCTCTCAAGCGCGGTCCGAGCGTTCGTCCAGGTACGCGGTTCAATCTCTACTTCGTAATCGAGAGCTTTGGAAATCGCCCTGAGGATATCAACACTTAATCCTACTGGAATTCCTCGTTCATTCTCATATTCAAACGGCGGATAGTCAATGTCACCGCTAAATCTGTACTCTGCTTCAGCAAAAACGACCAGAAAAACTGAGACGAAGAAAGCAGTTGATAATGCTTTTCTCATAACACTCTCCCAGAAGAAGATAGTCTTCCTCAGAACCAACTATAACATTAGTGATAAGAATAATTGAATATCTTCGGGAGAGGTGTCGGCAAACAGTCGATCGGTGACCACCTTTTATTGCTCAAAGCTATTCTGTGTAATAATGGAGAGAGGTGATTGTTTTGAGTAGAACTCGTGGAACCGTCGATATCGGTTTAGTCACAGGAGTACTTGCGATAGCGGCACTGGGAATTCTTGCCTACCTCTTTCCTACGACGAAAATTCCCGACCCTGGAGGAGAGTACGAAGTGGGACTTCAGGTCATCGAACTAAATGATGAGACGAGGTTTGACCCCTTTTCCGATACCGAGATGACCAGACAGCTGGTGATAGACATTTGGTATCCGGCAGATGAGACTGCTGGAAGGAGAAGAAGTCCGTGGTTCAGGAGTCACAGGCTCTTCGTAAATAGCCTGGCTGACAACTACGATCTTCCTCCCATATTATTTCAGTTCCTGAGAGCCGTCAAGACGAACTCATTCATAAATGCAGTGCCTTCGGAAGATGCGAAAAACCTGCCCGTAGTCATTCTTTCCCCGGGAACTCCGGCCATTGTTCC
>WOYI011306652.1_pt1 | contig 11164 bp, 12 predicted proteins | sample 6423411 | NCBI WGS metagenome assembly WOYI01 (sample SAMN13441803, study PRJNA592873) | oil field metagenome | biome: oil field; feature: oil-well bore; material: oil-contaminated soil; isolation source: oil-contaminated soil from oil-well borehole | place: Germany: Wietze | collected 2016-10-18 ... | reverse complement strand
ACAACATCAAGGAACTGCAGCAGGCTATGATAACTGCAGCCGAAGCAGCAGGTGCAACGGTAGTGGACGCGGCCTTCAGGAAATTTGAGCCTCATGGCGTAAGTGGAGTGCTTGTGATCTCTGAATCTCATCTTACGATCCACACCTGGCCTGAGTTCGGATACGCAGCTATCGACCTTTTCACCTGCGGATGCAACGCAGACCCCTGGAAGGCTTTTGAACATCTATCTTCATACCTTCAATCTTCCCGCACGACGACAATTGAGATGCAACGCGGTCATATTTTGCCCCGGTCTGCGGATAGAGGAGAGATGGCTCTGGTTGAGGGCAGCGGAAATTCTCAGATCAAAACAAAAACGAGCCAGGCCGATTGACCCCGCCCGGCTCGTTTTTATAAAAATGAATTATACTGGACCCCAGGAAGAGAAGCTCTTAACAAGGGGGGACACGACATGCCTGACGAGGAAAGCTCATTCTGTGTTTCGTCTGAGGTCGGGAAATTAAAACGCGTAATGCTTCATCGCCCAGGCAAGGAACTTGAGCGCCTTACTATCGACAACAAGGATGAACTTCTTTTCGATGATATTCTCTGGGTAGAAGAGGCACAGAAGGAACATGATGCCTTTGCTGATATTCTGAGAGACAACGGGGTTGAGGTCGTTTATTTTCGTAATTGCCTCTCCCATGTTCTCAGAGACGAAGAGGTCAGGGATTCACTTCTTGACGATGCTCTTTCTCTTGAGGCGATCGACCTTCCGCTTCTTACCGCTTTGAAATCGGTCCTTATGCAGGAGAGTCCGGGCGATCTGGCGGAGACCCTCATCGCCGGTCTTACCAAGAAAGAGGCCCTGGAGTTTCTCGGTCCTTGCAGCAGCCTTCTTCTCAGAACCATGTCCGACAGGGATTTTCTCATCCGTCCTCTTCCCAACCTCTATTTCCAGAGGGATCCTTTCAGTTTTGTCAAAAACGGCGTTATAGTCAGCGTTATGAATTATGAAGCAAGAAGGAAAGAGCCTCTTTACGCAAAATATATTTTCAAGAACCATCCCTATTTCAAGAACATTGAAATTCTTTTTGGAGAACACCACAGGGATACATACCCATACAATATCGAGGGGGGAGACATTCTTGTTCTATCCGGATCTGTAGTAGCGATAGGGGTAAGCCAGCGAACTGCCGCCGGAGCACTTCAGATAGTCGGGAAAAACCTTGCCGAAAAGGCTGGAATAACGACTGTTCTCGCTGTTGACATCCCAAAGACCCGTTCGGCGATGCACCTCGATACTGTCTTTACCATGGTCGATAAGGACGCTTTTACCATTTATCCTGAGGTCAAGGATTATATAAGGCTATGGGAGCTCCAGTATTCGCCCAACGGAGAGATCTCTTCCATACAGGAGCATCAGAATCTTGGGGATTGCCTGAAAAAAACACTGGGCCTGGATAATGTCCGGTTTATTGAAACGGGCGGCGGTGATCCTGTTGCGGCAGCGCGGGACCAGTGGAACGACGGAACTAACACTCTGGCGATAGCGCCCGGGGTCGTGGTTACCTACAGACGGAATGTTACCTCAAACAGGGTGCTCCAGGAAAATGGCATTAAGGTTTTTGAGATCAAAGGCGGCGAACTTGGAAGGGGCCGGGGCGGGCCAAGATGTATGAGTATGCCGATGATGAGGGATTGATGTTTTCTCCTCCCGATCGAGGGAGATGCAGTTTATTCTGGATTATTCAGGAGGATGCAAAAGATGCCGGTAAATCTCAAGGGAAGAAGTTTTTTGACTCTCAAGGATTTCACAAAGGAAGAAATTCAGTATCTGCTTGATCTTTCCGTGGCTCTCAAGGAGAAGAAAAGAGCGGGTGTCAAGGGCTCCGCTTTGTGTGGGAAGAGCGTTGCACTGATTTTCGAGAAACCTTCGACCAGGACACGTTGCGCCTTCACGGTTGCCTGCATAGATGAAGGAGGGCATCCGGAATATCTTGGAAAAAACGATATTCAGCTTGGGCACAAGGAATCAGTAAAGGACACGGCCAGGGTTCTTGGAAGGATGTTTGACGGGATCCAGTATCGAGGCTTCAAGCAGTCAGTTGTTGAGGAACTTGCAAGGTATTCAGGAGTGCCGGTCTGGAACGGGCTCACCGACATGTATCATCCTACCCAGATACTGGCGGATTTTCTTACACTTCAGGAAAATTTCGGAAAACTTAAAGGGCAGAAACTAGTATATGCGGGAGATGGACGGAACAATATGGCTAACTCCCTTATGATAGGTTCGGCCAAGATGGGTGTTCATTTCCGGATCGCCGCTCCGGGAGACCTCTTTCCTGAAAAAGGCCTTGTTGAGGAGTGCAGGCAACTTGCCTCCGATACAGGAGCCACCATAGAATTTTTTGAAGATCCCTCCGAGGCGGTAAAGGGAGCCAACGCCATTTATACCGACGTTTGGGCATCAATGGGCGAAGAAGACAAGCTTGCAGAACGCATGGCCCTTCTCAAACCCTACCAGGTGAACATGAAACTTATGGATTCCACCGGAAACCCTGACTGTATATTTCTTCATTGCCTGCCAGCGGTAAAAGGCAACGAAGTCACTGAAGATGTTTTCGAATCCGCAAATTCCAGGGTATTCGACGAGTCCGAGAACAGGCTTCACACTATCAAAGCTGTAATGGTTGCAACAGCCGGAAATATTTAAGGCAGAGGATCAGGCGGTTTTGCCTCTTTCTGCGGAGCCGCCCTTTTTTAAGGTGTGATGATAATGACTGAAAAACGGAAATACAGATGTGCGGCCTGTAAAAAGGAGTTTGAAGCCAAAGAAAAGGACCGAGCTCCAATTTGTCCGGAGTGTCGAAGCAGAACGCTTATTCTGCTTGAGGGAAGACCCAGGAAGCGGAAAGGCACACCTGCTCCCTCTGGATGAGCTTATTAAACGGGGAGGCAGTTTGCCCTCTCCAGTTGTTTCCTTAAAGATCAGGGGATCGTTGTGATAACGGGCTCCGAGCTGTAAACATCTCTTAAACCGCTGATCTTCCTGATGAATTCTTTTACGCGCAACGCCTTGCCTTTGAAAACAACGCTTTCAAAGCAATGATTCTGGTCGGCGTGGATATGGGTAGAACAGATAATAAGATCCCCAAAATCGTGCTGCAGAGACGTTATTTCCTGTGCAGAATCGTGAGAATGATGCTCGTATGTCAGGGTAACTGCTCCGAATACCGTCTGCCCCCCGGCTTCCCAGCATGATTCGGAAATGAAGCGGCGGATCAGTTGGCGAAGGGCGTCAGATCTTGTTTTATGCCCACTTGCATCTATCCACGCATCAAACTTTTTCAGAAGCGAAGCAGGCAGGGAAACGCTGAACCTGGCCAATCTATCCAAAAAAAGACCTCCCGGGATTTAAAGTGAAATAAAAGGGGGAAGAAGATTGAATAGCTTCATTGTAAATATTATCCAGTCAGATGTAATATGGGGCAACCCCCTGGAAAATATTGCAAGAATGAAAACCAGGCTTGATTCTCTGCCCGGAGAACCCTCGATAGTAATTTTACCGGAGCTATGGACTTGTTCATATGATAATCCCTGGATGCAGGAACACGCCAGCTCAAGTCCGGATGCTCTGGAAATGCTGATGGATATTTCCAGAAAAAAGGGGTTCTGCATTATAGGCGGAAGTTTGCCCTGGAAGGACAAACCTTCCGGGTTCACGTTCAACCGATGCCATGTCATTGACGAAACTGGTTCCCTGAAAGGCTACTACGACAAAGCACATCTCTTCCCTCTCCTTGATGAGCATCTCCTATTTTCACCGGGAGGTCACCCCCTTTTGTTTGAGCTTTACGGCATTACTGCGGCTACAGCCATATGTTACGATATCAGATTTCCCGAATTCATAAGATCGCTGGCACTTGCCGGAGCGGATCTTCTTTTTGTACCTGCACAGTGGCCCATCCCACGGATCGATCACTGGACAACACTCCTGAGAGCAAGAGCAATAGAAAACCAGATGTTCGTGATCGGCTGCAACAGATGCGGCGTGGGAGGCAGCGATCTATTCGGGGGTAGCTCCATTGCTGTAGCGCCTGATGGAAATATTCTGGCGGAAGGTCTTTCCAGTGACGAAATGATCATGAAGGTTGAGATCAATACTGATCTGATAAGCCAAACCCGGAAGAAACTTCCCTTTACAGGCGGAAGAAATCCACTTATGTATTCTCCCGTGACCGCCTTTCATTAAGATGTCAGCCCGACTATGCTAGAATATCTCCGGTAAACTTCAGACCTTGATCAACGGAGCGTGACCTAAATGGCGATCTACAGGGACGCAAAACTACTTATAGGGAATATTTCGGAATGGATAGCCGGGAAATTGCAGGACTCCGGTAAAAAAGGAGGAATAGTCGGACTCAGCGGAGGTATCGATTCTGCGGTTGTCGCGGCTATTCTCAAGAGGGTTTGCGGTAAACGTATGCTAGCGGTAATAATGCCATGCCACAGCGCCGGAGAAGATCTGAAAGATGCAATGAAGGTGGTTGAGAAATTCGAAATTCCCTGGTTAAAGGTGGATCTAACTGAAACTTATGACACTCTTTTGCGCGCCCTTCCCCTCAAGATAACTTCTGGCTCCGGCCCGCACCTTCCAAATCTTAAACCCCGACTAAGGATGACTACTCTTTACTGCATTGGGCAGCAGAATGATCTTATTGTTTGTGGAACCGGAAATAAGGCGGAATTATCAATGGGTTATTTTACCAAATACGGAGATTCGGGAGTCGATATTCTTCCCCTTGGAGATCTTCTCAAGGGAGAAGTTATCAAAGTGGCCAGGAAACTCGGCGTACCGCCAGAAATAATCAAAAAACCTCCATCAGCAGGTCTCTGGCCCGGCCAGACTGACGAAGACGAACTTGGCCTGACATATCTTCAGATCGACAGATACCTTGCGACGGGCGAGGCTCCTCCTGAGATTGCGGAACGGATCAGCTCCTGCTATAACAATTCCGCTCACAAGCGGTCAGCGCCCCCTATTTGCATAATTGAGTCATAACTGGCAGAACGACAGGAGTGAAAATTAATGTCTGGACATTCCAAATGGGCAAATATAAAGCATCGAAAATCTGCGCAGGACGCAAAGAGAGGTAAGGCTTTCCAGAAGTACATCAGGGCGGTCATGGTCGCCTCCAGAAATGGAGGTCCGGATCCAGCAATGAACAGCAGCCTTAAATCAGCCGTAGAGCGTGCGAGAGGAGCCAATGTTCCTGTCGACACGATAGAAAAGGCCATCAAGAAAGGCTCCGGTGGAATGGATGGAGTTTCCTATGAAGAGATGTCCTATGAAGGCTACGGTACAGGGGGAGTAGCAGTTCTTGTGGACACGCTTACCGACAACAAGAACCGAACTGCCTCGGATATGAGACTTATTTTCAGCAGGGCCGGGGGATCTCTAGGGGAAGCCGGTTGCGTTTCATGGATATTCCAGAGGAAAGGTTCCATATCTATCGCTGGAAATGGTCTAAACGAGGAAGAGCTTCTCATGTCATGCCTCGAAGCCGGAGCAGAAGACCTTGAGAACAATGGTCAGGGTTACAGCGTAATTTGCGACCCTGCATCTATGAGCCTGATAAGAGAGGCTCTGACATCCGGAGGATATGCAGTTGAAGGATCCGTGATAACCATGGTCCCCAAAACAACGGTGGAGATCAGGACAAAATCAGAAGCTGAAAAGATCCTCAGGTTCCTTGAAACCCTGGAGGACAACGACGATGTCCAGAACGTTTACTCAAACTTCGATATCCCCGATGAGATAATGGAGGAAATTGCCGGTTGACCCAGATGCGCCGGATTTGTTTGGGCATTGACCCCGGAATCGGGAGATTGGGTTACGGTGTTGTTTTCCAGCAGGGAGCAAAATATTCGGCAGGTCCTTATGGATGTCTTTTCACTTCATCAAGGGATCCGATGGAGGAAAGAATACTTTCTCTTTTTGATCGTGTCGATTCTCTGATCTCGGAATTAAATCCTGACCTGCTTTCTGTAGAACGGCTTTTTTTTGGGAGAAATTCGACTACCGCCGAATACGTATTTCAGATCCGCGGCACTATGCTTCTTTTGGCCGCCAGGCATAAAATATTTTTAGTTGAACCCAAACCAGCGGAAGTTAAAATGTCTGTCTGCGGGAACGGAAGGGCCGAAAAGATACAGGTGCAGCAGATGATCTCCAGAATTTTGGATATGGGAAGTGTGCCGTGCCAGGACGATGCCGCAGATGCCCTGGCAATAGCTGTTACCGGGCTAGCCCTATGGGATTTCCAGAAGAAAACGAAAAGCGGTGATTGAGATTGCTCTATAGTCTGGAGGGCAAGTTGTCCAGAATCGAAAACGAAGGAATAGGGATTGAAGTCGGGGGGATCGGCTTTTTCCTTATGTGTTCGAAGAGCGTTTCCAATGAGGCGGTCCTTGAGAGAACTATTAAAGTGCTTACCTGTCTTCAGATAAACGATTCAGGCCCCTCACTATTCGGGTTTATGGAAGAAAATGAGAGACTTCTTTTTCAGCTTTTGCTGAAGGTAAGGGGAGTGGGGGCAAAAGTCGCGATCGCCATAATGCGCACCCTGGAATTCAATGAGATAATCAACTCCATAACTTCAGGGAACAGCAGCCTTCTCTGCCAGGTTCCCGGGGTAGGGAAAAAAACAGCGGAAAGACTTTGTTTCGAGTTAAAACAAAATATCGAGAAAACCGGTTTTGGGGTCATCTCCGACATGGTTGCTGCAGATAGCGGAGAACAGGTCCAGTTCGTATATCAGGCACTTGAATCGCTCGGGTTTACAAGAGGCGAGGCCCGCCCCGCTGTTCTGAGGGTTCTGGACAGACTCGGCGAACTGCCCGGGTCGCCGGAAGATCTTCTTCGCGAAGCCCTGAGCGAATTACGAAGAAACTGAGGTGTTCTTTTGAAGGAAACCCCTGAAGATCTGCATACACCCCTAGCGGAAAAAGCAGAAGCAGAAGCAGAAGAGGAGATATCTGGCTTCAGACCCGGCCGCCTCGTCGAGTTCATAGGACAGGGTGACCTCAAAAACAAGCTCGGTATTTACATACAGGCAGCCAGGAAACGCAGCGAACCCCTGGACCATTGCCTGTTTTACGGCCCCCCCGGCTTGGGCAAAACAACACTTGCCGGGATCATAGCAAACGAAATGGGCGGACAATTCAGGGTTACCTCCGGGCCGGCGCTTGAAAGGGCTGGTGATCTCGCTGCCATTCTTTCGAACCTTCAACCCAACGATGTTCTTTTCATTGATGAAATTCACCGGCTTTCACCTGCGGTCGAGGAGGTTCTTTACCCCGGAATGGAAGATTTCTTTCTTGACATAATAGTCGGAAAAGGACCGCTTGCGAGAAACATTCGTCTTCAACTTCCACCTTTTACGCTCGTGGGAGCAACAACGCGGCTGGGCCTGCTGACATCCCCGCTCCGGGCGAGGTTCGGAATAGTCGAGCAACTTGAGCTTTATTCACCTGATGACGTTTCAACCATAATTTCCAGAGGAGCCCGTCTTCTGTCCATCGATATATCAAATGAAGCGGCTCTTGTAATAGCCAGAAGCGCAAGGGGCACTCCCCGGGTCGCCCTTCGCCTGCTTCGAAGGATCCGTGATGTGGCTGAAGTCCGGAGCGCACCCTCGATCGATGTCAATCTGGCCCGGACAGCGTTGAACATGCTTGGAGTCGATTCCGCTGGAATGGATGAACGGGATCGAAGATATCTCCTTGCCCTGATCGATCTTTTCGGCGGTGGGCCTGTCGGACTTTCGACACTTTCAGCTGCCCTTAATGAAGAAGCCCAGACTATCGAAGATATCTACGAACCATTTCTTATTCAAAAAGGGTTTATTGAAAGAACTCCAAGGGGGCGCAAGGCAACCCGTAACGGCTATGACTGCCTGGGACTCGAATATTCTGGCGATCAGGTATCGGATCAAAGGACTTTGTCACTGGATGGGAACGGAGTTACAGACTCCGGGACCTATTAATTCCCTAATGTCTGGAGAGAGTTCAATGAAGAAAAAAGGGGCTTTATTTCCATGGATATTTACGATCGCAATTTTTCTGTCTTCCTACGCTCTGCGTGTGGATGCATCTCCGGGCGGGATGATCTCCGTGGGAATTTCTACAGGTGACAGTAAAGCCGCTTTTTCAGCAAAAAATTCATCGCTGACGTTGACTGACGCTTCCGGAAAGAAGGTTTCTTTCAAATCCGCTGTCCAGATCGTTCAAAAATCCCCTGGAATTGTTACCGCAGGTTCCACCAATCTCAAACTTCCAGTATTGATCAAAAGCAATGGACTTGTTTTATGGAACAACCGTCCTTACAGGGGGTACTTTCGCCTGATTGCTGAGGGTGGCAGGAGCTTCAACGTCGTAAATCTTGTCGGGGTGGAGGATTACCTGAAGGGCGTTCTGAAGATGGAAGTAAACCCCGCCTGGCCGATTGAAGCACTGAAGGCCCAGGCAATTATCGCAAGAACGTACGCGTTCAGAAGCAGAAACAAACACGGAAGCAGCGGATTCGACCTCTGTCCCACAGATCACTGTCAGGTTTACCGGGGAGTGAACGCCGAGGATGCAGCATTATCCAGGGCTGTTGATTCCACAAGGGGTATGGTCCTGAAATACCAGGGAGCCTTTGCCGCGACCTTTTACCATTCCGACAGTGGCGGCCATACGGCCGATGTTGCTTCAGTATGGGGTTCCAGCATACCGTATCTCAAGGGCAAACCGGAACCCCTGCAATATGAATCCCCCTATTCCCGCTGGCAGGTAACCCTGAGTCTTTCAGAGATACAGAGGATCCTTTCTTCCAAAGGGATAAACGTCGGTAATCTGACCTCTCTTCAGGTAGGTTCTACCGATAGAGCAGGCAGAGCTGAAACCATAATCCTGAAAGGCACGGCCGGGTTAACAACGATAAAGTCCAGCCAATTCCGCACATTTATGGGAAGCAACAGGATAAGGAGCACGTTTTTCACAATTGGCGGGGAAACTCCACCCATGCCCCTCCAATCCACGGGAGTATCACCAACTGGAGTTTCCAAGGGTGAACCAGTCCCTCTTACACCCAAGGATGAACAACTTTTGATAGCTTTTACGAAAAAGGGGGTATTTAATACCGAGGAACTCATGGATATGCTTATAAGGCCCGAAAACAGGAGCATCCACCTGAGGAGAGCCATGGAAAGACAGAGCGGGAATAATACCTCCCTTGCTTCTGCAGCAAAGATGCCGACTTCCTTCCCTACAGGGACAGCCATTATATTTTCAGGCAGAGGGTGGGGACACGGAGTCGGAATGTCGCAATGGGGCGCAAAGAGCTTGTCCGAGTCTGGTTGGGATCACCGCAGGATCCTTCAGTACTACTTCCCGGGGACTGCAATAGCAAAGGTTTCCTACTGAAAATGGATGAAATATCGCAACCGGTTCATCCGTTGGGCCGTGAAAAAGAAGAACCCCGCCACGATTATTTCAAGCTTGACAGTTACGACTACGATCTTCCGGAGGAGAGGATTGCACAGACACCCCTGGAACCCAGGGATTCCTCAAAACTCCTGGTCCTGGAGCGCTCCACCGGAAATATCCGTCACTTGATCTTCCGTCAGATGCCTTCCCTTCTTGACCATAGGGATGCAATAATCCTAAACGATACCCGGGTAATAAGGGCCCGTTTGATCGGGATGAAGGCTGATGGATTAGCCCGTCTGGAGATATTTCTGCTTAAACCTCTTCCCGGGCCGGAGGAGGGACTCTGGGAGGTACTTGTCCGGCCGGGCAGAAAAGCCAAACCCGGACAAAGCATTCTTCTCGACGAAGACATTTCAGTAAGGATTCTCGGTCACGGGAGTCAAGGTACAAGGGTCTGCTCGTTCCCGGCTGGTCTGGACGTTCCTTCATTTATCGAAAGGTGCGGTAATGTACCTCTTCCTCCATATATTAAAAACACTTCCGTGGATCCCGAACGATACCAGACGGTCTATGCCCGGAAGAACGGCTCTGTCGCAGCTCCCACCGCCGGACTCCACTTCACTCCATCACTTCTTTCCGAGATCACCGCTATGGGGATCGAAATCGGGAGGATCACCCTTAATGTTGGGCTTGGCACGTTCCAGCCAGTTAAAACCACCGATATCCGCAGGCACAGGATGCATTCAGAGGAGTGCTTCATCCCGAAGGAGACTGCTGATCTTGTGAGAAAAGTCAAATCATCCGGAGGCAAGGTAATTGCGGTAGGGACAACAGTTGTCAGGGCTCTCGAAAGCCGGACAAAGGAGAATGGAGATGTTGCTCATGGTTCCTTTTCAACCAGGGCTTTTTTCTACCCCGGTTACAGATTCAAAACTGTGAACGCTATGATAACGAATTTTCACCTCCCCAGAAGTTCCCTTATCATGCTGGTTTCTGCTTTCGCGGGACTTGACTTGACAATGATGGCATACAGGAAGGCTGTAAATGAAAAATACAGGTTCTACTCTTTCGGGGATGCAATGTTGATCCTTTAAGCTCACTTAAAGCCGATCTTCTCCTCTTCCAGAATTTTTCTGGCCCCTTCGGTCAGATCACTCCAGAGCCATCCGGCTGATATCTGTACTCCGACCCCGGGAGTCGCGACAATAACGAAAAGTCCCGATTGCTTGATCTCCTTCAGGGCGCGATATGCGGTTCTTTCCGAGAGACCGGAGAGTTCGGCTAATTCGTTGAAACGGCAACAAAAATCCCCGCCTGTAGTTCTCAATAATGAAGAAATCAGAAGAATGCGGGCTGCCTGGGAGAGCGGGAGAGAGAGAACGTTGGCAACTGCAATGATAAGGTCATCTTTGTGACATGTTGCAGAAATACGCTCAGGTTCCGCTCCTGTTCCTGTCTCTGAAAGAATGTTCTCCATTTCCGAAATCAGTTCCCAAAGTCTTAAGGGATCTTTTCCGAGGTTCTTCGTTTTTTTCACGATACCCTCCTGCTGCCCAGAAATTTGGCAAGAATCGAAACGGTAAGTCAGAAATGGGCCAATTTATTTCACCGAAGTAACTTCTGTTGGAAAAATGGTTGGATATTCCATCTGAACACTGTCATAATACCTTATATTAGTTCTGCCAGTACTATTTGGGAGGGATTGCA